>JGI24004J15324_10000110_pt1 | contig 29040 bp, 35 predicted proteins | sample LinPmetageLP32_FD_15324 | JGI IMG/M metagenome (IMG submission 15324)
ACAAAAAAATAATCAAAGCTAGTAAGTAAGAGATGACACTCACTCAGTGGTCAGAATCCGTAAGAATGGCTAAAATCAAGCTTGGTTTGGACCCACAGAAATTTACCAGGGTTCAGGGTAAATTGCTCAAGGAGGCTCAGGCTATATATAGTATATTAATGTTAAGTAAATCTAATTCTAAATAACGAATTGAAATCCCTTCAAGTTCTGTGGCTCGTAAACAATCAGCTGATGAAGCTTCCATGTACACCCAAACTTTCTGTTCAAGAAATACACACTATTGAGTTCAACAATAGCATGTCCCGAATTTCTTGCATAGAGACCATTAGTCGCGTTACCCCTTAGTGGGTTTTTATCCGTGTCAAACACATTCGGTTTGATTTGATCATCCATAGTCGTATCAACCTTCACACGAAACTTTGGTTCGCGATCAGGTGCCTCCTTTACATTGGAGTTGAACATTGGTAACAATTGCTCCTTTGTCATAGGTGCTCCGAAAATTGCTTCACTTTGATCCACCACAGAATTAATGATTTGATCCTCAAGTTTACGCACAGAGTCGTAAAATTTCTTCATGTAGCTATCTTCCTCGTCATAACCCTTGATTGCAAAGTCAATATTATACTTAGTTTGACCAACCTCAGGTGTAAACCCTGATACACCAAATGGCATATACATCCGAGGAAATTGGACACGTAGGGGTGTACCCTGCTTTGTACTTATGACAATTTTCCGATTATTAAATGCGTTAATTTGTAAGTTGTCGATAGCCTTGTCCATCTTTCTAATTCATATGTAGGTTTAAAACTTTAAGCCGAACAGGCCACACAATCTGGCTCTAGACTGAACTGGATTGGTCGAGCCTTTGCCTTAGATCTCAGATAGTACATACCAGTCTTGAGGCCTTGTTTCCATGCATACATGTGCATAGAAGAAAGTTTAGACATTGTCGGACTCTCCATGAAGAGATTCATAGATTGTGATTGGTCAATAAAACGACCCCTGTCTGCTGCCATATCGATAATGCATTTTTGGCTAATTTCCCATACAGTTTTGTAAAGATTCTTAATATCATCAGGGATGTCTACAATGTTCTGAATCGAGCCACCAGCCTTAACCATGAGGTCTTTCATTTCCTTACTCCAGAGACCCACATTCTTAAGATGATCGACGAGATGCTTGTTGACAACAACAAATTCACCAGCTAGGGTGCGGCGCAAATAGATATTAGTTGTGTACGGTTCGAAGCACTCGTTATTACCCAAAATCTGTGCGGTGGAGGCTGTAGGCATGGGAGCGAGAAGGAGACTGTTCCTAAGACCCTTTGTTTTTACACGTTCACGCATAGCATCCCAGTCGTACCGACCACTGAATTTGGTTTCACCTTCCCACATATCTGGTTGAAGAATACCTTCAGAAGCTGGAGAACCCTTAAAAGTTTCATACGAACCATCTATCTCAGCCAACTCCGAACTCGCTTCAAGTGCGGCATGATAAATAGTCTCAAAAATGTGTGCATTCATAAGACGGGATTCCTCACAGTCGAATTGAAGACCACATAGAATGAAAACATCTGCGAGCCCCTGAACACCGAGACCAATTGGACGATGCTTCATATTAGAGCGACGAGCAGTTTCAACTGGGTAAAAGTTCCTATCAATAACTCGATTTAAGTTCTTAGTTACAGTCTTAGTGACTTCATGAAGCTTGTCATAATCGAAGGTTTTCGTTTCCTTGTTTACGTACTTTGGAAGTGCGATAGATGCCAAGTTACACACGGATGTCTCATCTTTGTCTGTATACTCAATAATTTCGGTACACAAGTTAGAACTCTTAATAGTTCCTAAGTTCTTTTGGTTGGACTTCTTATTGCACGCATCCTTATACAGCATATAGGGAGTTCCAGTCTCAGTTTGACTCTTAAGAATGGCCTTCCAAACTTCTGTAGCTGGTACAGTTGCATTAGCTAGACCCTCCTCTTCATACTTTGTGTAGAGAGCCTCAAACTCTTCACCGTATACATCGGATAAACCTGGAGCTTTGTCCGGGCAAAACAGAGACCAATTACCACCTTCTTCAACCCTCTTCATGAAGAGGTCAGGAATCCACATAGCACTGAAAAGGTCCCTACAACGTGCCTCCTCATCACCTTGGTTGAGACGCAACTCCAGGAAGTCCATTATATCTGCATGCCATGGTTCAACATATACAGCAATCGAACCCTTACGACGACCTGCCTGATTGACATATCGTGCAGTTGCATTGAATACCCTAAGCATTGGGATGATACCATCAGATTGACCATTGGTACCCCTAATACGGGACTTATTGCTACGAATATCATGGATATGCATACCAATTCCACCAGCCCACTTCGAAATTTGTGCACACTCAGTTAGAGTTCCATAAATACCATCAATAGAGTCTCCCTTGTTTGCGATAAGAAAACATGAGGACATCTGAGGTCGTGGTGTACCCGCATTGAATAGAGTGGGTGTAGCATGGATGAAGAAACCTTGGGACATCTCGTCATATGTTTCGAGAACAGCTGGGATGTCTTTACCATGAATACCGATAGCAACACGCATGAAGAGATACTGAGGCGTTTCAATCAACTTTCCTTCAACCCTTTGAAGGTAACTTTTTTCGAGAGTTTTTAAACCGAAATATCCAAAGTCAAAATCTCGGTCGGTTTTAATATATTCTTTTACCTGTTGAGCAACCTCAACGACTTCATCTGTGATAATATTCGCCTTCTGAAGCTTTCGCATTGCGAGATGAAAGTTGTTAGGGCATACTTTATGAATATTGCTCGCAATAATACGAGTTGCGAGAACTTCATAGTCTGGGTCTGATGTAATCAAACCAATACAAATTTCAGCAGAGAGAACGTCTATTTCCTGTGTGGTGATGTTATCATACATTGATGAAAAAACCTGTTGAGCAATTTTTTGAGAGTCACATTTGTCTGAAAGTCCAGACGTTAAATTCTTGATCCTATTGGTGACGTTATCAAATCTCATATCCTCAATACGACCTGAGCGTTTAATGACCCTCATATACATTCTCTTCAATTTTTATTTTTAACCTTATTTCTTACATTCGAGGTCAGCACTTCGAACAGAAACTGTTCCCGCCACTTCCATTTTGCGATTGGGTTGGAGAAGGTAAGTGTTTACGAAAAATGGACCAGGCTCGCCAGCCTTGGCCACAGGAGGGTAAGAACCCACGAAGCACTCGGGAGCCTTGCATGGAATTGGTTCGACATTGTTGGGTTTGCTGGCGTACGCCTCATCGAAGTCAGACATGGTCAACATTTAATATGTACAGACAATTTTTTTCGGGGGTTATATTAAATGTGTGATAACCTCCACCTTAATTCTATTCAGCAGTGTGAGACCCCACTGAACACTTTGTTCTTTTCGGATTTCAACAAGAATCTTCTTCAACGTGGAATTCGTCAGGCGTTTAAAAATAAGACTGGCATTTCCATAGATTATCAGAACCCCGATGATTTATTCGCCATGATGCGTGTTGTATTTATCAACAACTCTGGTGATCAATACACTCAAGTCAATGAACAGGTTAAGTATATGAACACCAAGGTCATATCTTCAGCCATGTCTCAAATTCAAACCGGTGTATCTCAATATATTGCCTATGCTGAGGATATCGATACCATTAGTACACCCATGGATCGACCTGTAAATACCAGTACCACCGGAAATAAAATTGATTTTAACAATAAGATTGGAATCAATTAAAGCTTTGAGTCCCCTGTAGAATAAGTATGAGTCTTAACAAATACAAATGTGAAACAGAAAAGGTGTGCAGGTCTAAGGGGTGGGATCGTGCCCCCATTGATACAGTGTGGCTTCTCCTGACAGAAGAGGTTGGCGAACTCGCATCCGCAATTCGACAATATAAGAAAACATACAAGAAGACAAATCTAAAAAAGGAGAGAGGAACAGATGTTATGATGGAAATGGGGGATGTGTTCAGTTATCTCTTTCAATTGGCACATATGCTAAATGTCGATTTAGACAAGATGTGGGATGAACATAAAATCAAGATGGTGGACAAGAAATATAATCTGAAGTAATAACAATAATGAGTGAGTTTATGCTCAATGATCAAGCTGCCATTGATGACATCAACCCATTTGTCCAACACGATTTCTCGCTTCCAGGAGGTGTGAGACAGACGGGTAATTTTGAAGATTTTCAAGAGGTTCCTAAAAGTGGAGGTATCCCACCCACTGGTAAAAGTGTTTTTTGCACAGTTGGACTATGCAAACCTGAGAAACAACCCTGTAAAATAGACAGGAATGTTCAACCCCGCCGTAATATTGATTACGGACTTGGATGTGGCAGGGAGAGGGAACCAGTTGTTGTTGGTGTTGAGCGTAAAAATACAACAACCCAATTAATTGTCATTTCTATTCTCATTGCTCTAATTCTATTAATTTTAGTACGTTGAAGAAATACTTGAGACGGGACTTCTTTTTACATTCTTGAATTGAATCTATTATTGATTTCTTACAAAACTTCTTAATAAACTCCACTTGCCAAGCACTCTCCATATTAATACGGGGTGGCTGGAATGTTGGATCTAGAATCTTAACTGCGTGGGCTACACGCACATACTTACGAATATCCTGGTCGTAAGTTAAGAAACTTTCGAGTGAAAGTTCAGCCATACGCTGTCTCACCTCTAGAGTCTTCTTAACCATTGTATCAAGAAACTTCTCGTAAACAATTGAGTGATTATTTGACTCTAATGATACCCAATCAGCAAAAGGCTCTGTATTGAGGTAATCGGTGAAGGTCGAGTATCCCTTATTCCTTATGTACCGGTCATAGACAATCTCAACATAGGAGAGATCAGACTCCACATCAAAAACATGCTTTGCAGATTTAAGGAAAGATGTCATGTACTTAAATGGAGAGTCTCATCTTTAACCAAAAAAAAATACCAGAGTATAGTAATAAAAACGATGGCTGCTGTCGCCGCTATAGCAGGTGTCGGAATGATGGTATGTTGTTCCTCAAGTGTAGCTGCCCTAATGATGGGTGGTGACGGAGATGATTCATCAGACTCAGCAGCTGGAGCTGGAGCTGGAGCGGGAGCCAAAACCCCAGTGGTACCCACTCTCCCAAGTGGTCAGTACGTCAGACTGGAACATACAGTCGCCCATGACGCGAATGCCCCAGGTAACGACGACGATAAACATAAAATCCTCAATCTCGCCGAGCTTGAGATTTTTGCAGAGGACCCGGCCGCCGGCCCGGGTGCGTGGAGAAGTTTAACTGATGACGTACGGGGTGTAACTGGGACTTCATTAGCGGCTAATTACCCCGGTACCAATCTGATCGATGGTAACATGACAAATTTCGCCCACACTTGGGGTCGTGATGTAAATGTAAAAGATGAGTTTACTGTTGATTTGGGCTCGGTCCAAGAGATTGGGAAGATTAAGATTACTAACCGGGTAGACTGTTGTCAGAAACGCGCTATTGGTGTAAAAGCTGTAATTCTTGGTGCGGATGGCACCACGGTTATTAAGGAAACACCCGCTATTACAACCGAAGCTGCTACATATACTTTCACATTCCCCGGAACTGCTTGGGTCTAATTTTTCAAATTAAACACAATTCCCTAAACGACACCTAAGTGAACCTCCCACAATGTAAAAAGTATGTCCAAAAATGTATTCAACTATTGCAAATAATAGCTTTTCGTATCTCCTCACTCTCGATGAGATACGAAAAGAACTACCGGATGAGACTAGACCCTCATGGATAAAGATTACAACAATCACTATGGTGTCGAGCTTTATGCAACAGATTGATATAAAGCGACTTCGAGGTTTATTCGAAGAAATTGGTTCCTATAAGATGCGACGTGTGGGTACCAAAACAGATGGTTTTGAGTGGAAATTGAAACCGACGACTTTCTACAACCAGGTGACCTTAACATACCACGACACCTACAGTACTAAGTCTGTCAAGGTGTTCCCCAACGGTTCGATCCAAGTGGCGGGATGTTGTGATCTCTTCGATTGCAAACGCATCATCACCCAACTTGTTCATATTTTCAAAACCTTTTTGGATTTGAAAATTGAAGTACCGGTGGATTCATTCCGTGTTGTTATGATTAACTCCAACTTCAGTCTCAACTACAATATCAACCTCATGAAGGTTGCCGATTGGTTTGAGGAGTATGATGACATTTTTAAGGTTTCTTTTGAACCAGATAGGTATTCTGCAGTGAAGATCAAGTTCAAGCCTTCAGAGGATATGAAGGAGATTACTACCAGTATTTTCAGTACCGGTAAAATTATCATTACAGGGGCGGAGACCCTCAAGGAGATTGCATTTGCCTACAACATCATCAACAACCACATAAATGAAAATCCCCAGATTCGAGTGTCACGCACAGAAGAAACTGATGTATTTGATATTTATTTGGGATATAGATGTGATCCTTTTGTCAAACTTCTCAAAGAGAAAGGATTCAATTCTTGGATGAGAACAATTACCAACAGGCAAATAAAATTCTAGGTGTATAATAACAATATGTCGCAGCGACTTGGTATGGCCGATGGTCGGTGCTTCACCGTAAACTCTTCAGCTCAGCTCTTTAACAACTATGTTATGAAGCAAAATGGTATTTCTTTCGAGGACAACTACTCCTACCGTAAGCTCCTCCAATCTCAGGGTCCTCAGCTCCTCACCAAGGTGCAGGAGAATGTACAAGGTAAGGGACCATGCATTAAGTGTGACAATCCTCTCGTGGATACCTCCAAGATCTACTAACTGAGAAAAATCCCCAAAAAAACTTTAAAACCTTCCTATAGAATGTCAACATGTTCCATATGTCTGAATGAAGTCCGGTGTACGAGGACAAATCCTCCAGCCCGGTGCGGACATATGTTTCATTCCCACTGTCTACAGGAATGGAAGAACACAGGTAGGAATACATGCCCGATTTGTCGAAAAGTGATAGATGGTACACAATTTAAAATTACAGTCACTATACAAAACAATTACACAGCAACGGCGAATTCTGTGTCCTTGAATCAGGGGTCTATATTTCAAGTTTTAGATCTATTTGATATTAATTTTGATGTGGATGAAGTACCAGATCTTGAAAGTATCTTAGCGGACCTTGGGGTGAGTCCTACCGACTTTGATCCCAGTGTCCTTGACACAGAATGAACTACAATATTTCTCGTAGTTTAGACCTGGATAGTCCCTAGAAGCCTTACGGGGGTCAGTGATGGCCTTACCTTTAGCATCAGTCAGAAGCGGACCAGTAGCCCAACCACGCTTGTGACTGAATACATTGGCTTTAAAAATTACACGTTTACCAACCTTAAACTGACCACCTTTCTTTACCCGTGATTCAGGTACTTTAAAGAATTTGGCTACAGCTTTGATAGTATCCCCAGGTTTGATTTTGTATTCAACCATCCCATGTTGCTTGTAAAAGTGGAAATCCCCTTGTCGGATGTAGTTCATAGGTCTTCCAGGCGAAACAAACATCATAACCTTGAAATAACCCTTTTTGCATTTTTCATTGGCACCCGCCTTGTACACCCTCTTAGGATTGTCAGAAATAACGCGCTTAGGAAGTCCAGTACAGTGGGTATAGGTATGGTGTCCATTTGAAAGACCAGAACGATCACCTGGTATAGACTTTTGCCACCTATATGCCTCGTAGTCCCCAACGGCATAGGCATAACAATTATTGTTTCCAATACCCTTTGGTGTCGACCACCGCCTGTTTGTATACCTACTTTCCGAGCCACTCAGGGGAAGAGCCCTCATTTGTAGTTTACCTAGAAAAAAATATCCACATGTAATAAATGATTCAAGAGGTTGCCAAAGCCAAGTCCAGGTCCGAAATTATCACCGAGGTTCTCACCTTTTTACTTGTTGTGCTCATCAGCACATTCCTTCTCCGTGTCGTATGGAACCGCTCCCTTGTGAAGCACATCTCCATCCTCAAGCCTATTAGCAACTTGACCGATGCGTTCATCCTTTCTCTTGCCCTTCAGATTGTACGTGGCATCTAATTTCCATTATTGATAAGTTGAAACACCAATCATATCAGTAAAAAAAATACCATAGTATAGTAATAAAAAAAATGGATCCCAAAATAATAGGTGCTTTTGGGGTCCTCAGTATGTGTTGTATTTGTTCCAGTATAGTTTCTGGTGTGATGAGTGGTGGTGAGGAAACCCCAGGAGCTGGAGCTGGAGCTGGAGCGGCAGCGGCAGCGGCTACGACTCCAACTCCAGCTCCAGCGGCAGCGGCTACGACTCCAACTCTTCCTGAAGCTACATACGTTCGAGTAGCGAAGACCGAAGATATTACTGATTGGAATCAGAGATATATAAATTTACGGGAAGTAAGTGTCTTTGATGAGGCCGGTACCAATGTAGCCATTAATAAGGGTGTTATTATGAATGACATGGCAAACCCCGATTATGTCGCTAGTCTCCCTAACCTAGTTGACGGTAACGATTTAACTGGTGGGTACATAGGTGGACCAATTCACGATAATTCTCAGCCTCAAAAACAGTGGTTGCAAATTGAACTCGCCAACCCAACAAATATTAAATCCGTAAGACTGCATGATAGACCACAATATGGAAGTCGTCTCGTTGGAATTAAAGTTCAGTTATTAGATGAAAATCAGAGTATAATGACTGAATATACGACACCTGCTCTCACACTTGCAAATTCTGAAGCTGGTTTAATTCATTCCTATGATTTCGCGACAAAAACATGGACACATTCTTAATACTATATATTTCATTATTGATAAGTTGATACAATCAACTCTTGAATAATAAATGATTTAAACTTCGTTGTATCCAACGATCTTCTCCCCGTTAGGACCCTTGAGGGTAGGGAAAGCGGTCATACCGTCGCACCCACCCTTGTCACAGTCGACGAATACATGGGGCTTACCAGCCTTCTTCATGTAATCCAACTGCTTGACTGTCCACCCACACCCCTTTGTTCCGTAAACGGTCCACTTTTTACCACCTGGGGAGGCCTTGGTTGTGTTCCTGTAGAGCAAAAAGACAACGAGAACGATTGCCACTGCAACTAAAATTGTTGAGCGCTGCATATTTTATTATAGGTAAATATTTTTTTAAGGTTTACAAATCTTCTTTTTGAGCATATTGCGTTCATCATTTGATAGACCGTTCACGTACTTGTTTATATTTTTGGTATTTTTGGGAGTATTGAGAGCGTACGCAACCGCCGGGTTAGATGGTCCATTCTTGAGAGGCCTCGCCTTGTTCATCATATTCGCAAGTTTTCTCTGTGCGTTCTTTTCCCGTGCCAACAATTCCATGAATTGTTTATTATTTGCGTTAGACCACTTGGCCTTGGGTGTGGGGGTCTTGACCTTGGGTGTGACCGTCTTGGCCTTGCCGCCCCACGCTTCCCGGATCTTGGCACGGAGACTCCTCTCAGCCTTATTCTTAGCCAGAGCCTTCTCATACATACCCTTTCTCACATACTCACGCTTCTTACCGTTTACGTCAACGAACGAGAACCGTGCATCACGTCCAAGTTGTATCTGACGATTGATCTTTTTCTGGAACTTGGCGGCGTAAGCTTGCAAGTTCTTTTGCTTAGCCTCATGATATGCGGACTTACTCTCAAATTCTTGCTTCTTACCGTTTACGTCAACAAAAGACCTCCAGTACTCGTTCTTCTTAGCCCTCTCAGCCTTGTTCTTAGCCAAAGCCCTATCGTATGCAAACTTCCTGACAAATTCACGCTTCTTACCCTTTACATTGACGAAAGAGAACTTCTCCTTGAGACGAACGGGTGTGGGGGTCTTACCCTTCGTGGCCTTGATGGCTTGAATCCTAGCATTTAACTTGTTCGCAGCCTTCTTCCTCCCACTTTCAATCTTCGCTGCATATTCCAACATATTGGAAGGCGACATCACCTCGTAGGGTGCGTTAGCCTTGGGGCTTGGACTAGCTGGTTGAATCTCAGGGACTGGGTTGGGGCGCACAACACCAGGTCTCCTTCGGGGTGCCGGTTTGGCTTTTGGCTTAGCTAATGCAGCCACAGCCCTCTTAATCGCACTGTTCATCTTCTTCTTCTTTTCTGTATTTGAGAGTTTGGGGCTGGGAGTCTTAGTCTTAGCCTTGGGTGTCTTAACCTTGACGGGAGTCTTGGGCTTGGGAAGCATTTTGAGAGCCTCCGTGAGAGTCTTTGGTCTATTCGTTGATTCCTCACCAGTTAAGAATGGGTGTGTCAAAATAGTTTTGAAGGTGGGGAGGTTTTCTCGGAGGGCGACGTGGTAATCTGAGAGTAGATATCCCTGACTGGTAAATTTTCCGTTAAACTCTAGGAACTCTTTATTTGGTATGAGTTCTTCGATGAATTTTTTAATAGCTCGCTCCTTAGCATTTTCTGGCTGTCTCACTTTACGATAAATGACATACAAGAACCTATGCGTATCATAGTATCTCGTACCTGGACCTTGTCCATGTCCGTATATACCCGCACTATCATATCCACCATCAGCCGTTTCTGGGTTTGGCATTTGCCTGGACCAGTAAGATAAACCAAAATCAATGATAGTCGCTTCCACACCAGCGTTTGTACGCTTATATTTTTTGATATCTGGTGAACCGAGACGACTCCTAAAAGATCCACCTGGGTCGTTTCGAATTACTTTACGACCGAGGTCAACGTCCCATGTGTATTGGGTCTTGAGAGCATCTGGATTAACCATCACATTACCATCGTGTAAATCGCGGTGACGGAAGTCTGGAAATTTTTGGTTAATTCGGTAGAGATTATCAAAAACCTGTACAATTACAGACTTCATCGCATCAAGAGATGGATTAGTTTGCCACCACGAATACAACGACATACCATTAAGAAGTTCCATATAAAGAATATCCTTGGGTTTGGTACGTCGTGCTGGCTGGACAAAATGACCCATCTTGGAACCAGGTTTCCCACCTTTGCGTATTCTTTGGGGTGTTTTATCTTGGATGGGACACTTCCTAAAGAGGTACATCTCGGGAACCGCAAACTCCTTCAATTTTTCGGCAACCTTGAACTCAAACTCAAAGGCACCATCAGTACTTTCCGATGTATCTATCTCTTTGTACGCGACATACCGACGACCGTTATCATTTATACTTCCACGGTACATCTTTCCAAATGCACCTTCACTCAACGGCTTACCCTTACCTGTACGAAGGGTAGGTGAGTTGTAACTAGGAACTTTCAAGAAGTGTTCTGGAACACAAGCCTTCTCACCTTTGAGTAATTTTTTCAAGTTACTCTCAATGTTCTTATTAGACATACTTACTTATTGGTAAGAAGTTTTTTATACTTACCAAGAAGGATTTTTTAAAATATTTTTATTTTTTTTCAGAATCAATTAGATTTTATAATTTTTTTAATTGTTTTCAATAACTGAACTAAATATTTTTTTACTGATCATCAACTTCCTCAATCTCATCCTCATCCTCAACATCAACCTGAAGGTCATCATCGGGTAGGTTCACACCCTGAAAGGCAAATGACGGGAGCTTAGCAGACTGCTCGAAGAGAGCCTGTTGGAGACGGATTGTGACACCGAACTTGTTGTCGATAAACCAAATCTGGTTGAGATCAACAATAGCCATAGCCTTATTACCCTTCTCGATGCTATCGAGGGGTACAGCTTGCTTCTGCATAGAGTAAGACTCGGGTACAAATGTCCCATCAGGCTTGGTGAGAATCTTGAGCTTTATAGTCGATGGGTACTGCTCCTTACCGGGGCGAACCATAGGCTTGTAGAGAGCCTGCTTGAGAACCTCAACGTTGAACTCCTTGCCGAGCCACTCTTGCGAATTGGCAGCGACTGTGTTTACGATGATATCATCAAGCTCCTTGAGCTTCTCATGAAGAGCCATAGCCTCCTCATTGTCGGGGTCGAAAGAAAGGTCGAGAGAATAGGATGTACGACCAGTGGTCTCATCAGTGAACGCACTCATGCCGTAAGGAGATCGCATGAATGGAAACTGGAGGTAGAGCTTTTTGTTGTCGCCGGCGTTCAAATAGACGGCCTTGCCGCCATTCTTGTTCTTGCGAAGTTTTGAGAACTGCACATTGGCAGGAGAGAATTCAGAAGATTGCTGGATAGTGAGCGACATTGTTGGTAGTGGGTTATATATATCTTAGGTGGCTTGGCTTTAATTAAGTTTTTTTTGTTGACATATATCAAAAGTAATTATGGGTCTTTTTAAAGATTGTGGATGTGGATGTAATGGCCGAAAGCAGGCGGAGAAGTTAATCATCTCTATCATTTCTGGTCTCACATTTTTCATTGTTGCGAACCCCGAGACGTTCCGTCTCGTCAGGCGAATTATTGGATCGTGGATTGCGACCCCTACCGGTTGCCCCTCGACTCTAGGTCTCCTTGTGCACACCCTCGTATTCATCCTGGTTGTTTGGGGTATGATGAACATCAAGAAGGAGGGTGGTGGTTGCCCCTCCAAGAAGAAGAGTGGATGTGGGTGTGATGGTGCCAAGAAGGGGAAGAAGGTTGTTGTCGCACCCCCAGTTCCTATGGAGGAAGCCCCCGACCCAAGACCCGAATTTGCCGAGCCTTCTATTGAGGTTGTCGACAGTGGTCGTATCCTCGAACCCGCACCTATCGATTCTGAAGGCACCCTTTTCAAGTAAATTAATTCATGCATTTTCCAGTCAATTTGGATAAATTGATAGTAAAATGTTTAACAGTACTTATTGTATTTTAATTGTGCAATTCCATAACCATTTGAGGTATTATCAGGGGCTAAACTCTGGTTATTTTTAGATCCCCAATGAGAAACAACTGAATCTTTCGTTGTGCATGTAGAACTTTCCGTTGGAGATGTAGTATATCCCGCATCAACAACTTTATAATTACAATTGTCACCATCCTTTGTAAGTTCAAAACGAACCATTTTACAGTAATTATCAGGTGATTGGTGATGAGCTATAAATTCCTTTTTATTGGTGGTAGAGGATAATTCTTGAATCCATTCGGAACCCCTAATTGGACTCTTAGGTGAAAAGAAAGCACCCTGAAAAGAAACTTCCATGGGGTCAATATCATCGAGTGAACCACAGGCACCCAATGTACCCTCCTGTGTTGTAATGGTTAAATCTTCTTCACATTCTGGTTCCGATGCTCCCGCTCCCGCTCCCGCTCCCGCTCCAGTGGCAGCTGGGGTTTCCTCACCACCACTCATCAACATAGAAGCTATACTGGACGATGAACAACATACCATCATAAGGCCGACACCGGCTAACATTGGCACTGCAGCCATTTTTGTATTAAGTCAATATTTTTTTTAAAACTCCTCATCGAAACCAATTTCGTCTGAGGTATCGTCCATCTTTCCGTAATCCCCCACCCGCTTCTCGAAGAAGTTTGTTTTACCGTCAAGGCTAATATTTTCCATAAAGTCAAATGGATTCTTGGAGTTCCAAATTGGGGGTTGACCAATTTGTTTGAGAAGACGGTCCGATACATACTCGATGTATTCAGCCATCTTCTCAGAGTTCATACCAATGAGATTGCATGGGAGTGCGTCAATAATGAACCCCTTTTCAATCTCAACGGCTTCTTTGATAATAGTGTGTAGTGTTTCAGTTGAAGGTTTATTTCTGAGTAATTTGAAAAGTTCTACAGCAAATTCTTGGTGAAGTCCTTCATCCCGGGATATGAGTTCATTACTGAAACAGAGACCAGGCATTAGACCTCTCTTTTTCAACCAGTAAATAGCACAGAAACTACCAGAGAAGAAAATACCCTCAACACAAGCAAACGCAAATAGACGCTCAGCAAAAGAACGAGTTTTAGTATCAAACCATTTCATGGCCCAATTTGCTTTTCTTTCAATACAGGGGACAGTTTGAATGGCTTCGAAAAGTTGTTTCTTTTCAGTAGGGTCCCTAATATATTTGTCAATAAGTTTAGAGTACGTCTCCCCATGGACCATTTCATTGTGGCATTGGTATGCATAGAATGAACGAGCCTCGGAGATTTGTACCTCATCAGCGAAATTGTTATTGATATTTTCAAAAACAATTCCATCAGATCCAGCAAAAAACGCCAGGATATACTTTATGAATTTTTGTTCGTTATCGTTTAGAGTCTTCCAATCATCAAGGTCTTTTGATAGGTCTACCTCCTCAGCAGTCCAATTAGACATTTGAGCCTTCTTATAGAGCTCCCAGAGCTCAGGGTACTTCAAGGGGAACACAGTGAATCTATTTAGGGTAGGGGCGAGGATTGGTTCGTACTCTTCTTCTATATAGTCCTGAAAGTCAAAATAGGACCCTATGTGTTTTTCGTTAATAAATATTTGAGGGTAAGTTGAAGCGGAGCCACCACACACTTTCTTGAGTTCATCCTTGTCGACCATGATTTTTTCATGGTCGAAGTTCTCCGACTCACATAGTGTCTTTGCATGGTCACAATACTCACAACCTTCCTTCGAATAAATAATAACTTTCATCTGTGATATTATCGCTGATAATTTTTTGTCTGAAAACTCTAAGCATGATTGTGCCAACTGAAATAAACCAAGATGATATAGTAAAAGTTTTAGTAAACGAAGATGGAATTGAAGACGAAATATACGGGATTGTTGGAATGAATACTGGTAAAACCCTCGGCCTGAGATATCTCAACACCACCGAATTATTTTACAAAAGTGCGTGTGTGTATGAAGTTGAAGAGACGGAGCTTTCACCTGCACCTTACGAAAGTGTAATGGAACACTACCCTGTGGGGACTACATTCGAAGATCTTGAAATGAAGGCCCTTGGTATGAATCGTTTCGCATTTTATTCGGAAATAGACATCGAAGATAGTGATAGTGATATATATGATGAGGGAGGTGATGAAGATGAATCTGACCTCGAGGGTTTCGTTGTATCTGATAGTGAAATTGCGGGTCAAGATATCCCTTTACCTCCGGGTCATGAATCGATTGACAAAGATTGGAATGAATGGGAACCAACAACATCAGGTGGGAAAAGTTTCAAGGACACCGTTGATGCAATTGAAACGCGAATTAGACGCCTAAGTGTATGATGCGTTGATTATAAATTTAAAAAAAGAGTACCACATTCAAAACAATGCTGGCAGCTATATGGAAACAAATCGAAGAATTAAAACCAAAAGAAAACGAAATAAAGCCAGTGAGTAAAAATTTTTGTATAGAGTGTTCAGGTGTGAAAGTTATTTCACGAGAGGGTCTTCCGACATGTTCGGAGTGTGGACTTGTTGATTCTTATTTTATAGATGACACAGCTGAATGGACGAGTGGTATGACCGATGATGGTAAAGTAAATGATCCAGCTCGATGTGGTAACCCCAATGCAAATCCCGAATTGTTCTCACAAAATTGGGGTAAGGGTACGATCATATCTACACAACACTCTTCAACTTACGAAAATAAACGGATGGCAAAAATCAACTTTCACATGTCAATGAATCACAAGGATCGCTCACTTTTTCACGCATACCGTGATATCGATGAAGCGTGTCACACCCTACCAGATTCAGTGTTGAAGGATGCAAAAATTTTATATCGAAAATTCAATGAAGAAAAATTGACCCGTGGTGCAGTGCGTCTAGGTATCAAAGCTAACTGCGTTTTATACGCGTGTAGACTTGCAAAAAATCCAAGAACAACCAAAGAAATTGCAGATATGTTTGGAATTCAATCGAAGGATGTTAGTCGAACGACTGATATATTCAAGGACAATATATTGGGTGCTACAAAGAAAAATTATGTGACGAAAGCATTCGATGTAATGCAGAGGCTATTGAACGCTTTTGAAATTTCTAGAGAAGAAAGACTCAAGTGTAATAGGATGTGTGGAGCTACAGATGATTGTGTTGAACTTATGAGTAAAACCCCTAATAGTGTGGCATCAGCAATTATATACATTGTTATTGGTCATAGAGTTACAAAATCTGAAATGTGTGAGAAGTGTTCAGTTTCTATCCCTACACTGAATAAGATAGACGCTATTATTAAAAAGCACTTAGAGGCTAAGAGTTAGTATTAGTATATGACGGTGAAGTTGTTTCTTTCTACACCATGTTATGGTGGATTGTGTCTAGAAAAGTATATGAGTAGTATTATTCAACTTCAAGTTCTTTTAATAAAAGAAGGTATTCAATTGTATTTAGATACGACAGAAAATGAGTCACTTGTTCACCGCGCCCGTAATGTAGCTGTAGGACGTTTTATGCAAAAGACTGATTGTGATCTCTTCATGTTTATAGATGCTGATGTTCATTTTGATCCACAAGCTGTTGTACGTCTGGTAAAATCTGGTCACGATATATCTGTAGCGTGTTATCCTAAGAAAGTTGTGATGTGGGATCAGGCAGCGAATGCTGTAAAGAGAGGTGATGATCGTGATATGTCTATGTTGTCATCAAGTCTAGTTATTAACTTTGGTGCTCTTAATCGACCAGTTGTAAATGGGTTTATTGAAATTTTAGATGGTCCAACTGGGTTTATGATGATTAAACGATCTGTATTTAAAACTTTAGAAGACAAATTTCCAGAATTGTGGTGCAAGAATGATCACCAAAATAGGGACTTTGATGACTACCATGCATGTTTTGATTGTATGATAGATCCCGTGACTAGGAGGTATTTATCTGAGGATTACGCATTCTGTCGTCGCTGGCAACAGTGCGAAGGTAAAATTTTCGCCGATGTAAATACAACCCTTGGACATGTAGGTAATTTACCATTCTCTGGGTGTATGAATGAAAGGCTTAAGGCTTAGACACGACATAGTCGTATGAAGCTTGTCACTTTGTTAGTCACTCGTTCGAAATCATGTAGTGTTAAAACACTTCACACAGTTCTTAGAATTAATCTAACATGCATGCAGAAAGGTGTTGATAATGAAATTTCATATGTAGATGACGACCCTTTCCTAAAAGCTGAACTTATTGAACGTTTCATGAAAACACACGATCGAATTATTTTTGTGGATTTTGGTGTTGCTCTAGATGATGCTTCAGTTGCTGAGTGCTTCGAAAAGCATGAAAAGGTTGGTATGGTCGTATTCCCTGGAGTAAAGGATGGTATTGATTGGGGTCTATTTAAACATAAAATTAAAAGTGGTTCGTCTGAACCAGTTGAACAAATGGGTCTTAACTTTGACACGGACGTTTCTATGAAAATATCTAATGATATTTATCGAGTAAAGTCAACACAAGCCAAAGCTTGGTTTATGAATACCAAAAATACTATTAAGTCAATCAAGGATAAGAAATCTGGAAAATGGGCTGTCAATCCCAAGATGTTTGATAAATTTATTGATCAAGGTGTTCGAATTTATGCGTTTACGGCAGCTAAGTTAACGTTAACTTATACACATGAATGTATAAGTAATATCCTCAACGCCGCAGGTGTGAGAGTAGATTAAAGATTATAACTGAACATACAATATGTCTATAAAGTTGGAATCCCCACTTTACAAATATGTTGTGCAGTATATTCACACAAAGTGGGGTAGTAAAGACTACTTTCCCGGGCCTCAACCAATCTCGATTGAGTATAAACATTTCCCCATTCTAAAAGGTGCTGAGTATCTTGTATGTGAAAAAACGGATGGAGAACGGTACATGATGGTTGCCCTTATGTTTGAGGGTAAAAAGAAGTGTGTATTTGTTAATCGCTCTTTCAATATGTTCGAAGTACCTATCAACCTCAAGAAAAGTGCCTATGAGGGAACTATTCTTGACGGTGAGTTGTATGAAGATACTCTCATGGTATACGACGCCGTATGGGTAAATGGTGAATCAGTTTGGGATCTTAACTTGATGAAGAGGCTTGAAGCTGCTCGGGGTATCATGAAGTCAATAATTTATATGAAGTCTGACAAGTTTAGACTCAAATGCAAAACATTTCATGAAATGAGAGACTTTAGGAAGTTTATGGATGAGTATCTCCCAACTGTTCAGCAAAAGGTTGACGGTCTCGTATTTACACCAGTTAATGAACCCATAAGACTTGGGACCCATGAGACGATGTTCAAATGGAAGCCACAAGAACAGAACACTGTTGACTTTCTCATGAAGTGGGAACCCTCAAGAGAGACACCTGGATTCAAACCCGGTAGACCCACATGGAGACTGTATGTTCAAGAGAAGGGTAAATTGTTTTTCGAATCTGAAATCCCACATGGACGAATGGAGGACAAACCATGGTTTGAAGATGGAGCCATCGTCGAATGTCAATATATTACATGGGAAGAACCCCTATGGTGGAAACCCCTAAAGAGGCGGACCGATAAGAACTACCCCAACAATCGACGAACTTTTTACCGGACAATTGTGAACATCAAAGAGAATATCAAGATGAAGGAGTTTTTAGATTGTAGACCATAAAATAGAATCCAGCTTCGTCAGGTAGTTCCTCCTCTCTGACCATTTCGTCATTAATAAAAAACCATTTATTACGTTTCTTCACAAAACTCACATAGTGTCCGTCATCTTGTGCCCCAACGTGGACAGCTGTCGAAATTAGATTATATTCATGCTCATTAATTAATATATTTTCAATAATTTCAATATGACTTTTTCTGTCAAATGAAATCATCAAAATTTGAGGAAGTTTTGAAAAGAGCATACGGGTAGTTGCAATGTGATGCTTCTTTCCTTCGTTGTCTTCAAAATTTTCAATCGTATTCCAATCCGTACTTTTAGAAAGCATGTTAGCCATATCCTTACCCTCGGATGTTATCAAATGAACACTGAAATCTTCTTCATTTGTTGACTTTCCACCCGGCCATATAGTTTCTTGTATCTTCTTTCCGTAAAACCATGGTTTGATTTCAGGTCTAGATATTTCGAGAATATCTATGATGCATAGGATTGCTTCTTGCACATCGTGTTGTTCTTTTGTTCCAAATCTAGGAAACTTCTCACGAAAACGTGTAAGAACCGAGTTGATGTCAATTTCATCCTGACCTTTTGTCCAATATGTTTTGACCATTTTTGAATATTCATTAGTAAATTGGCAATCTCCTTGGTATGGATGTCTTATGAAGTAATTTGATAGTACTGGTATGTAAAGCAGACATTGAAGGGCGGTGTTGAAATAACAAGTATTTCCGTGGTTTTCAAGTCCCTTCATTACATTTTATGTACATTAAACACTTAAGAGAAAGACGCAACATGTAAATGTTAAGTAAAAATGAACGTCCAAGCTATCGTCGATCGCGTTCTCCCCATATTCGAAGCCCATAAGCATGAGGGAGATATTGAAGTCGAAATTCGTCTTGGAAAGCATAATGGCTCCCTGTTTGATACTAATGTTGGTAAAGATACGTGGAAGAGGGTCCTCCAAGGCCTAAAGAAATATGAAGGCTGGGAGAGCAAGAAGACCTCCACTGTTGATATGTATTACAACGACAGTAACAATGTTCGTATCACATCCGACGAAGATTCTGGTGAACAAACCATGATTCAAAAGATTAGCGTCGTCAAAGAGGATTTCAAATGTGATCCTCTCGATGTACGGTTCTGTGTTGCCCGCGAAATTCCCACTACTGGGGAGTATGAGATGGATCGAAAGAGAACCAAGACTCGCCACTCTTTCGTGCGCAAGAACCTCAGTATCGACATGACCATCTCTTCAGGTGATAATGCTGATATGGACTCCGAAGAGGAGGCGAGTTACCAAATTGAACTTGAGATTATGAAGCCCGATGCGGTCGACGATATTTACAAATTTTTCAATATCATCAACAAGGTTTCTGACCTCTCGAAACTAATTTCTATGTAATAAGTAAATATGGCCGCCATAGGTGCAGGTGTATTAGGACTATTATGTCTCAGCTCGAGTGCATATGCAGCTATGAGTGGGGGAGGGGATGAAGAAACTCCAGACCAAACCGTGGTTGTTCCAGACATCAAGACCAAGGTTGAGGCTGAGGCTGAGGCCAAGCCCGAAGCTGGTATTGACACCTTCGGTACCGAGACCGTAAAAGGTCAATATGTCCGTTTATGGCAAGGTCAACCATATCAAAGTCAGGACGCATACGCACTTAATATTTTGGAACTAGAAGTGTACGACAGCAGTGGTACAAATATAGCTCAAGGTAAAAGTGCCACTTCCTCGAGTCAATATCCAGGTGACCACCAGCCAGTGTTGGCTTTCGATGGTTCGTTAGATACAAAGTATCGTAGCAACTACGACGTCGAAGAAGATTGGCTCGAAGTAGATCTAGGATCTGTAATGGAAATTCATAAGATTGTTATTAAACATACGGGTAGTGAGGATGTTTACGAAGGTGTAGCAATGAAAGATGGTTTACGCGGATACATTGAAATTTTCGATGGTAATGGAACAATTGGTAAAACAACTCAGATTGGAGTAACCAGTACTGATGATGTGTACACTTACAATTTCAAAGAGAGGGGTGGTGGTAAGTGGAGGGGAGGACAGGGACTACTGAAGTCTAGAGCAGACATTATAGCTAAAAAACAAGCAGCTGACGCAGCTGCTGCTGATGCAGAACAGAAACGCATTGCTGCTGAGAAGGTTGACGCTGCCAAGAAGGTTGACGCTGCCAAGAAGGTTGACGCTGCCAAGAAGGCTGACGCTGCCAAGAAGGCTGAGGCTGCCAAGAAGATAGCGGACGCTGCCGATGAGCTGGCCGCGGCGAAGGCGGCGACGGCGGCAGAGAAAGCGAGACTCGCGTATTTAGGTAGTCTTTCTGGGAGAGCGGGAGCGGGTGCATTCGCCACAGTTGCAGACTGTTGGGCAGAAGCTAAAGACATGCCCGATTGGGGCAATAGCGGCAACAACAAAGCTGGTTGTTGTAAAATGGACTGGCACGCCAAGCCTCCCGATTGGAAGAATAATTGGAAACGGGATGGTGGAGAATATTGGTGCCACGAAAATTATGATTGATATATAATTTCTTGTTAAATATAAATGCTATACATCTTAGCAATTCTCGTCGTTGTGTTTTTGATGTACGACAAACACACAAAGTCGGATGAAGTTGACGGTTCTAAATATTTTTACATAAGTGATGGTGATTCCAAGGCGATGTATGTCAAAATGCATGCAGATGGAGTGAGTAGTGATAGGCTAAAGAATTTTGTTCTAATGGAGGATGAATTTCTCTATATGGAACAACAGTCTGTATGTTCGGGAATACCCTTAACAATTCAAGCTGGTGTACTTTCTAATAAAATCAAAGATATGTTTCCTAAATATGATTTCTCTCATCACGTCATACACCTCAAACAAATAGCAGAACCTACAAAATTAGTCAACAGGAAAATTAAATGTTAGTAAACCGTATATACCAAATGGATCCTAAAATAATAGGCGCTTTTGGGGTGCTCAGTATGTGTTGTATTTGTTCCAGTATAGTTTCCGGTGTGATGATGGGTGGTGAAACTAAGCCTGTAGAAACTGACCCAGCCAATAAGGCACAAGCCACCGCTGATGAGGCACAAACCGCAGCCGATGCAGTTGCTGCAGATCCTAATTCGACCCCAGAGGAAGTGGCTACCGCACAAGCAGAAGCTGATGAGGCACAAACAGAAGCTGATGCCACTCCTACTCCTACTCCTACTCCTACTCCTACTCCTACTCCTACTCCTACTCCCACTCCCACTCCCACTCCCACTCCTACTCCTACTCCTACACCTACTCCATCAACCGTTCGTGGAAAAGCAATCGGAGGATATTATAACACTTTTGCGGAATGTTGGGCAGATGCTGAGGGTGATTGGGGTGATAACGGTAAATTCAATTGCTGTGAATCAATTGGTGCTCCTTACCCCGAACGGTCTGATGGTGCGGGTTGGCGCTTCTGCAATGATAATACCTAAAATAGTCAACAGGAAAATTAAATGTTAGCAAATATTAAATGAACCCCGAACTCAAGGATTTACTTGCCCTAGCCCAAAGGGGTCTAGCTAATGTCGGTGTATACATATCCTTATCACTTGCGTTATTGGGTTATTCTCGATTTTATCGTGGTAAAGGAGACGCGTTTTATAATCTAGCTTTCATCATTATTAGTATAACTATGATGTTGTTAGCTTTAAAGGTGTTGAACACTTTATTGGAACATTTACATAAATTCAAAACTAAACTCAACGAAGAAGATTTGAAACTATTAAACGAATTTATTATTATTCCACGCGTCTTACTTTATATATTGATTTCAATTTCATTTTTCAGTTTTTTTACACTGTATAGAGAACTTAAACAATAAACGTCTTTACATAATAAGTTATGGATGAGGCCAGACATATGGTTGTTGAAAAACCAGATGGATCCGTTGCGATAGCATTTAACGAAGAGGTTCCACCACCGGAACCTCCGGAACCTCCACCAGAAATTATACGACCACGACCACGTTTCAGATTATTACTAGAATATCACCCCGTTGCGCGTGCTCTAGCGTATATATTCGTACTTGCATCTGGTATAAATTTGGCTCTTTTCATGAGAACAATAGATATTATCAATTTTGTGTTGATAGTATCTACGACGGGTGCTCTACATACTGAACATTCAGCATCTATAACAGTTGTAGTGTTTCATGGTACGTGTGCAGGGCTCATGATAGTACCATTTTGTGTTCTTAGAATGTGGGAACAAGCTATTTTCCAGTTTTCAGTTACTGTGATGTGTCTCACCGCATTTAATACATGCAATCAAATAGCCGAGCAATTACCTAATCCCTAAAAATATCACAGTCTAGCATTTTGAAGAGATTCCATAACATCATTTTGTGTTGTGGACTTTCAACACATTCCCAGTCATCAACTATAGACATGATGAGCTTGTTATCATCAAGCTCATCATTTTTACGAAAACTGAGAGGTGCACGTTCTCCTTCACTCCTGACATTTCTAATGTAATCAGCTATGGTATAAATAATAGCATCCAAAAGTTCTTCCTTGGCCATTTCCATCCATGAATCTTTTGGAGTGCCCCACGTTCGGGTATCATCATCGACTCGCACACCGTGATTATAACGTTTCAATCCGAGCTCTAGCCGCCCCAATATTTCTACGCGTGTTCCCATTACCTATAATATTCTTCATACCCTTTAACCATTTTTTCTTTAAACCTGCGAACTGCTTAGCAGTCAAAATTTTATTTCTACGAAGAGCTTCATTTGCAGCTGCTTGTCTCCATTTATTTTTCATATTATTAGGGACTCCGGTGACGTTTACATTTTTCATCACGTAATTTCTTTCAAGGTTGCGCTTTCTCTGCATTTTCCATCGTGAAACCATATCCTTCTTGATTCTATTAACGACCATCTTTTTTGGTACACCAAGTGCCTTATTTTTATCATTGGAATTAACTCTAGATACAGCATTCTTGATGTTTCTAACGTCTTGTGTGAGGTTAGGTTTGTATCGATTCATCCACGCCTTACCATACTGCTTCTCAAGGTCCTTACGAATAGAATTGTCGTCTAATCCGACCCTCTTTACCCTCTCTTTCATCTTTTCAGTTTGAACCTGTGTTTTCTTTTCCTTCTGTACGTTCCTCTTTGTAGGCTTGGGTGGAGGAGGAGGTTTGGGCTTTGCAAGATTATTACGACTCTTCTCAATCTGTTTACAAAGGGCATCCTTCGTCTGCTTACCCGATGTATTTATCTTAAGTAATGCAGCAAACTGTTTGATTTCAGTTAATGTCTTATCACGACACAGTTTACCACCAACACGAAATGTGCTACCGGTACCAGATAATTTAACGTTCTTGTTTTTATTGGTATTTTTTACAGTAACGTTTTTAGTCTTAGATTTGGCCTTTATAGCAGCACAAATTTCATTCTTACGCATATCTCGAGTGGTAGGACCATTTTTAACTCTAAAACTGAGAATACCCATTTTACGTGCAAGAGTTTTGAGTTCATCTCTAGACATACGATCACACTTCTTTCCATCAATCTTGAGTGCGTTGATTTGGTTGTTTGTTAAAGGTGCTTTGCGTTTTACTACGGGTTTGGTCTTTTTAGGAGGAGAAACCTTTTTAGTCTTGGTCTTGCGCTTAGCCTTTGTCTTACGTTTGGTCTTGTCTATAGTGACATCTCCATCTCTATAAAATTCACGGATTAATGGAGTTACAGCTTTGTATGCATTTTCCATGATAGCGGGTGACTTGGCACCTATGATTTGTACGGTGCCTGACTTGCTAATGTTGAGTGTGTACCCTTTCATGGTGACATAGAGCATAGGTGAAAGTTCTGGTTCATATGTGGTAGTTCCATATTTTGAAAATTTCATTTGCATACGAGTGAGATTTGAGAATACCCCATTTATACTAAACTGACCACTGAGATTGTTATACTCGATTGGACTGTAAAGGAATGGTTCTTTTTGTGTGTAATTATCTACGATAAATCGACGAATGAGTTCAGGTTGGTTTGCAATGTTTGTACCAACAAATCCATTTCGGAAAAGTATTTTACCATTCCTATAAATATTGCAGAGTCCACCTTGACTGTTCACACCATCAGAAACAGTCACCATAATTTGTACACTGGCGAAAGGTTTATTAATACTTCCTTTGGGACCACCTTCTTTGGTATGAGAAAACCCAGTTTTAAACTGACCATAAATTCCCTTTATCTCTTTTGTGTCTATATAAAGACCCTGACCGATAGGTATTTTACCGAGTGGTTTTTTCATTAGAATTGGTAAAAGGTCCAAACGAACTTCTTTACCAAATGATTTATTAATAGTGCCAACGAACAAGCCAGGTTTCAATGGAGAGATTTCTAGATCAGTGAATCCCCCAAATTCATTGATTGTATTTGGGTTCATCTCAGCGAGACCCTTTTCAAACGCGGCTTCGTTGATAGGAGTGAGATTCATATTGTCAAATTCACTTGTATTTATGGGTTCTCTTAATGCATTATTTACTAATTTGTCCACATTAACGTCCGCAAATTCATTTTCCAAAGGAGAGTTGTTTTCGAACTGTGCGAAACGACTCCGTCTAGGGGGTGGAGGAGGGAGAGCTCGTGGACCTGGGAGAGGTCGCTGGGGTCTCTGGATTAATTCGGGTCGAAGAGGTTCACGAAAACCCGCAGCCCTCATACGAGCTTCGCGATCTTGGTCTCTCTGTCTTCTAAACATATCTGCCTCAAGTTCTTGAGCGAAGTTATTGTTTGAGTTAGAGTCTGAGCTTTGTACATCGACACCGGATTGCCTGACAAATTCTTTGACCGACTGGCTCATATTACTATTTGTAAGGATTTTTTTTAATGATTATTGCCAGTCATCAACTGATCTTCAATCAAGTCGATACCAAATATAACTGGTTGGACGGGATATTGCCTGCCTCTATACGAGACAGATTCATTCCTAACCTCGATATCATAAGAACTGAATGGTCCCACGTAGAAGTCTTCATGAAACTTATGCTGACCCAAATTGTTGTTTTTGCAGTGTGTATTAAACGCAGCCACAAACAAGTTCTGGGGCACATACTGATCCTTAGCCTTGTCGACGATTGTTGATTCCAGAAAGTGAATCAGAGAGTTTGCAACCTTCGCAACCTGCATCTTGATAATTTCAAAGTATTTCGGTACGACATCCCAAATATCTTCATCACCATATTTGTTCCTGTATTCTAGATAAGCCCTAATACATTTATGTAAAATGTTGGGTAGTTCATGTTTAAGTTTTTCATCGAGGCGAGGATCTGCGTGCCTTACTTGTTTGCTGAAGTTCCATGGTAAAATACGGCGTAGAACAGATCCCGAATTATCTTTCCATCCTGGGACTTCATTACCACCAAGAACTCCTGGGACCTTCCACTCTGGAATCTCTTCAGCTGGTTTATTCTTAACTGCCACAGATACGTTTTCACCTGAAACGAGAGACTGAAACTCGGCCTGTTCTAAAGCGAGATCTCCCTTCACCTCTGGTGCGATAAACATGAATGCATCTTTGATTGAAGAAAGACCAAACTTCTTCTCGATATTGTTCGATAGGGTTCGTACATCCTGGTTTTCATAGAAATTCTTGAAAACCTTAGTAATTAACGTAGATTTACCCGATTTAGCGATACCCTTGAAGAATGGAATAATTTGCCACGAGTCCAGTTCTCCAACATTATAACAGAGACGACCACCCATAACATACGCCCAGTTGCAGACTTCCTTTTCAAACTTCTGATACTGTAAAACTTTGTCAAAGTTTGGTGTTGGAATGTCTTGCCACCTTTCTAGATCTGGAAATTCATTGAATTCCTGATCAAAGTATTTGCAAGAAATAACAGTTGGATCTAATACAGCAAAGTCATTGCTATCATACGGGTAAAATTTACACTTGTAAAAACCTTCATCAGGGTCATTTGGATTAGTGGGTTCCCACTCCTTACCTACAAACACACCATTCTTAAAAGACCAAACATGACGCCTCTTCTCAATATCCGGAAACTGATTGTCATTGCATTTAGAAATATTATCGATAACTTCCCTAAAAATGCTCCCCTTACTCGTAAAGTTTTTCCACATCTCAAAATTGTCATCTTTGTTGGCTAATGAATACACGAATTTTTCAATAGTCATTTTTGGTTCCCACGCCCTTGTATTGTATCCTTCCTCCGTTTTGCGTTCTTCACAACACTGACCCTTATATCTACGGTATTTGGCTTTTTCAAGTTCAGCAAGAGTGAAAATAAGACATTTTTGGAGGGGTATAGAATTATCTAAATCATCATCACACATAGTTGAGGCATCAAAAAAGGAATTTGTCTGTGGCAGTGCAGTTGGATTTGCAATACGTTCATACGCAGTATAGTGTCGACGTATGTTATCATATCCATCTTTGAGTTGCTTTAGGACATTATGAATTCGCATAACTAGAGTGGTTCCCTCATCATCTTCTTTCGTTTGAAGATTGAGAGCTTTCACTCTACCTTTTAAATCTACCAGGAAGCGTCGTTGCTTCTCACGAATACCCTTTACAGCTAGGATGTCGATTCTACCTACAATTGGGTTGTTATTCTCATCATAATTACCTTCATGGATAAATTGCCTATATCCAAGTTCACGAGCATTTCTGAAATCTTCTGTCCTGAGATCCCAGTAATTCTCAAAATTGACGACAATATTTCTTAAGGCATCTTCATTCATCGACTGGATACTCTGTTTTTGAAGCTCTGCCAGCGCTTCGTAACGATTTGGTTCCTTGTCGATGAAGTGAGTAATGTCCATTTCTATTATTAAGAATTTTCTCTCTAATTAATTTTTCAACTCACTCAAAATTTTGATGAGTATTTTATTTTGCATTTGAAGTTGTTGGGTGATACTCACCAGAGCAGTACATACAGTGTCACCATCTTCAGTGGCGAGTAGTGAAGTCATCAAGGTCGCGACATCGACACCATCATCTTCAAACATCTCATCATCTTCATCCCCCATTTCATCCAATTCATCAACTTCATCCTCAGTCATAGAAATTTCTTCGAGAGTATCAGACTCTGTTTCATACTCAGATTCGGGTAGGGGTACGGGTACGATTTCACCCTCCTCAATTTCTTCAGGCTGTTTTGACATTTGATTTAGACTAAGAAAAATTGGATCGCGAAATTTCGCACATTTACCCAAAATTATTTTCTCTGCTTATAGTACAACAACTCTCAAAATGGCTGGCGGTCTTATGCAACTCGTCGCTTACGGTGCCCAGGATGTCTACCTTACCGGTAACCCTGAGGTAACTTTCTTCCAGGCCAAATACAAGCGCCACACTAACTTCGCGATGGAGAACATCGAGCAGACCGTCAACGGTACTGCCGCCAACTCCGGTCGCGTCTCCGTCACCGTCGCCCGTAACGGTGATCTCGTCGGTGACATGTACATCGAGCTTGAGTCCTCCGAGGCGGTCACCGAAACCACTGCCGCCGGTGATTGCAACTGGGTTGCCGAGCGTGCCGTTAACAACGTCGAGTTATCGATCGGCGGACAAAGGATTGACAAGCACTACCAGAAGTGGTGGCGCATGTACTCCGAGCTTTACTTGGATGAACCAGAAGTGGTGGCGCATGTACTCCGAGCTTTACTTGGATGAGTCCAAGAAGGCCACTTGGGGTAAGATGACCACTGCGGGTAACGGCAAGACTGTCTACCTCCCTCTTATTTTCTTCTTTAACCGCAATCCCGGACTCGCTCTCCCACTAATTGCTCTGCAGTACCATGAGGTCCGTATCGATTTCGATTTAGCGTCTAACTTCAACACCTACCTCAATACCTCCGTCTTCAAGGTGTGGGCCAACTACGTCTACCTTGACACTGAGGAGCGTAGGCGTTTTGCCCAGAAGGGTCACGAATACCTCATTGAGCAGGTTCAGCACACCGGCACTGACACTGTTACCGCTGATGGTGGTACCAAGCAGGTCCGCCTCTCCTACAACCACCCCGTTAAGGAGCTCGTATGGTGCTTCTCCAACACCCAGACAAACAACTCCCTGTGGAACTTCACCACCGCGTCTACCGATGCCAACATCGTGCTCGAATCCAACCCCTCGTCCGCTGCGCACCACTCCGGCAATTCTAACTGTTTCGTTTCCACCGGCACCGTTGGTACCCCCCAGTGTGTGTATGGTAAGAGCGGGTCCTCCTCCATCTTCACTGAGGAGGCCGTCGGTCCCCTCGCCACCTTCAAGCTCATCCTCAACGGTCAGGACCGTTTCAAGGAGCAGAAGGGCAAGTACTTCAACCAGGTCCAGTCCTACAACCACCACACCGGCTCCCCCTACCCCGGTATCTACTCGTACTCTTTCGCGCTCAAGCCCGAGGAGCACCAGCCCACCGGCACTTGCAACTTCTCCAGGATCGACAACGCGCAGGTCCAGGTTGTCACCGCGGGTACCACCAACAACGCGATCTCCATGCACATGTTCGCCACTAACTACAACGTCCTCCGCATCCAGTCTGGTATGGGTGGCCTCGCTTTCTCCAACTAAAT
>JGI24004J15324_10000116_pt1 | contig 28616 bp, 20 predicted proteins | sample LinPmetageLP32_FD_15324 | JGI IMG/M metagenome (IMG submission 15324)
AGGTTTAATGTTAAAAACCCGAATGAAGTAAAAGATACACAGGGCAACATCAATAATTTTGTAAAGAAGTTTCTTGACAAAAACAATGAGATGAACGACGCTGCTGGTTATCATAAATCTTTATTCACCGCAATGAATCCCGATGCAATTGCGAGCCATTTTTACGAACAAGGAAAAGCTGATGCTATGAAGCAAAGTGTTGCTAATACAAAAAACATCAGTATGGATCCAAGAAAAGGTCAAGCGGCAGCGCCTCAACAAGGCACTACGTATAAATCTGTCGATGCAGATGGTCAAACAGTTAAGTGGGGATTTAAAAAACAAAAATAAAAATTAACAAAACTTAAAAATTAAAAATTATGGCTTTAGCTGGAACTGGCGCTGAGTTATCACACGTGGTACCTCGCCCAAACAAACTTGCATTTGACGACAATTATTTGTCAATTGCAGATAATGATTTTAACTTTGCTAAGCAATTCTTACCAGAAGTTTATGAGAAAGAAGTAGAAAGATACGGTAACCGTACTATCTCTGGTTTCTTAAGAATGGTAGGAGCTGAAATGCCTATGGCTTCTGATGAAGTTGTATGGTCTGAGCAAGGAAGAATCCACGTAGCATCTAACAACGCTACATACACTGTAAATGGTGTTAAAGATGAAATTTTATTAGTAAGTGATCCTGCTGGAAACGGTAGACGGATTAACTGCTGCTCAACAATACGCTTTGTATTCTGTAGGAGATACATTAGTAGTTTCTCAAGGAAATAAAACAGCAAAGGTAAGAGTATTCTTTAAACCTGGCGCTAATAAATTAGAAGTAAGAGCTTATTCTTCAACTAATCTTACTGATGCTGAATCTGGAGCTTTTGCTGCTGCAGGAAATGGCGTTAAATTATTTGTTTTTGGTTCTGAGTATGCAAAAGGAACTGCAAACGATGACCAAGCATCTGTAGACGCTCCATTCACTAAGTTCTCTAATAAACCAATCATTTTAAAAGGCAAGTATCAGGTAAATGGATCTGACACTGCTCAAATTGGTTGGGTTGAAGTTGCTACTGAAGCGGGTGCTTCTGGTTACTTATGGTACTTAAAATCTGAAAGCGAAACAAGAATTAGATTTGAGGATAAATTAGAAATGTCAATGATCGAAGCTGAAAAGAAGAGAACTGCTGGAGCTAATTTACCAAACACTACACTTGACGGCTCAGAAGGATTATTTGCTGCTATTGAATCAAGAGGGTTAGTATATAACAATCAAGGATTCGCTAATACTTGTATTGGTGGTGGAATTGATGAGTTTGATGCTATTCTACAAGAGCTTGATAAGCAAGGAGCTATTGAAGAGAACATGATGTTCTTAGATAGATCTACTGCTTTGAGCATTGATAAAATGCTAGCAAATCAAAATTCTTATGGAGCTGGCGGTACATCTTATGGTGTATTTGATAACTCTGAAGATATGGCTTTAAATTTAGGCTTCTCTGGTTTCAGACGTGGATCTTACGATTTCTACAAGTCTGATTGGAAATACTTAAATGACTCTACAACTCGTGGATTAATTGCTGATATCGAAGGTGTTATTGTACCTGCTGGTACTTCAACAGTATATGATCAATCATTAGGTAAAAATATCTCAAGACCATTCTTACACATTCGCTACAGAGCTTCTGAAGCAGATGATAGAAAAATGAAGTCTTGGATCACTGGATCTGTTGGTGGAAACTATACTTCTGCCTTAGACGTAATGACTGTAAACTTCTTATCAGAAAGATGTTTATGTGTACAAGCGGCTAACAACTTTGTGCTATTGAAAAAAGCATAATACAACACAGGTAATTCTTACCCTCGTTATATCAACGGGGGTAATTGTTACTTTTATTTAAACTATTTAATTATATTATATCATGGAAAAAACAAAAACAAAAAAATTACCAACCAAAATAGAAGGTTGGGAGATTAAGGATAGATTATACAACTTAATTGGTAGAAACAAACCACTTGTGTTTTCAATACCTTCTTTACATACAGCAGAAAGACCTTTACTTTATTTTGATGAAGTAGTGGGTTATAATAGAGAATTAAAGTATGCAACAAACCACTGGTCTCCATTTGTAGACGAACAAGATGGTAGCGCTACTTTGGGTAGAATAATAATGAGAAATGGTAAGTTGTTTGTTCCTAAATCGGATCAAAGCTTACAAAAATTACTATCATTGTACCACCCTATGCTAGGAAACAAGTATGAAGAATATGATGCTATAGAAGAAGCAACAGATGATCTAGCTTACATGGAGTATGAAATAAATGCTCTTATTGCTGCTAAAGCACTAGACGTAGACGCTGCTGAAGCTATACTAAGATCGGAAGTTGGTAGTGAAGTAAACAACATGACAAGTAAAGAAATTAAAAGAGATGTTCTTTTAATGGCTAGGAGAAATCCAGGTATGTTTTTGCAATTAGCAAACGATGAAAATGTTGAACTAAAAAACATTGCTGCTAAGTTTATTGAAAACAACTTGATATCTCTTTCAGCAGATCAAAGAGTTTTTAGCTATCCTAATGGTAAGAAAATATGTGCTGTTCCTTACGATGAACACCCAATGAACGCTCTAGCGGCTTTCTTTAAAACAGATGACGGTATGGAGTTATTTAAAAACTTATCCAAAAAAGTTAAAATAAAAACAATGTAAAACGGTCGTCTAACGGCGGCCGTATTTACTAAATATATATTATGGCGTTTAAAATGAAGCAAAAAGGTTTTGGCGACACTATTGAGGCCATAACAAAAGCAACTGGTATTAAAAAAGTTGTTGAAAAGATTAGCGAAGCTACAGGCAAAGACTGTGGTTGCGACAAAAGAAAAGAATATTTAAATAAAAAATTCCCTTATTAATTATGGCTGTAAATGTAGATACCGTTTACCAAACTGTTTTGAGTACGTTAAATAAAGAGCAGCGTGGTTACGTTACTCCACAAGAGTTTAACTTATTTGCAGAACAAGCACAGTTGGATATATTTGAACAATATTTCTATGACATAAACCAATTTGGTAGATTACATGGAAACAACACAGAGTATTCAGACATGCTAAATATACTAGAAGAAAAAATAAGTATATTTGAAGCGTTTAACCAAGACGTGAATATGGGTGCAGGTGGTGTTGGTACACTACCAGCCAACTACAGACTAGGTGATCTTATGTATAAACAAAATGCAGATCGCCCTTATGTGACAATAGAGCACATAAACAAAGGTAATCTAAGAAAGATACAGTCTTCACCTTTAACAACTCCAAACTTAATTAGACCTGCTTATATTAAAACATCAGAGACACAAATACAGGTATTTCCTATAACTATAACCTCTAGTGTAACTTGTAACATAATAGCTAAACCAACAGCTCCTAACTGGGGTTATGTAATGGTTTACGGCGAAGCTTTATATAACTCCGCAACTAGTGTTAACTTTCAGTTACATCAATCAGAAGAAGTTGCGTTAGTAGAAAAAATATTAGAGTTTGCAGGACTATCTACAAAAGAAGTTCAAACTTATCAGATTGCAAATCAAGAAGAGATGCAAACAATACAACAAGAAAAACAATAAGATATGCCATTATTTACAGGTACACAACAAGGTTACTATAGCCAGAGTCAAAGCTTTACAGGAGCAGGAGCAGGAAACTTAACAGTTGGTCCAGTTACAACGGCTTTTTTCCCAACTAGACCTACACAGCAGGTAGATATACAGGTTTTTATAAACAACATAGAGGTAAACAAAAACAGTTACTCATATAATGGCACTAACCCAGGTGATACAACTGTAAATAATAGTTATAACTTAGTTTTTAATAACACTAACGTAAATACAGATATACAAGCCGCCGACGGATCACCGTTAACGGGTTTAACTATTTTATTTAAAGAAATACTACCTTCTGAGCAGTTTGGTAATTATCAATATATTTCTATGGAAGACATAATAAATAATTTTATTATATCGTATGTTGGTGAAGATAAAATAATATCCAAAATAAGAAGAGCTGATGTAGCTTTTCACGCTCAAAGAGGCTTAGCTGAACTAAGCTACGATACATTAAAATCTTTTAAATCTCAAGAAATAGAAGTACCGCCTTCTTTAGCAATGAAGCTTCCTCATGATTACATAAATTATGTTAAGCTTTGTTATGTTGATACAGATGGTGTTGAAAGAATATTAATGCCTACTAGAAAAACAAGTAATCCAGAAGCATTGTTACAAGACTCTTCTTATGATTACACGTTTGATANTGATGGAACANTACTAACCGCTAACAATTCAGAAACATTAGAAAAATTTCAAGCCGCTACAAATAGAAACGTAACTAACGATGACACTTTAGATGAGTTTGAAAGATACAGAGGAGCAGATGGTGGAAGATACGGTTTAAATCCTGAACTCGCGAATAGTAATGGAGTTTACTTTATAGATAATTTAAGAGGTAAGATATTTTTTGATTCTAGTTTAACTGGTAAAATAGTTACATTAAAATATATAAGCGATTCACTAGGTACTGATGCAGAGATGCTAGTTCATAAGTTTGCTGAAGAAGCAATGTACAAGCATATAGCTTACGCTATATTAGCAACAAGAGCAAACACTCAAGAGTATTTAGTAATGAGATTCAAAAAAGAAAAGTTTGCAGCAACACGCCAAGCTAAATTAAGATTATCAAATTTAAAATCAGAGGAACTTGCTCAAGTAATGAGAGGTAAATCTAAGATAATAAAACACTAAAATATGCCAGAATTTATTCATAACTTTACTCAAGGCAAGATGAATCATGATCTTGATGAGAGAATGGTTCCTAATGGACAATACCGTGATGCTTTAAACGTAACAGTGGCTACATCCGAGTCTAGCAATGTTGGTGCTTTACAAAATTTAAAAGGTAATACTGAGAAAAAAGGATCGCCAGCTTCTAACGGTAATTGGACTGTAGATTATATTAGTAACTTGGTTAATCCTGTTTGTATAGGCTCTATAAGACACGAACCAACAGAGTGTATATACTGGCTTATAGCTACTGACAGAGATAATAGAAAAAATGCTGTTAGCGCTATAGCTGAGTTTAATCAAAAAACAGGTGACGTTACACCTGTAATAGTTGACACACAAAACATATTAAACTTTAGCAAAGAAAATTTAGTAACAGGTATAAATATAATAGATGACTTGTTATTCTTTACAGACAACGTAACAGAACCTAAAAAAATAAATATTAAAAAATTTAAAACTGGTTCTTCTAATGGCGGTAGCCCAAAATTTAACGTCCACACAAAAATACCTAAATATTATCCTTCTAATAACTCATATGAGTATGATCCTAGTGGAGCTGGTTTTACAGAAGCAGATGTTACTGTTATAAAAAAATCACCTTTATGTAAGCCAACACTTACTATGGCTACTAGTTCAAGATCTAGTTCTGGAGAAGAAGTTCCAGGTACAGGTGTTAGTCCTTTGAGTACTACATATAATTTTACAGGAAACTTTCCTGCTTCAGGTAACAAATACACAAATTTTACATATATATCTGATCCTGCTAGCGGTACAGCTGCAGCTGAGTATTCTCCACTACCAACTTACCAAGAGTGGGTTGAAGATCAATTATTATCATCTCCTCTTTTTGCGGATAACATGCAAAGTGTAACTTTGTCATTTAATCAAGCTCCTACTGGATGGGAGGACGGCGATATAATAACTTTATCAGGTAGTGCTGTAGGAGATTACAATAACGTAGATGAATACGCTTTAAGGCTTAAGATAGTTCAAAATGGAATCAACGGTAATGATGTTACTTTTCAAATAATGTCAATACCCTCTAAAATACTTAGGTTTGGCGAAGATGACGAAGAGTTAGTTTTATGGGAAGCTGTTTTAGAAGAAAAAGATCCTATGTTTGAATTTGAGTTTCCTAGGTTCGCTTATAGATGGAAATACGAAAATGGAGAGTATTCTACTTTTTCGCCTTTTACAGAACCTGCTTTTGAAGGAGATGATTTTGAGTATTTATCAAGCGATGGTTATAATTTAGGTATGCAAAACCATTTAAGATCTTTAATAATAAGCGGTTTTAATTGGGGTAGCCAAGAGGTTGTAGAGGTTGATATATTAATGAAAAAATCAAGATCTAACAATATATATGTAGTAGATACTTTAAAAAGAGAAGATACAGATGTTCTTAACGTCACGCCTCCTAATACTTTTAAATTAAAAACAGAATTAATAGGCGCTACAGTAGAGGCAAACCAACTATTAAGACCATGGGACAATGTTCCAAGAGCTGCCAAAGCTCAAGAGGTTTCAGCTAATAGACTTATATTCGCTAACTATTTACAAAACTTTAATGTTCCTAAATTAAAGTTAAACTTAAGTGTTTCAAGCTCAACACATCCTGGTTTTGTAGACTCTGACAATGATGGTAATTTAACTGATGAGCAGAACTTTAAAAGACCTTTACCTTCTATAAAAACAATTAGAAAGTATCAAATAGGAATAGTTTTACAAGACGCGTATGGTAGACAGACCCCTGTTTTTAGTAATCCTGGCGCTACTGTAAATTTAGACAAAAATAACGCTCATAAAACTAACAAATTTTTTGTAACTCCAACTACTATATCCAGTAATTTATATTCTGGATTTACTCATTACAAGTATTTCATAAAAGACACTTCTAATGAATATTATAACTTAGCTTTAGATAGATATTATTTCGCAGAAGACGGTAACGTTTGGCTTAGCTTTCCTTCGTCAGAGGCTAGTAAAGTTCAAATAGATAGTTACTTAATATTAAAAAAACAACACGATAACAACAATCCGGCCATTGGACCTTCTAGATACAAGGTTTTAGATGTTCAATCACAAGCGCCAGAATTTATATCTAGATCAAACAAAGTATTTGCAACAGCTACCGCTAGCGTTATATCTGGTTTTAAAGAAGGTTTTTCTGTTATAAGTTTTACTTGTGATGTAGATGTAAATTCTCCTTTTGCTACAGGATTTAATGGTGATACTTCTATAAGAGTTTCACAAGGTGCTAATAGCACAGACATAATAGGTGTAGAAAGCGGTGGTAGAACAGGTTCTGATAACTTTTATACTGTTAATCTTGATGTGCCTTTTGGTTCAGAATCTCTTTGGTTTGGTACACAAGGTTTAGATGCTGGTGAAGAAGTTACTATAGATTTATTTAAAGAAGAAGAGAATAGGTTGCCTGAGTTTGAGGGTAGATTTTTTGTTAAAATAAACAGAGATACAGATTTTGAAGTAAACATTGTAAAACCTTTTTCTGAAGGTAATAAAAGATATGGTATAAAAGCTCACGTTGATATTGCTTCTGGAAGATACATATGTGGTGATTCTCAAGGTAGGAAATCTAGATGGGGTTATTGGCATGGTTCCGCTGGCCAACGGGGCGGTTGGACTAATGGGTGCGGGTGTGATGATTGTAGAGATCAAAGAAGGTTTGACGCTCCTGTTGGTCATAACGGTGGTAGATGCGCAGGTACTTCTGGCGGTGGCGCTCCTAGAACAAATACCATAGCAGAGGGTAATCCTAATTGGAAATTTGCAGATAAGTTTTTACTAGGTTGCGCTGATGGTGAAAAAATGATAGGCTTAGCGTGTATAGGTACGGCTGATTTTACATCTGATATTGTGCAGCCTGGCTTAGGTGGAGATAGAGGTGCTAGTAGTGGTGATTTTATGAGAACTGCAGCTAGCGCTGGTGAGCTAATAAGAGTTGTCCATATTGATGGTAAGGTTACTGAGCCTATTGAAATAAAAAACAACTGGAGAATAGGTATTCACCGAGGCTGTAAAGACGGTTGTGGTATTTTTATTAACCCTGGTTGTGGTAGTGGTGATCAAGATAGTGATAGCGGAAACAAGCACGTGGGTTTATCTTTAGAATTAAAACAACCTATAAATGAAAGCTGGGTGGGTGATAGAAGCCAGGCTGGCATGTTAAACATAAAAGGCTACGAAATAGTTGAAGAAATAGTAGGTGACAACAATAGCGTGTTAACATCAACTAATCCAGCTATTTTTGAAACAGAACCAAAAGAAGCCGTAGACATAGATATATATTACGAGGCTTCTTGTGCTTATCCTATATCAGACCTAACAACTAATAATCCAACTGCAAAAGTTTTAGATTATTTTAATTGTTATTCTTTTGGTAACGCTGTAGAATCAGATAGAATTAGAGACGATTTTAACGCTCCAACAATTGGTAAAGGTGTAAAAGTGTCCACAATACTAGATGAGCCTTACATGGAGGAGAGAAGAGCAAACGGTCTTATATTTTCTCAAATATACAACTCTCAATCAGGTATAAATAGATTAAATCAATTTATACAAGCTCAACCAATAACAAAAGACTTAAATCCTGAGTATGGTAGTATTCAAAAGCTACACTCTAGAAATACAAATTTAGTTACACTATGTGAAGACAAGTGTTTAAAAATACTAGCGAATAAAGACGCGTTATTTAACGCTGATGGAAGCTCTAATGTAACATCAAACAAAGCTGTTTTAGGTCAAGCTGTTCCATATGCTGGAGAGTTTGGTATTAGTGATAATCCAGAATCTTTTGCTTCTTATGGTTTTAGAGCTTATTTTGCAGATAAAAACAGAGGCGCTGTAATTAGATTATCGCAAGATGGTATAACTAATATAGCTTTAAAAGGTATGTCAGACTTTTTTGCAGACAACCTACCTAGTTCTACTAAAATAATTGGAAGCTATAATGATGACAAGGAAAACTATAATTTAACATTAAATTATTTAACCGACGAGTGGCAAGATAAGCTTTCTAAGACACCAAAAGATAAAACACACTGTGAAGTATCTAACGATGAATCTGACGATATAGAAACAACCACAGTATCATTTAAAGAAACTGTTGATGGTTGGACTAGTAGAAAATCTTATTATACTAAAACTGGTAATGTTTTTTATCCACTAGAAAGTGGTGAATCACTAAATGACAAATATTACACTTTTAACAAAGGATTAATATGGGAGCATGCTTCTAACTCTGTTTATAATAATTTTTATGGCACACAGTATGATAGTTCTGTTAACGTAATAATAAACGATGTAACTGAATCGATAAAAGGTTTTAAAACATTAAATTATGCTGGTACAGACTCAAGAAGATACAAGTATGGCACTAGTACTGGATTAAGCGGATTAAGTATAGAGCAAGTTGTTCATCAACAAATAGCTCCTTCAATAATAAATAGCGAAACAGTAACGCCTGGTTGGTATACAAACTACATTAATACCGACATGGAAGAAGGTCAGATAAAAGAATTTGTTAAAAAAGAAAACAAATACTTTAACAAAATAAAAGGTTTAAAAACTTTTTATAAAGATGATTGTGAAAACAACGTTGACTCTTCTGCTTTTCAAACTCAAGGTCTAGGTTTTGCAGCTATAACATCTTCAGCTCCAAGTGCTTTTAACTTAACAGTAAACATTGATACTAGCTGTAGTGGAACAGGTGGTTTTACACCTGATACAACGAAAAAGTTTTGGTATTTATGGAGTTGTAATAAACCTGGAAGCAACGTAAGTATAGATATAAGACAAATTACTAGTGATCAATTAGTAAAATGTGGTATTGAATCTTTTTATAATAATTTCCCTAATGGATATAGCGATATTGATAAAAACTACTTTAGTTTTAAATTCTATAACGCCTCAGGTATAAATGTAAACACAGCTCTTTATAATGAAAATAATCAACCAATAAGTGATAGTGGTAAGTTTTTATATATAGAACCAGCCGCAACCCCTGATAACAACGCTCTTAACGCAAATGTTTCTGGAACAACAGTACCTAATACTTATTTTATACTAACAATTACAAATGGTGTTATAACTGCTAAAACACAGTACAACACGTTGGCTGGCTGCGGAACGCCTTTAGTTGCTGTAGACTTTGCATTATTTGCTGGATATGGTTACAGAGGTAATAGCACTAATTTACTTACTGGAACAGCGGCCCAGCATGGCACGCCTTCGGGTAGAGCTGCTTTAGCAAAAACACAGTTAAAAACTTGGTTAAATTCTAGTGAAATAGTAAGTATATCTACTAATGAACTAACTAGATTTTCAGATATATACAAGTATTCTGGAGCAACTGGTTTGGTTGTAGGCGCTCAACTTCACAATGACAACGGTGCTTTAAGTTCTGACGGTATATTTGCTCACAACACTAACTCCGCGCCAACACCTAACGGTAGTTTTACATACAGAATAATACCTCCACAACAATTAAAAACAGATGCTTCTTGGGCAAGCCTTGATAGCGCTTGGAAGCTTATAACATTTGAAAATGGTATTGTAACTCACATAACAACTATGAATACTTTATAATGGCTACACAATCACATAATAATTATACGATAACAAACGTAACATATTCTGTTGCAGGTGGATCAAATGTATACACGTCACATCCTACAGCTGTTTTAACTATAACACCAGACGCTGGCTACGGTGTAACAGCAGAAGATTTTTCATGGGCTAATACTACTTTAGCTAATATTAATACAGTTGTTTTCACTCAAGACGGCGTAAACGTAATATGTACTGTTACTTTTGATAATCCTTTTAGCATGCCAAACGCTAATACTGTTAAAAGCTTGTGTATAAATGGAGCCGCTGTATTGCAAAGATTATCAGTTAGTGGTAACTATAAAGCTGCTGGATCCTCTACTAATATGACAATAGTGGAAAACAGTCCAGTGCCTGAAGAAATTTATTATGAACTTTCTGGTGTTGAAGGTTATCAGGTTCTTGTTATAGAAAAAACATACACAGCTGCTAGCGGTTATTATTTTAATGGTAGTTTTAATATTTCTTACACTGGAGATGAAATGGTAGCTGAAAACTACAACTGTATAGAAACAGAGACACTAGACTCAAGCGGTAGATTAACTTCTATTAACATAAAGTTTTATTATACTTTCCCAAACAATAGTGTTATAAATGATAAAATAGTTGTTGAAATACCTGCTACAAGACAAATAAAAGTTACGCCTGTAAAAATAACAAGCTATTCTTTATTTGATAATACTTCTGTTGCGTCAAGTGGCGCTATCAGAACAGTGAGAATATTTGGTGCACCAACCGCTACTTTTACATTAGCTAGCAATAATGGTTCTATATTAAGCTTTGATACTTACAACGCTAATGATGTATTGCTATCATATGCAACAACTCCTACTTTAACAATACCAGCAAATGGTTATTTTGATATAACTATATCTATTCCTGCTGTAAGTTCAAACGCTACGTATTGCTTTACTATAGCTGGAGGTAATTTAATATCTCCTTTTCCTCAAATAAATCCTTTCTGTTTGTATCAATACGTAAGAACAAACTTAACTTTTACAGCCTCTGGAACAAACTTAGTAGTCAGCAATGTTTTACCTAGTCAAACTTCATTTGTTAAAACAGCTACAGCTATGTCGCAACCTGCTTCAGGCTCTAGTTCTTATAGCAATGACATGGAGATAACAGTAACAGGTAATTCCGGTCAAGCGCTATCTTTAGCTAATAATTTTGATCAAGAATCCTGGAGTAATTCTTATGATATTGGTAAAACAGTACAAGCTACTGTTAGCAATAGCAACGTTATAGCTGTTGATAACACTACAGATTTATCAGTTGGGTCTGAACTATTTGCTATTCCAAATATAACAAACACTATTAGAAAAATAACAAATATATCAGGTAACAATGTAACTTTAGACGGTGCTGCTTTTTCAATATCTTCATTAACAAATTTACCAACTTTTGTTTTTAGTAATAGAAAAAAATCAGATTTAGATTTAGTCTCAAGTGCAACTATAGATGAAACAGGATTAACGGCAACTGTAAACACGTCTAGTCAAATATATAGATATGGCGATGGTGATGTGACTTTTAATTTAAATCTATTAGATCTAATAACAGTTGGATCAGCAAATGCTTGTGGAAAATATACTGTTTCAGCTGGATCTAGAGGTGGTAGTTTTATATATTTTGACTGTATAACAGGTGCTAAAAGACAAATAGTGTTAAACAAAGGTGATATTAGTTTTGCAATATGTGCTTTAGCTTCACCAGCTCCTTCCGGTAGTGGAACAGTTACAGTCGTTAACAACAATACGGTTTGTGCTAAAACAGCTTCTACTCAGTTAAATTGTATAGAATGGAGCATAGTATATAACCCAGGATTAAACGCAAAAGCTAAATCTGTTGAAGTAACATATATCGACTGTGTAAGTTTAGAAGAAGAAACTTTAAATGTTGGTATAGGAGCAACACCAACAACTCAGTGCGCTACAAGACAAGTACCTATTAGTTCTGACCCAGGTGATGGAGGAGCAACAATAACACAAGCGTGGAACGGAAGTAACCCATGTACATAAAAAAATAAATTATGCCTACACAACCAATAACATTATTATTTCCTACAGCGGTAAACGTATCACTACAAGTTGGTGATACTGTTTATTATTTAGCTGCAAACGACGAGATTGTAGAAATAGGGTTAATAACCAGCATAACAATAAACGCCAATGGTACAGTTACTGTAATAGCTAATATTGATACACAAACAACACCACCGACAAACACGAGTTATATATTTTTTACAAAAGATTCAGAGGGTAATACTTCTAATTTAAAAGGCTATTACGCAGAGGCACAATTTAGAAATGACAAAACAACAGAGGTTGAATTATTTTCAGTAGGATCAGAAATATTTGAAAGTAGCAAATAACCTGTAATTATAATAAGATAAACACTAATTAAAATGGCACAAGGATTATATAAAAAATCACCTGTAAAAATGGCAGGAGCACTAATATCACAAGGAGTCGGTGGACTTATGGGTGTAGCTGGTGGTATAATAGGCTCAGGTAAAAGAAAAAAAGAACAAAGAGCTGCTCAAAGAGAGATGGAAGCCAACAAGGCTAGATACACAAACTTAGACACGTCTAATCTAGCTGCCAACCTGGATAACGCCTACGAAGATCTTACAGTTAACACACAGGCTGCGGATTTTGCAAGAGAACAAGCTCAGCAAGGTCAAGCTAATATAATGGATAGCATGGCTGGAGCAGCTGGTGGATCTGGTATAGCTGCTATGGCTCAAGCTTTAGCTGGTTCTGCTAATCAACAAGCACAACAATCAGCTGTAAGCATAGGGCAGCAAGAACAAGCTAATCAAATGAAAGCCGCAGGCGGAAGAATGAGTGTTCAAAATGCAGAATTACAAGGTGCTCAAAACGCTAGAGCAGCAGAAAAAGATAAAACAGAAACACTATTAGGTATGTCACAACAGAGACTTGGTGCTGCAAACGCCGCTAGAGATGCCGCGACAGCTTCTATAACAGGTGGAGTTGGTCAAATGGCTGGGGCATTAGGAGGTCACATAGATAGTGCTCCACCAACAAACCCCATTTAAAAATAATAATATGGCAAATCAAGCATTAATAAAAGGCGCGGGCATAGCAGCAGATACTTTTTCAAACATACAGGGTGGTTTTAACGCTGGCCTTCAAGCTGGTTATGATACCGAAGCAGTTGCTAGAGCCCTTAGACAAGCCCAGTATCAAAGAAACCAAGATGAAGCTGAGCTAAAGAACTACGTAAACAGCATGGACACTATAGATGTGGCTAAGGTTGAACCTGGTATGAGAGATGAGGTTAATAATTTTTTAATACAAAATAGAAATAAATATGCAAAAGCAGCTAGAACAGCGTCAGAGTTAGATGCTGACGATCCAGCTTATATGAAGGCTATATCTACAATGAATGAGATAAACGGTTCTTTCAAAGCACTTAGTGAAAATTTAGATCTTTTTAAGCAAAAAAGAGAGCAGTACTATGATGATACTAAAAACAATAGAATAAGCGAAGCGTCTATTATAAATGGTAACACAGACAACTTAAATTCTTTGTTTAAAAATAATGATTTTGACATTGTCATAGAACCTACAGGAACTTTTCAAATAAACCACGACGGGGATTATATACCTTTTTCTGATTTTGAAAAAGATACTGCCTATAATTATCATTTAGTAAACAATGTTGGTTTTAATCAGATAATGGATTTAACTAACAAGGCACAAAATGGTGGTGCTAAAATAGAAAACGCTTTAGAAACTAATTATAAATACCAGTTAAATGGTATGTTTAACACTATGGGTAGAGAAGATATGATGTCTATGATATATGACACTGTAATATCTGATACTCCATTAAACATGGTTCGTGATGAAAATGGAAAATCTACAAATGGCTGGGACGATTCTTATTTAGATATAGAAAATGATAAACAATTAAGAAATTGGTTAGCTAACACTTACTTAGAAGGTTTAAAAAAAGTAGCTCTTGGTTCTTACAATCAAAAAAGAGCTGTTGCAGATCAAAAAATAAGAGATGCAGCTAGGAAATCTAGAAGAATAGCAGAAGCAAAACAAAATGTTGTAAACGCTTCTTCAACTACTTTTGATCTATCAGATCCTAAGCAAAAAGAAGCAGCTGCATTATATCTATCACAACAAGCAGCAGATCAAGAAGAGGTTGTATTACCAACAGAATAATAAAATATAAATAAATGAACAAATCACCGATAAAACAAGCCGCTATTGCTAGAGCTGCTTTAGAAAATCAAACGTTTGATTATAAAGGTAAATCATTTACTAGACAACAAATAGAAGAGGCTAAAGGCGAAACAGACTTTGACACATACTTGTCTAAACATGGTATAAAACTATCATCAACACCTGAAATAACTGCAGGTGAAAATTTTCAAAACGATCCTGCAGATGCGGAGACCAATGTAGGATCGAACCAAAACGATACGGTCTCAGATTTGGCAGTGTCTTTATCGGAATACAAATCTAAACTAGACACCGAAAGAGATAAAAAGCGTACTGAAAAATTTGGTGTAAAAGTAGACAACACACGCGTAAATATTCCAAAGTTTGACAAGATGTTGTTAAAACCAGAAGATGATCCTGGAACATCTAATTACTTAAAAGGGCTCAAAGCTTTATACACCGACCCTACTAGATTAGACTATGGTATACCTAAAGAAGAAGTTGAAGAGTTAATTTCTCAAGGCGAGGATGGTATCAATAAATTATTGCAAATGAAAAACATAGATGGCGTATCTGTTGTTGATCAATACAATGATAAAGTAAAAACTATAGACGAAGTAATAAAGATAGACAAACAGAGATACCTAGCTGATTCTAAAAAAGCTGAAATGCTGAATGATCCACCTAATAAAGAAAAAAAGGTTGATTTTATATTAGAGCCATTTGAACCAACTATAAACGAAGATGGTTCAGAGGATTATGGTTTTAGAAGAAATATTTTTAGTCAAGATGAAGAAGAAGGTGAGAAAAATCTTGAACAAATGTTTGAAGGCACTAACATACAGGTTGAACAAGCTAATCAAGGTGATATTCCAGAAGAAGACTATAAAAGAATGATGTCTGAAAATCCTAACCTTGGTGGTTTTGAATTTATAAAAGTTACAATACCAGGTGCTGAAGATTCTGTTGTATTAGAATTTAACACTGATTTTGCTGGTAATGCATTTGGTGAAAAAGCTAATAAACTTAACTATGACATGCTTAAGGCTTATATGCTAGAAAACTCTGACTTAATATCGGCAAATGCTGAGCTGTTTACAAACAGAGAGAAAAAAGCTGAGATAGCAAGAGCTATAACAAACGAAGCTACAGAGTCAAACTTAAATTACATAGAAGAAAAAAAGATAATAGGTGAAAAATATAATAGAAAAAACCTAGAAGACGCTAATTCAGAAACATCAAAACTTTTTTCAGGTACTACAGTAGCTATGCCAACTAATGCTTTAGACGGCATGGATGTGCAAGGTGAAAGCGAAATGTTTGTTAAAGGTGTTTTAAGTGATCAATATAAACAAGCATACAAAGAGCTTAGCGATTTAAGTAAGGAAGCTTTAGAAAAACAATTTAAAGTTTACGGTGTTAAAAGCGTAGAGGAGTTAGCTAAAATTGTGGTGTTAAACCAAAATGAAGTTTCTGAAATTAACGCGCTTAAAAGTAAATACACTCAAATATACGTTGAGGACGAAGAGATTTTTAGTAAAGACAAACGTAGAGAACTTGCGGCAATATACAATGTTGGTTCTAGATTTGAAGAAGTTAAGCTAACAAAAGAGCAGCAAGAAATTGAACTCAAGCAAGATATAATATTAGACACTACAAAGAACAACGCTGAGATTGGTAAATTGATAAAACAAGTAGTTGATCAAAAAGGTATAATAACACCAGAGCAAGAGGAAACATTAACAAAAGCTTTAAACAATATGGGGATTCTTATAAATCCCCTTGAAAACACTGTAAGAACTCAAACAAACATAGACGAGAACGGTGTTGAGACGACTGAGATATATAACGAAGCTATTCTTAAAAATCTACAAGCTCTTTACGATAATGTGTACATAACCAACGAAGCAAACTATAAACTGTTTAATGATTTAAACGAAGAGAGTCAAGATATTGCAGACAAGCAAGGTGATTTGTCTATAGCTATGGACACTGCTTCAAGAAACTATGATAGAAGCGAAAAGTATATATCTAATGTAACGCTTGGCACAACTGATATTGTTATGGGTATTGGTAACTTAGGTTTCAATATTTTTACAGGTGGTGTCTATATGGACGAAGAAAGTGTTTTTCAATCATACTACGAGGGTTCTAATAGAATTAGAAACTCTTATGTTAGAGATATAGATTTTAGTTCTAAAGAAGGTGGTGCTTTTAGTGGCGCTGGTAATTTTGGTGCTTTCTTAATGCAAGAAGCAACTAATCAACTACCTATATTAGCGGCTATGGTAGCAAGTGGTGGTTACGCAGCGGTTGTTGTTGGAGCTTCTTCAGCAGGCCAGAAGCAAATGGATATGACATATCAATTAATGAATGGTATAGAAGATCATAGCCATGCTAACATGTGGTTTACAAGTTTAGGCTACGGTATTGCTGAAGGTGGTTTTGCTCATCTTACAACAGTACCTATACTTAATAGGGCTAAGAAAACTCTTTTAAAAGGAAATAAACTTAAAGGGTTTCAAGCTGTAAACACTGGTCAAAAACAATGGCTTAAAGAAAACTCTAAAGGAACTGTTACAGATATACTGCTAGAGCCATTAGGCGAAATAGCTACTGTTGGTGTTCAAAATATGCTTGATGGCAACGATATAACTATGGGTATGGACCACGCTGGATTTAGCGGTTTAGGTTTTGGTATATTGTTTAGTGGAATACCTTTTCTTCGTGGAGCATATAACTCTAAGTTTTCATCATACGAGAATCAAAGCGAAATGAGAACCTTAAGAGGTGAAATAGACGCCATGAGCAGTAAGCTTGACATGTTAAGAAAAACAGGTGGTAGTTTTCTAACTAGAGACCAGTTAATTGAAAATATAAAAATAAAACAAGATAAGCTTAATAGCTTAATTGAAAGTGATACCCAGTTAATAGAAAACACTTTAGGCGCAGAAGCTATAGGAATGACTATAGAAACTAGAAACAAGCAGTTAGAGCTACAGAACAAGATAAATGCAGTAAACGCAAACCCTGATCTCGACCAAGATACAAAAACAAAATTAATAAAAGAATACGCTGCAGAATTTGACAAACGAAATGCTATTTTAGAATTAGCGTTATCTAACGATAATAAGAAAAAGCTTAGAACAGAGTTTGAATTATTAAACGATACAGACACAGATAGATACAGTGCTTACTTAACAAAAGCAGAACAAGAGTTAAATAGCTTAGACCCTAACAAAGATTACTCTGCTGATAAAATAAGAAATAAAGGCTACGAGCTTTTTATGAGAGATAAGTTTGAAGAGAGCGATTCTCAAGCAGGTGCACAAGGCGTTGAAATAGAGATGTTTGAAACTGTTGATGAAGCTGTTGCCCATGTTCAAGGTTTAATTGATAATGAAACAGTGTCAGAAGCAGATGGAGAATTAATGATACAAGGTTTCAAAGAGGGTAATGATGGCGCGGCTGTTAAAGGTACTGACGTAACTATTTCTATAATGGAAAATAGACTGAAGAACGAGCAACAGTATGTAAAACATCATGAAATAGGACACCAAGTTTTTTGGAAAATATTTGGAAATAGCGAAGTAGGTTTTGGAGATATGGCTAGCCAATTGCTTGAGTCTATGAGTAACATTGATAATAAAGTTTACCAAGACTTTATAAACGATCAACGTATATATGATAGTAATGGAAACGTAGATTCTAAAGAAGTTATATCTGTTTTTCTTGAATACATTGCCGCTGATAGATTTGGAAATAAAAAATCTAAAGGATTAGCTGGGTTGTTTGGTGTGCTTACCGAAGTAAAACTTAAAGATCAATACAAATTTAACTTTAAGGGTGCTGATGATTATTTTTCTTTTGCTGTTGAATTAGGTAAGAAAATAAATGATGGCACACTTACAAAAGAAGATATATCTGATGCTAGTAAATCTCAAGTTGTAATAAACGCTAAGTCAAACGATATAATTAATAACAGTAGGCAAGCTCCTTCAAATATAGCCAACAGNGCTAGCACTAACNTAGAAGGTATGTTAAACGACTATGTTTCTGGTCGTATGAACAATGAAAGATATAAAAAAGGTTTACCTAAGCTACCGCCTGACTATACGCCTAAGCCTGAAAAGAAAAGAGAAAAAATTAGAGGTTTTGTAAACGACATGCTGAGGTACGATGTTAACGGTAATTTTGTTAACAATATTATGGACTCAAAATTAGTTACCGAGTCAGACGCTATGGGTCCTTATATAACCACTATTTCTAATAGAATATGGAACGGTTTAGATCCTATGAATAGAGAAGGTCAAACTAAAGACACATGGAAGGAATTAGTTGCAATGGAGCTATCTACTATGATACAACAAGAGTATTTAAAACCAGGCGCAGATGGTGTTACTAAATATCAAGACTTAGATAAGTTTGTAAGAAACAGAGGTTATTTTAGAGTTTTCTCTTTAGCACAAGAAACATTCAAACAAACCCCAGCAAGCTTAGGGTTAGAGACCGTTGCGGATGTTACTAACGAAAACAACGAAACACAAACAGAAGACGTTAGCGTTGTACCAGGAAGAAAAAACTTTGGGGACAAAGTAAAGTTTATAAGTGATGGCAAAGCAATTACAATACCTAATATATTAATAGACAGAATAAAAGACAACATAGTAAAAACATTTAGATTAGGTAACTTTAAAAACAAAGTAGGGACAAATAAGTTTAGAACTGAGTTAGCAAAAAAATACTCAAACAGTATAGGTTTGATTTTTAGAAAACTAATGCAGCGTGGTGAAAACTTTAATAACGATGTTAAATTAAGTAGAGAACAGGTTAGAGGTAATATCAGCGAGTTTTTATCTGCTAACTTTGATAACGTTTATGATTTACCTGTTGATGTTTTAACTAAAAAATATCCTTTCTTAACCCAGTCTACAGGTGTTAGAATGAACGCTGAACAAATAAGAAGTCACAATGACGCTGTAGATAAAGGTTTAATTGTAGCAAAAAAGATTACTGATATAAAATCTGGACCTTTTATATTTGAAAAAGTAAAAGATAAGAAAAAAGCTAAAATTGATTTTTTAAATTACTTTGAAGGCAACAGCGTGGCGACTAACACGAGAGGCGCAAGACAATTATCACTAGCTGATACTTTTGCTCAAGAAGCTGGCTTTGATGTTCAAGCGGAAGTTTTAATGGAGGCTGGTTTTAAAACAGAAGCGTTTATACAAGACCTTAGTAAAAATGTAGGTAGAGTAGCTTTTAGTTCAGTTCGTGGTTTAAGTTTTGAAAAACAAAACTCATTTTACTTGGCTTTGCCAGGTTTAGGGGCTAAATTAAATCCTAGTTCTACTAATTGGAGTGATAAAAAAGAAGTTACAAATACTTTTAAGTTATTGTTTACAGAAGCTTTACCTGATAGTTTCACAAAAGGAGAGATAACAGCTATATCTAAAGAGTTAGCAAACTACGCTGCTAAGTTTGATCTTTTTGATGATGTTGTAAAAGAATCAGCTCAAGACTCTGGTTTGTTTGATGAGTATGTATCACAAATGTTTTACGACAACCAAGTAAACGAAGCTCTTTCAAAAGCTTTAAAACTTGTAGAGTCTAAAGGCAATCCACTAAACATAGCAGATGGCTATACTAAAGAAAGAATAGAAAAACTAAGAGCCTTACCTTTAGATCACATAAGAAAACATGAGCCTGGAACAGCTGCACACGAGCAAGCTGTTATAGATGTTATACAAAATAGCTCAATGTATACTGGAGCTGGTAGAATTGCCGCTGGTCAATTTATAATTGTAGACGGACAAGTTGTTGAAAGACCAGTAGGAACTAAATTTAATAAAAAAGGTGTTGATTATGCTTCAGGAAAAGCTAGACAAGGTTATCAAGTTTACACAGACATAGCTGATTTATACAAAGCATTAAACACTTTGCCTGGGGTTGAAATAGATATAGTTAATTCAAAAAAGAAATTTAGTAAAAACAAAGAATGGACAGGTGAGTCTTGGTTAAAAATAAACGGCAAAGCTATAAACCCAAGTGATGTTAGTTTAATACCTGAAACAAGTCAAGCAGGTTTAAAAGATAGAGATTTTAAAGGTAGAAAAAAACAATCTGAAAATGCAAGAAGATACGTCAAAGACATGGTTAAAATGGTTGTTGACGGAAACTATGATAATATGGATTTAGCTATGCTAATGAAGCAGCTAGACTCTCAGATGGATGCTCCTTTAAAAAGAGCTGCAAACTTAGAATACGTTGTAGAGGGATTAAAAGCTAAAGACGCTAGGTATGAACATATGATGCCTACTAACTATGTGTTGATGAACCTTGTAGACTATTACAAAAACAGTAGGTCTGATGCTGATAATTTAGCAGATAAACTATTTGAAGAATATAAAGTAGCTATTATACCAAAAAACATGGACGACTTTTTAACCAGTGTAGGTTTACAGTCTAAGATGAATTTTGGTTACAAAATTGGAGATCCTGTTTGGAAAAGATATTATAATATAATGACATGGGGTAATCCAAACTTTGTTGCAATAAAAAGTATTAATCCGGATGCTAACGGAGAACTTATAGGTGAAGCTTGGGAGACTGCTGGCAGAGCTGTTAACAAACCTGATTTGTTTAAAAAATTACAACAACTAAGAGCAGAGACAAAAGCTATATCATTAGCTAGCACTGTTGCTTTTTCTAGAAAACCTAAGGGTATAAGTGTTTGGGATTTTGATGATACACTTGCTCAAACTAAATCTAACGTACTTTACACGCTGCCAGACGGTACTAAAGGTAAAATAGATGCTACGCAGTTCGCGCTACAATCTGCTGACTTAGAAGCTATAGGCGCTAAGTTTGATTTTAGCGAGTTCAGTAAGGTTATGAAAGGTAAAAGAGGCCCTATGTTTGAAAAGGCTGTTAAGCGTAATAAGAAATTTGGTAATGAAAATGTATTTATACTTACTGCCAGACCACAGAATGCTGCACCTGCTATACACGCTTTTTTAAAAGGTATAGGTTTAGACATACGTTTAGATAATATTGTTGGTTTAGAAGACGGCACAGCTAAAGCAAAAGCAGATTGGATGATAACTAAAATAGCTGATGGCTACAATGATTTTTATTTTGCAGATGATGCTATTAAAAACGTTAAAGCGGTAAAACAAATATATGATAACTTTGATGTTAAAGGTAGAGTTCAACAAGCTAAAGTAGCTTTTAGCAAAGGACTAAGCAACGACTTTAACAAAATGATAGAACGTCAAAAAGGCGTAGATGCTAACAAAGTATTTTCTGAGGTAGTGGCAAGAAGAAGAGGTAAGAAAAGCGGTAAGTTTAAGTTTTTTGTACCACCTTCAGCTGAAGACTTTAGAGGTTTAACACAATATATTTTTGCTGGAAAAGGCAAACAAGGTGATGCTGATCAAAAGTTTTTTGAAGATTCCTTAATGACACCATACTTTAGAGGTGTAGCAGCAATAGAATCAGCTAGGCAAGCAATTAAAAGAGACACTAGAGGTTTACTTAAAATGTACAAGCCAGTTGTTAAAAAACTAGGTAAGTTAATACCAGATGGTGATTTTACTTTCGATGCAGCTATAAGAGTTTATTTATGGACAGAAGCTGGTGTTGAAATACCTGGTATATCAAAAAGAGATCAGAAAAAATTACATGACTTAGTTAAAAATGATTCTGATTTGTCCGGTTACGCCGCTGGTTTATTATCTGTTTCAAAAGCAAACGCATGGCCAGAGCCTGGTCAGTACTGGGACACTCAAACAACTTTAAGTGATTTACAAAATTTAACAGACAAAGTAAACAGAAAAGAATATTTATCAGAGTTTATAGAAAATGTTGATATTATATTTAGCAAAGAAAACTTATTTAAAATAGAAGCTCTGTATGGTAAAAGTACTAGAAGTGCTATAGAAGATTCTATATACGCTATGAAGACTGGTAGCAATAGAACTACTGGAGGCAACAGTATAAACAATGCTTGGTTAAACTGGATAAACAACTCTGTAGGTACTATAATGTTCTTCAACAGAAGATCTGCATTACTACAAACAATATCTTCTACAAACTTTATAAACTGGGGTGACAACAATATATTAAAAGCAGGTTTAGCATTTGCTAATCAACCTCAGTATTGGAAAGATTTTGCAATGATCTTTAATTCTGATAAATTAAAACAAAGACGTAGCGGATTAAAATCAGATGTTCAAGAGGCTGAAATTGCTAATGCAGCTAAGAACACACAGGATAAAGCAAACGCTGTTATATCTTATTTACTTAAAATAGGTTTTACACCTACACAAATAGCAGATAGTTTTGCTATTGCTGCTGGTGGAGCTTCTTTTTATAGAAACAGAGTAAAAACATATACTAAACAAGGTATGTCTAAAGCAGAGGCGGAAGCAAAAGCTTTTGAAGATTTTAGTAAAGTTTCAGACGAAGCACAGCAATCTGGAGATCCTGCTTTAGTTTCTCAACAACAAAGAAGCACGGCTGGTAGATTAATACTAGCGTTTCAAAATACACCAATGCAGTATACTAGATTAATGAAAAAAGCTGGTCAAGATATTATAAACGGTAGGGGTGATTTTAAAACAAATTTTAGTAAAATAATATATTACGGAGCCGTACAAAACTTAATATTTAACGCGCTTCAACAAGCATTATTTGCTTTAATACCTGGGTTTGATGACGAAGAGCTTGATGATGAAAAGCTAGAAGCTACTCAGTCTAAGAAGCAAGCTAAAATATTAAATGGCATGATAGACTCTATAATTAGAGGTAGTGGTATATATGGTGCTGTGGCTTCAACTTTAAAAAATACAATAATAAAGTTTAATGAACAAGAGAAAAAAGGATTTACAGCTGATCATACTTACACTATTATAGAAGCTGCTAACATATCTCCACCTATTGGTTCTAAGCTAAGAAAAATATATAGCGCAATACAAACCTCAAGGTTTGACAAAGATGTCATTAAGAAAAATCCTTGGGATGTGATGATAGGGGATAGGTTCAACCCTTCACCAACATATCAAATAATAGGATCATTATCTTCTGCTCTTGTTAATCTTCCGCTTGATAGAGTTATGATAGAAGCACAAGGTATAAGTGAAGCTTTAGATCAAAGAAACACAGCCATGCAAAGAATAGCTTTGGCTTTAGGCTGGAGAACATGGGGTGTAGGTGCTGAAAACGAAGAGTTTGATGAAATAAAAGGAGAGGCTAAAGCAATAAGAAAAGAAGAAGGTATAATAAAAGCTAAGAAAACTAGAGAAGAAAATAAACTTAAAGAATTATTAAGGTACAATAACTTGTCGCCAGCAGAAAGAGCGGCTGAAGACGCTGAAAAGAAAAGAAAAAGATCTGAAGCTGCTAAAAAAGGAGCTGCAACAAGAAAAAGGAATAAAAGAATAAAAGACTCAATACAAACCGTTGATTTAATAAAACTACTACAACAATGAAAAACATCTTAATTACTATTTTAACACTGCTGACATTTACAGTTAACGGACAAGAAAAAGAAAAAGGTAAATTTTTTAAAACAATATACGAGGACTTTTTAAAGTATGGTACAGTATACGCCGCTGGCGATGTGCGCAATGCTTATGAAAACTCTAGAAAAGATTTCTTTGTAGAAAGACCCGCTGATGGCGATCTATACGCAATACCTAGAGTTGTAGAAGTTACAGAATATTTTGATTTTGATTATAGAGTTGGTGTTGGTATACGTAAACTAGGTAGATTTGGATATGAAAGAAAACCTGGTAATTTTTGGACAGGTAATGCTTATAGAGAAAATCAACAAGCGTTGTCATCACCTACATCCGCTGTAGATGGTTTTGAATATTTGTTTCATTTTGAAAAAGAAAGATTACGTGGTGAAGAGTTTACTAATTTTAGATACTTTCTAAGACACACAGGTAAACACCACATAGTTAAAGTAGAAGCTAGAGATCAAGGTACTTTTGATTTTTCTTATAAATCAGCAGAGCTAAGAGCTAGATTACCTATAGGTAAAAAGTTTAGTGTATCTGCAGGGTTAATATATCGTACACATGAAAGAGCTTATGGATATAATCCTATAGAAATATGGTTAAACGAAACTGAAACGTTTACAACGCCTGATGGTGAAGTTGTAGAGTTTCCTACTAACCCTTGGTATGCTTTAGGCTTTGAATATGGTTATGACGATATATATTATACATCAGAAGACGAGAACGGAAATGAAACATCCGATTGGTATTGGGTGGATCCTGATGGCAATACAGTAGCATACACTGATTTACAATTTCGTAATACAGTTTTTAGAGATCTTATTAATAGGTATAACAACGAGCAATGGGACATGATTGGTGAGTTTGGTTTGTTATCACCTATTATAGGTGCAGATTTTTATCATTATAAAAACAACTTCTGGCTTCATGCTTATGGAAACTACTTACCTGGTTATCATAAATATGTATCTGGTGATTTAGATTTTTCATATTTAAACAGAAACAATTGGGGTAAAGGTGGGTTAGTACAAGATGCAGAACCTCAGCAGTGGACAGATTATCAAGTTGGATTAAACTTTGGCTGGAAAATAGGTAAACACTTAGGTGTTTTTATAGAAGGAGAATATAACAAAATGTGGGACACAAAGTTCTACAACTCAACATTTGGAATAAACTATACATTTAGATAATATGAGCGCACCACAAATAGGAGAAGGAACAAAGGTAACATTAGATTTAAAAACTATAGGTATAATAGTAGGAGGAGTAATATCACTAGCTAGCATGTATTTTGTCATGCAAGCAGATATTGCACTTGCAATGGAAATGCCCAAACCTGAAATATCAAAAATAGAGTTTGATATGAAAGACGAGTTAATACGTCAGACAATAATGGACACACAAGATGATGTTGAGCAGATACTAGAAAAACTAGACAAGCTTGACGAAAGAGTTTATGAAATTCAAAAACAAAGATAATGAAATATTTAATTTTAATTTTAATACCATTTTTATCATTTAGTCAACAAAACGTTCCAAGTAAATACTGGATAGATGATTCAAATTTTGAAAAGTCTATAAGCAGCAAATCTGCTTTTGGAGATGAAGAAGTTAAACCAGTCATAGTAGAGTTTTGGGCTGAGTTTAACGAAGAAAATTGTTTTGCTGAGTGGAAAGAATTAAAAAACGTTACATACTATAGAGTTGACATAGCGAAAGCGCCTAAAGCAAAAAAGAAATACAGAGTAAGAATGGCTCCTACTCTTATAATATTTAAAGACGGTATAAAAGAAACTGTTTTTAAAGCAGGTTTAGATCTACTTTTACCAGCAGATCTAAAAGAAATACAAGAGTCTATAAACGAAATTAACAACGCAAATAAATTTTAACATGTGGAAATTAACTAGAGAGTATTGGAAAGACGTGTGGGTTTTACTATGGAGTAAAACAAGTATAGATGAAAAAGCTATAGCCACAGTAAAAGAGATTAAAAAAAGATATAAACTCACGGCGGAGGAGTTAGCAGATGTTGCTAAGGCTATAAAAGAAGTTGGTAATCAGCTTGGTGATATAGATGACGCTGTAAAAGGTAAAGCAAGAAAAGGTAGAAAAAAGAAATAATGAAAAAACTCGTAGTGTTATTTTTACTACCTTATATGTGCTTTGCACAGTTAGACATATATGGTTGGGAGGTTGAAGAAGATAAAGCTATGCATTATTTAGCGGGTGTTGCGATAACAAGTATTGCACATGATCTTATATTTGAANAAACAAAAAGTAAAGAAAAAGCTATAATGTATTCTATGGTTACAACTTTAGCTGTAGCAACTTTTAAAGAAGTTTTTATAGACAAAGGTAGAGGCGACGGTCAAGACGTTGCTGCTAGTATATATGGCGCGTTAACGGTTGGCGTTGCTATAGAGCTTGATGGTATATTTAATAATAAAAATAGAAAAAGAAAATGGAAAAATGNTATACACGTGATGAAATAAAAAAAGCCGTATTAAACTTAGGTTATAAATGGTTTGAATCAGGAGAATATAATGTTAACATTGTTGGCGTTAGAAACTCTAACACAGGTGTTGAAGTAACAAATAAGTTTGATGATTGTATAACTGTATCTTACAAAGTAGATGACGAATGGCAGTTCCATTGTTACAAGTGTACTACAGATCCAGGTACTCACTGGGTTGAAAACATAATGAAAAAAGAAGGAGTTGCTGTTTTAAAACCTGGTCAATATAAAAGCTCTCACAAACTTAGATTACACCTTGGTAAATATTTAGCTTTAGGACAACAAAACCCTGTAACTGTTTATAGAGATAATAATAGAGATGATAAGTATGATTTAAACGATGACAATACTCAAACAGGTTTGTTTGGTATTAATATACATAGGGCAACGGGTAGATCAGGTAAAACATCTTCAAGAATAGACAAATGGTCTGCTGGTTGTCAAGTAATAGCTAGCAACGATGATTGGCACGAGTTCTTAGACATATGCCAAATAGCTAGAGAAAAGTGGAGTAACAACTTTACTTATACATTAATAAGTTCAAAAGACATAACATGAAAACACCATTGTACAGAAAAGGATGCGGCCCACAAGGGTTAGGCTCACCAGTTAAGCAAAAAAAACCTCCGGGATTTACAGATAAATTTTATACAAAAGCAGAAAAAATACAAGACAAGGCTGATGCAAAGGCGCACAAAGCCGCAATAGCTGTTGACGAAGGCAGGGATGTAAAAGCCAATAGGTTATATAAAAAAGCAGCTAGGCTTGAAAATAGAGGAATTAAAATTGAAGAGAAAGAATCTAAAAGAAGAAAAAAATATAATTACTAGAAAACATGGCATATAAAAGAAAAGGTTGTGGACCTCAAGGACTAGGTTCACCTATTAAATTTAAAGGAGCAAACTCTAGCAACTCTGATTGCTGGAAAGGTTATGAAAAAAAAGGTACAAAGCCTTCTCCTACTAACCCAGGAGTAACTGTTAATAACTGTGTGAAAAAATAATTATGGCAAAATTCAAACCACATAAAATGTACAGTAAAGATAGAATTGTTAAGATGGCCAAAACAATGAAAGAACACTTGGACTTAAAAGAAAAAGGTTTCAATCATGATAGCAGACGTAAATAAAAAAAGGGAGGTTAACTAGACCTCCCAATTTTAACTAACTAACTAACTAACCATCACACGCAAGACAATCTTCACTCATCGCTTGCTGTGCAATATCTCCACGCAAGACAGATTCTGTCCGCGTATAATATAAGGTTTTAACACCTTTTTTCCATGCTTCAAAATGAACTTTGTTAATCCACTTTGGTGTTGCTACACTAGGAAAAGCTAAGTTCAAACTTACCGACTGATCTACATATTGCTGTCTCAGTCCAGCTTGATTAACTAATTCTAGTTGATTAATCTCCTTAAAAGTTTTAAATACCTCCTTTGCGGATGTTTCGTGTCCCATAATAACATCATCAAGCTCAGTAATATTTTGCACACTACCACCATCAGCCATGATTTTGTCCCATGTTTCATTGTTATTTATTTTAAGTTTTCTTAATAGCTTAACTAGCGTAGGGTTTTTTCTTATAAATGTTCCTTTTGCTGTTTGTTCTGTAAAAACATTTGCTGCCCAAGGTTCTATTCCCGGCGAAACATTGCCACTAAGCTTGCTGTTAGAAACAGTGGGAGCCACAGCGCGTAAATGAGTATTACGCATACCAGTTCCAGAACACCACAAAGGTTCTCCATAAGTTTCTGCAAGTGCCATACTAGCCCTTTCACTTTCAATTTTAATTTGACTAAATATTTTCCTAGTTTCAAACTGAGCAAGTAAACCTTCGAACGAGATACCTTTTTCTTGTAGGTACGTGTGCCAGCCCAAAACTCCCAAGCCAAGCGCTCTTCCTTTCGTAGCTGACCTAACCGCGTTTTCAAA
>JGI24004J15324_10000117_pt1 | contig 28593 bp, 42 predicted proteins | sample LinPmetageLP32_FD_15324 | JGI IMG/M metagenome (IMG submission 15324)
AATTTTATTAGTCGTTACAATCACGATAAGAATTTATAGCCTGTTGGTATTTGAAATGGTTAACAGTTGAACGGAAAGCCATCGCAATTAAGTGGGTGCCAATAATAAGTATTGCAACTTGTATCCAGCCAACGTAACCGTCCAACTCATAGATGCCNAACAAAGTAAACACAGTCCCTAGTATTGCGGCGAATATTGGTAATAGTTTTTCAAACATTATATTTNCCTTAAAGATGTTAGTCGAAGGACTAACAATTAAAAACAAGAAGGGCTAGCCCAGAAGGGCTAGCCCAGANATGTTAGATTTTAGTATTAAGAATTGTGATGTATTTTGCGAGTGCCTCTTTTGCCTCGATTACATCAAATTTTGCGTCCTCAATTTTAGCCAGCTTTTTATCTGACGTTACAGCCAATTCAAGTAGCTTTGTAAAATCATCTGTTTTATTTTGATCGGCACCTTTAGATTTATCAACCCCTAGATACTTCTCATAAGACGTTTTAAACTGTCCCATTTTTGTGCTGACCTGTTGTTGCCAATATTTTCTAGTGCCCCAAGCAGATGGCTCGTACTTGGTTTTGCCACTACCATCATCTGGCAGTTTTACAATACCAGATTGCCCAACGCCGTTTCCTGTTGGTACTTCCTTAGTAGGCATATTGAGAAGTTTCCTAACATCAGCAGGAAACCCCATGAATACAGCTTTTTTAGTATCTTCGAAAAAGATAACGTGTCCAGCCAAACCCTCTTTTTTAGGAGGTGACTTAAACCATTCAGGTTTAATCCCATCTCCTTTGAGGTCATCATTTACTGCCCTTCTTGATCTATCAGAACCAAGTTCACCTTTAACAATAGAAGTAATGGCTTTATTGCGGTTAAACATTTTATTTGACATAATATTTAGTTTCCTAAAAGTGTTAGTCCGTGGACTAACTGGTTAAGAAGGGTTGTTGCCCCTTCGATAAGTATATAAGAACATCTTAACACGTGATTAGCAATAGATGTTTCAGCACCGTATCAAATAAAAAGGCATTATTTACTAGGGATTGATAGGGCATCTGTTTTATTTTAGACGATTTTTTTGACCCTACCCTATCCCCATGACCCCAATATATTATTTTGCTGGCACAGCTCTATATAAATACTATTCCACGCGAATATTTCGGTATTTTTTGAGTTTTAAGGCACAATCCTAGACACAGCTTATGCCCCCCAGTTGTATATATTTCGGTGTAAAAAATTTTTTACTACGCAATTCCGCAAATCAAACCTCGGATCTGCTAAATGCGTATATATGGAAACACCCCCCTTTGGAGTCCCAAACTACTTGTATACTTTATATTTTGTTGTTATATGGGACATAACGGTTAACACCTGCGAGTAATATGTATGAGTTTAGTTGTAGAACCAGAGCTTGGGATTCCTCTTGTTTCTGACACTCCCTACCTAGATTTAAAGGCACGGGCCGAGTATGCCTGTAACACTGCCGTAAAATTGCAGGAGCATGGGTTAAAACTAGATCCCTCTAAAGAAGACAAAGACGTAGCCGCTAAATTATCTTTAGCGTATGCCGAAGACCCGGAAAAAATTTCAAAGAAGGTTACAGCCAAGAAAGCAGCAACACTTACCCCTGCATCTTTGCTTATGACAAACAGTATTCTACAGGAGTTCGGACAGTCTGTTGCCGACAGCGCTATACAGATACGGCATATGGTCACAAACAAGTTAGTGTTAGAAACAGATAACCCTGATCCACGAGTACGTATTCGTGCGCTTGAGTTGTTAGGTAAGATCTCTGATGTAGGACTTTTTGCAGAGAAGTCAGAAGTAACCATAACACATCAGTCTACGAAAGACCTGAAGGACAAATTACGCTCAAAACTAGCAAAACTTGTCAATCCTGAAGATGATAATATTGTTATAGATGGAGAAGTTATAGACATTAATTCAGAACTTGGTTTAGACAATGCCGAATAGAGCAGAGAACCTATCTGATGATTTTGAAGACTTTGATGTTGAAGCTCTATTAGCAAACTTGGATGACTATAGCCCGGATGAGTTAGCTGAGATAAATGTTCTTGTTGATGAGTTGTCAACGAGAAACCATAACGAGAAAGCGTACAACGACCTGATAGAGTTCTGTAAGCGTATGCAGCCTGATTATATAGTAGGCAAGCACCATCAGATACTTGCAGATATGCTTATGGACATAGCAGAAGGTAAGAAAGACCGTATATGTGTAAACATCCCACCACGACACGGTAAGTCTCAGTTAGTATCTATATTCTTTCCAGCGTGGTTCTTGGGGCGTAATCCCAACAAAAAGGTGATGATGGTGTCCCACACCACTGATTTGGCGGTAGATTTTGGTCGTAAAGTACGTAATCTTATTTCTACAGATGACTATAAAGCTATATTTCCTACGGTAGCCCTAGCTGTAGACTCCAAGTCTGCTGGTAGATGGAACACTAATACNGGTGGTGAATACTACGCGTGTGGTATTGGATCATCCATTGCAGGTCGCGGTGCTGACTTACTTCTTATTGATGACCCCCATTCGGAACAGGATGTTATCAACGGTAACTTTGAGGTGTTTGATAAGGCTTATGAGTGGTTCACATACGGCGCTCGTACCCGTCTGATGCCGGGTGGGCGTGTGGCAATCATACAAACCCGTTGGCATATGGATGACCTAACCGGACGTGTTGTTACGGATATGGCACAGAACGATTTGGCTGACCAATACGATATAGTTGAGTTCCCCGCTATACTTGAAGTAGCCAACAAGAAAGGCTCTGGATATACCGAGAAGCCGTTATGGCCTGAGTTCTTTGATCTTGACGCACTTATGCGAACTAAAGCATCTATGCCTTCGTTTCAGTGGAACGCACAGTACCAGCAGGAACCTACGGCGGAAGAAGCGTCTATTGTAAAACGAGAGTGGTGGCAGAAGTGGGGCGATAAAGATGCTCCTACGTGTGAATACATTATCATGTCTCTTGACGCCGCCGCAGAATCTCATAACCGCGCTGACTACACAGCACTTACTACGTGGGGTGTTTTCTTGAACGAAGATACTGGCGCTCACAACATAATACTGCTAAATAGTATTAAGAAACGTATGGAGTTTCCTGAACTGAAGGCTCTGGCTCTTGAAGAATATGAGTCATGGGAACCGGATTCTTTTATTGTTGAGAAGAAAAGTTCTGGTACAGCTCTATATCAAGAGATGCGTAGAATGGGGCTTCCAGTACAGGAGTATACTCCGCATAGAGGATCAGGGGATAAACTCGCACGATTAAACTCTGTTGCTGATATTGTAGCTTCCGAGTTAGTATGGATACCTGCTACTCGTTGGGCAGAAGAAGTTGTAGAAGAAATTGCTGGGTTTCCTTTTATGAGCCATGATGACTTGGTTGACTCCACGGTTATGGCACTTATGAGGTTTAGACAAGGTGGGTTTATACGACTACCTTCAGATGAACCAGAAGAAATGCAGTATTTTAAATCTCGGCAGAGCGGTTATTATTAGGATATATCATGGCAGGAATTGAAGATATTTTAAAAACCGCTTATAAGAAGATACCTGTAAATGCGCGAACATTCGTGGAAACCGTGTTAGGAAACACAGATCCAATCACTGAAAAAGATTTTAGTGACGAGGATTTACAGTTCTACCGTGCGGTATACGAGAAAAAGAAAGCGGAAAATGAAAAGAACGAGGCAGACCTTCGCGCCACCCTAAAGCGAGCTGATAAAGATACTTATTTCGCACAATTAGCGGCGGGGGCAGACCTACCTCTTACTGGGTATATATCTGCCGATTTACGTAAAGACATAGAGCGTCAGGTTGCATCTTACGACAAGACGCGTGGTAAAACTTCTATATCTCCTAAAGATTATGCTAGTAAGGATTATGAACATGAGGGTGGTTGGGTAAACTCTATTGTGCAATCGTTTACAGACCCTAGCTACCGTGCTGGCACAACGTTGAGTCAATTTAATGCTATACAGCAAGAAGATGGTACTGTTTCTATACAAGATACATACAATTGGACTAAAGCACCGAAGAACATTTCTCTACCAGAGTTCCTAGGTGCTGTAAAAGCCTTAAAATCTCCTGAGATGGTGGGGAATTTGTTTATGCGTCTACTAAGACCCGATACTGCTCGGGAGGTTGATATAAAGTTACCGGATAAATATAGCGCAGGTGGGCGCATCCGACTTATCTAGGAAAGTAATATGGCTATTGAAAAAGCGTTAACACCTCTACCCGAAGAAAATAAAGACTCTACTGGAGAGGGTTTGGAAATTGAAATCGTAAACCCAGATATGGTTACTCTGGATGATGGTAGTGTTGAGATTACATTAATACCCGGAAAAGAAGGAAGCGATGACGATGCTTTCGATGCTAACCTAGCAGAGTCGTTAGATGAAGGGGTACTAGATGAACTCTCTGATGATTTAGTAGGAATGGTAGATGCTGACATTGATTCTCGCAAGGACTGGGCGGATACGTTCGTTAAAGGACTGGATGTCCTTGGTTTCAAATATGAGGAGCGCAGTGAGCCGTGGGAAGGCGCGTGTGGTGTATACTCTACAGTGCTTGCGGAAGCGGCTATCCGGTTTCAAGCGGAGACTATGAGTGAGACTTTCCCAGCATCAGGTCCGGTAAAGACTAAAATTATTGGGGAAGATACAAAAGAAAAAGAAGAAGCTGCTGCTCGTGTTAAAGCAGATATGAATTATGAACTAACAGAACGTATGGTTGAGTATCGTCCCGAACACGAACGCTTGCTGTACAGTTTGGGGCTTGCAGGATCTGCATTTAAGAAAGTGTACTTTGATCCTAACAAAGACCGACAGATAGCAATCTACATTCCACCTGAAGATGTTATTGTGCCTTACGGCGCGTCTCATATAGAAAGCGCTGAACGTGTTACGCATATAATGCGTAAGACCAAGAACGAATTAAAGAAACTTCAGGTAAGTGGGTTCTACAGGGATATGGAGCTTAACGAGCCACAACCGTATCATACAGATATAGAACAACGTAAAGCAGAAGAAGGTGGGTACTCTATAACAGATGATGATCGTTATGCGTTGTACGAGGTACACGCTGATCTTGTTATTGAAGGTGTAGATGATTCTGACGATGAAATTGCAAAGCCATACGTAGTTACTATTGAGCGTGGCACTAATAATGTTCTCGCGGTTCGTAGAAACTGGAACCCCGATGATCCGCTTATGCAGAAGCGCCAGCACTTTGTACATTATGTATATGTACCGGGATTTGGTTTCTACGGTCTTGGGCTTATTCATATTATTGGCGGGTATGCTCGCGCAGGTACAAGCCTCATTCGTCAGCTTGTAGACGCAGGTACTCTATCTAACCTTCCCGGTGGTATTAAGTCTCGTGGCTTACGTATTAAAGGAGATGATACACCGATTGAACCGGGTGAGTGGCGTGACGTAGATGTACCGTCAGGTAGTATCCGTGACAATATTATGCCACTTCCATACAAAGAACCATCACAGGTTCTTGTACAACTTCTTAATCAGATTACAACAGAAGGCCGTAGGCTTGGGGCTATCAGTGATATGAATATCTCTGACATGTCGGCTAATGCCCCCGTTGGTACGACATTGGCGCTACTTGAGCGAACCCTCAAGCCTATGGCCGCAGTCCAAGCCCGTGTGCATTATGCTATGAAGCAGGAGTTTAAACTCCTCAAAGCTATCATGGCTGAATATGCACCTGAACAGTATGCGTATCAACCATACAGGGGGGAGATGAACGCACGTAGGGAAGACTATGATTCTGTAGATGTAATACCTGTCAGTGATCCAAACAGTTCTACTATGGCACAACGGGTTGTACAGTATCAGGCTGTTCTGCAAATGGCGCAATCTGCACCGCAGATATATGACCTACCTCAGTTACATAGGCAGATGATAGAAGTTCTTGGAGTAAAGAACGCAGATAAACTTGTTCCTACAGACGACGATGCAACACCAGTCGATCCAGTAAGCGAAAACATGGCTGCACTTGTAGGCAAGCCCATGAAAGCGTTTTTGTATCAGGATCACGATGCTCATATCGCTACACATATGGCGTTTATGCAAGATCCTATGGTTGCTCAGTCAATTGGTCAAAACCCTCAAGCACAACAGATTATGGCGTCTTTACAGGCTCACATAGCAGAACATCTAGGGTTTAGTTACCGTAAACAAATTGAAGAACGCTTGGGTGTACCACTTCCACCTCCTGACCAGCCCCTATCTGAAGAAGTTGAAGTTGAACTTGCCAGACTTGTTGCAGACGCAGGTAAACAACTTACACAAGCACATCAACAACAGGCCGCTCAACAACAAGCACAAGAACAGGCTCAAGACCCAGTTCTTCAGTTACGACGGGAAGAAGTTGCTGTTAAGCAAGCAGAAGTACAACGCAAGGCACAGAAGGATCAAGCTGATGTTGTTCTAGAGCAAGCTGATCTACAACGTAAAGCTCAGAAAGATTTAGCAGATGCAGCTATAAATGCCCAACGAGTAGAGAACGAACAGACAAATATAGTTGTAGGCGCACAAAAAACTAAAGCGGGAATTGATGCTGACGTTAAACGTGAAGCTGACAAATTAGATCTTGATATATTCAAGGCTGTAACTGAATCTAATAAGAACCAACCCTCTTAAAAAGGAGCAATATAATCTATGGCAAAAACCGTCTTTGACGTGCTTAAAGAACGTATCGAGGAACAACGTTCCTCTGCAATAACTTTCCTAGCAAATGGTAGTCCAAAAGACTTTCCTGAGTATAGGGAATTATGTGGTGTTATCCGAGGTCTAGACGCCGCACTCTCACATATTGAAGACCTCTCGCGCAACTTTTTGGAAGAAGATAATGACTAAAACAGCAGTACAATCTATTGCTAGCGAAGAAGATTTTGATGCTCAACTACCTATACCGGCTGGGTACAGATTGCTAGTAGCGCTACCAGATATTGAAGATACCTATCAGGGTACTTCGCTCCTTAAAACAGATGTAGAGAAGCACCGCGAGTATATTCTCTCTATTATGGGAGTCGTCATAGATATGGGTAGTGGCGCATATACTGACAAAGAGCGATTTCCTAGTGGTCCTTGGTGTAAAGTAGGGGACTACGTTATGTTCCGTATGAATACAGGCACTCGCTTTAAGGTTAATGGTAAAGAGTTTCGATTAATGAACGACGATTCCATTGAGGCAGTTATTCCTGATCCTCGTGGTATTTGCAATGTATAGGAGATAAGATATGCCTTTTGAGAAAGTTGAATTTAGTTTTCCTGATCCCGATAATGAAGAAGAGTCACCAGATATAGAAGTTAAACCTTCTAGCGCTGTAAAAATGGTAACCCCTAGTAAGGGGTCAGCAAAATCTGACGATACTGATTTTGAAGTTGAAGTTGTTGATGATACTCCTAAAGCGGATAGAGGACGTAAAGTTTCTGATCCTCCTGACGAAGTTACTGATGAAGAACTTGAAGATTATTCTGATAAAGTTCGTAACAGAATCAAACACTTTAGTAAGGGGTATCATGATGAACGCCGCGCAAAAGAAACAGCTTTTCGTGAGCGAGAAGAACTTGAACGATATACTCAACAGTTAATAGAAGAGAACAAAGGGTTAAAAAGTTCACAAACTAAAAACCAAACTGTTCTTTTAGATCAAGCGAAGCGTAGCGCCGGTTCTGAATTAGAAATAGCTAAACGTGAGTTTAAAGAAGCACACGAAGCAGGTGATACAGACGCACTGGTAGAAGCGCAAGAAAAGTTAACAACTGCTAAGATTAAAGCTGATCGCCTAAGTAATATTCAACTACCTTCTTTACAGGAACAAAAAACTGCTGTAGAAGAAGTTAGTACGCAACCTGCCCCAGTGCCGGTTGATAAGCGTGCTAACGAGTGGGCCGAGGATAATCCTTGGTTTGGTTCAGACGATGAAATGACAAGTTACGTACTGGGACTGCACAATAAACTTGCCAAACAAGGTATGGACCTGCAAAGTGATGAATACTACGAGACTATTAATGCTCGTATGCGTAAAGTATTCCCAGAGGAATTTGAGGATACTGAAGAAGAAAAGGTAACACCAAAACGTCAGGCGAATGTGGTTGCACCCGCTACGCGGAGTACTTCTCCTAAAAAGATTGTACTAACGCAAACACAAGTAAACCTAGCGAAACGTTTAGGAGTTTCCCTTGAAGACTACGCCAAACAGGTTGCAATTGAAATGAGGAAAGACGCAAATGGCTGATAACAGAATTAACCGTGAGCAAACGACTAGAGAAAAAACGACCCGTAAACGAGCTTGGCAGCGCCCCGAGGTGCTTCCCTCACCTACTCCCGAGCCGGGTTATGAATTTCATTGGATTCGTGTAGCTACACTAGGTCAGATTGATGCCACTAATGTTTCCTCAAAACTACGTGAAGGTTGGGAGCCGGTTAAGGCAACAGACCATCCAGAGATTACGCTAGTTACTATCGAACAAGAAAGGTTCGCTGATAATGTTGTAATCGGAGGGTTAATGCTTTGCAAAGCTCCACAAGAATTAATTGAAGAGCGTACAGACTATTTTGGTAAACAAAGTAAAGCGCAAATTTCTTCAGTCGATAACAACCTGATGCGAGAAAACGATCCTCGGATGCCGCTCTTTAATGATCGGAAGTCGAAGGTCACTTTTGGTAATGGAACTTAATTTTTGACTCGGGAGTTATAAGCAATGGCTTATCCTACTATTGACGCCCCTTATGGGCTAATACCCGTCGGTTTGATTGGTGGTCGTGTGTTCGCAGGTGCTACTCGACAAATGAAGATAGCTAGTAATTACGGCACAGCTATCGGAAAAGGCGACCTGATAAAACGTGTAAACGACGGAACTATTGAGCGTGACGGAAGTACTACCGCTTTCCCAGCTACTGGGACACTAGGTGTTTTTATGGGTTGCAGTTATACAGACCCGAACACTAGTCAACCAACATTTAACAACTCATATCCCGGCAGCATTGTTGCTAGTGATATTAGTGCGTTTGTTGTTGACGATCCTGACGTTGTATTAAAAGCCGCTATATGTTCTTCAGGTACAACAATGGCAACATTAGGAAGAACTGTTATTGGTAACAAGGCTTCAATCATTAGCAATACATTAAATACTGCTAATGGACGGTCTAAGTTAGCTATCAATAATAGTGTTGCTACAACTTCGACACTACCATTCCAGATAATTGATGTGGTTGACAGCACTGCTACAGGTAGCGATACCTTCCAAGAAGTGCTTGTTATCTTTAGCCCACATACTGACAATGGTAGTAACGTGTTCATCGGTGGACACGCTTATCGTAACCCTGTTGGATTGTAGGAGGTATAGACAATGGCTATTTCACGCGCCCAACTACTAAAAGAACTTCTTCCCGGCCTTAATGCTCTGTTTGGTATGGAGTATGCTAAGTACGGTGAAGAGCATAAGGAGATATTCGAATCAGAGTCTTCTGACCGTTCTTTTGAAGAAGAAACGAAACTTTCCGGTTTTTCTGCCGCACCAGTCAAAGACGAAGGCTCTGCCATCGAATATGACAACGCACAGGAAGCATGGACGGCTCGTTACCAACATGAAACCGTTGCAATGGGCTTCTCAGTTACTGAAGAAGCAGTTGAAGATAACTTGTATGACTCTCTGTCTGCTCGTTATACTAAAGCTCTTGCCCGCGCTATGGCTTACACGAAGCAAGTTAAAGGGGCGGCTATTCTTAACGATGCCTTCTCAACAACTTATGGTGATGGTGTAGCACTTTGCTCCACCGCACATCCGCTCGTCTCTGGTGGGACCAACTCAAACCGTCCCGCCGTTGCTGCTGATCTTAACGAGACTTCTCTTGAAGCCGCCGTTATCCAGATTGGTGGTTGGACAGATGAGCGTGGTTTGCTCATTGCCGCTCGTCCTAGAAAACTTGTTATTCCATCCGCTCTGCAATTCGTTGCTACGCGGTTGTTAGAAACTGAAGGACGTGTAAACACAGCAGATAATGATCTTAATGCTCTCAAGAATAACGGTGCTATTCCTGAAGGTTATGCGATCAACCATTATCTGACGGATACAGACGCTTGGTTCCTTATGACTGACGTACCAAATGGCTTGAAGCACTTCACTCGTACTCCAATGCAGACATCTATGGATGCTGACTTTGATACGGGTAATAGTCGCTACAAGGCACGGGAACGTTATTCGTTCGGTGTCTCTGATCCTCTTGGGATCTTTGGTTCCCCCGGAGCCTAAGTTAAATATTAAGAGGGGGGTACTTGCTACCCCCCTTTTTTTATTGTATAACAACTTACCCCTGACAGTCGCGTTGTGCGGCTGACACTAGCCAAGACAGGAGATACACATGGCTAATACTACGTTTAACGGTCCCGTCCGTTCACAAAACGGCTTTCAACAAATTACAACAAATGCTACTACTGGAACTGTAACGCAGAAGCAGTTTGAACTTCAAACGGTTGCAACTTCTGGAATCAACAATGTTGTTGATACAAACGGTTTTTCAGGAACAGCTACGGCTGCTGGAGCAAACAACGCTAGTTTGGATACTGGTGCCACCATTTTTGGAATTACCCCTAACGCTCATGGTTCTGGTATTCCAGATGCTTCCATTAACACTTTTGTGAACAAAGTTGGCGGTACTATTGTAACCTCCATTCTTATTGACCTTCAGGGTGGCTTTGATGGTTCTGCAACGGGTGATAGAATTATTGGTAACGGCACAGATGCAAACGCTTACATTGCAGAGCTGACTAAAGAAGTTAATGGTATACCTATTCTTCTTGAGTTTGGTTGCGTAGAAGTACCAACTGGCGGCGACCCAGACATTAACGTAGACATTTCTGCTACAGGAACTACTGCTTCTGGTGCTGCGGTTGCTTCTGGTACTCAGATGATGAACAACGGCGATCTTACCCTAGGTTACTATAACGCCGTAGATTCTGGTGCTGTTATGGCAGCTCTGACTAAAAAGTATGTGTACCTTGTACAAGGTGCTGCAACAAACGCCGCTTATTTAGCAGGTAAGATTTGGATTCGTATTACTGGCATGAATGTTGATTATGCTAATGGCTGACGGTTTAGGTAGGGAGTAAACTATGTCTTCTGATATTCAATCTACATTTATAACCGCCGCCGCTGTGGACGCTGACGGTATATCAGTTGCTGCTTCTGTAGGTAATAACGCTAATTTAGTTCTAGGAGGCGCTCTTGCTTCTGGCGGTGCGGTTACGTTTGACGAGCCTAGAAATGTTACTATCCTTAGTGCAGGGAATGATTCTAGTAAATCTTTTACAGTGACTGGTACTGATGAAACAGGCACTGCTGTAACTGAATCTATTACTGGAGCTAACGACGATACAGCAACAGGGTCTACTTTCTTTACTACTGTAACTCAAATAGCAGCCGTAGGTAATCCTGCAGGTGACGTAAGTGCCGGTTCTGGTGCGTCTATTGCTGCACCTATCTTTAGAGGTAGGCTACGGCTTCGTGGATTGTACGCAGTAAATACTGGCACAGCAGGTACAATTACGTTTAGAGAAGGTTCTGGTACAGGTGGGATACGGATGCAGTTTAATACCGTAGCCTCTGCAAATACTACACAGTACCCAGACGTTCCTGATGATGGCATATTGTTTGTTGATGGTGGATATGTAACGTATTCTGTAGCTGGTCTATCGTCCATGACGGTATTTTATGTAGGATAGTTCTATGCGGGCATACTATAAATCTGGGGGTAACGTACGTAAACCCGATAATATGCCCGCAAGGAATAAGAAGAACTTTCGCTCTACTAAGTCTGGTGCAGGTATGACTAGGGCTGGAGTAGCGGCGTATCGCCGTAAGAACCCCGGTAGTACCTTAAAAACCGCCGTTACAGGTAAAGTAAAACCCGGAAGTAAATCTGCTAATAGGCGTAAGTCTTATTGCGCTCGTAGTGCTGGGCAAATGAAGAAGTTTCCTAAAGCAGCTAAAAATCCTAATAGTCGTCTTAGACAAGCTAGAAAACGGTGGAAATGTTAAATGCGTAAAAAAATTAGTGCTAGACAGAAAGCTACGTTAAAGAAACATTCTAAACATCATACCGCTAAACATATGACGAATATGAAGAAGTCTATGCGTAAAGGTAGTTCGTTCACTGCGTCTCACAAAAAAGCCATGAAAAAAGTAGGGAAATAGTATTATGAAGAAAGATAAAATGAAGAAAAAAATGATGGGTTATAAAGCTGGTGGCCTTCAGATGGTTGAGAAAGATGGTAAGAAAGTTCCGTTCTACGCCGCAGATGGTAAAGGCAAAATGATGATGGGCGGCAAAGTCATGGGCTATAAAGAAGGTAAGACGGTTAAGAAAAAGTCCAAAGTAAAAACTAAACGTGGAGGCAGGTTTGATTCTAGTAAAGAATTAGGAGCTGGTTTTGACCAACGTCTACCTTCAGCACTTGTAGAAGAAGAGTTTAAAAAAGGTATTATGGGAAAATATTCCCCTCGTGCAGCTATACAGGGAGCAATCTCAAGCGGTATAGATTTGTTTAGATCTAAAGAAGGTAAACGTGGATCTCGTCTAGCTAAAGAGGTTGCAAAGAAGAAAGCCGGTAAGATGGCCGGTGGCATGATGAAGAAGAAGATGATGGGTGGCGGTAAAGTCATGGGGTACAAAAAAGGCGGTATGCCTCGTGGTTGTGGTGTAGCTACCAGACAACGCCCCGCTAAAATGGTAGTTATGAAAGGTTCTTAATATGGCAGGTCCAATTCCATTAATCGTAGCTTTAGGTGGTCAACTATTAAGAGTAGGAGCTAAAGAGCTTCCTAAATTGTTGAAGAAAGGTGCTAAATTAATTAAAAAACCAACTCTTACTCAACGGAAGAGAGCTGTGCTTTCAAAAGATGGTAAGGTTGTAGAGCCGCTTAAACTAAAACAAAAGAAAACAGAAATTGGAGATAGCTCGCCTACTGGATCAGTTTTAGACCTTCCACGAAGAGCTGTCGATCCTAGATACCGCAGAAACATTACAACTTCATACGGGTCAAAAAGTAGTAAACCGCGTAGGGGTGAAGATGGTAATATTATAAAATATAGAAAAGTAGAAGGTGATGGTGCGACAGAGTTAAATCCAACAAGAGATATAGTTTTTTCTGATAGATTTGCAGGTTACAAAAAAGGTGGAGGTGTTAAGAAACCTCGTGGTGTTGGTAAGGCTCGACAAGGTGTTCGTAAAGCTAAAATAGTGGTTATGAAAGGTTCTTGATGTGGCTAAAGATGCTTGTTATCGTAAGGTAAAGTCTCGCTACAGAGTTTTCCCGAGCGCATATGCTTCAGGAGCTATTGCCAAATGTCGAAAAGTTGGTGCTGCTAACTACGGAAATAGCAGTAAGAAAAAAAAGAAAGCTGCTGGAGGAACTGTAAAGTTTCGTAGCGGTGGGTTGGCTAGAAGAAAACGCGCTGTTAGGTGCGGATGAGGCTTTCATGGCAGTACGCAAGACAAAAAAGGGACTGGCATTAAAACGATGGTTCAAAGAGGATTGGAAAGATGTAAGCACTGGTAAGGCGTGTGGTCGGAAGAAAGGTGACAAGCGTGGAACTCCTTACTGCCGTCCAAGCAAACGTGTATCTTCAAAGACTCCAAAAACGTCGTCTGAAATGTCATCTTCTGAAAAGAGAAAGCGTATTAGTCAGAAAAAACGGCTCGGACAGCCAGCAGGTAAACCAAGACGCGTAGAAGCCGCTCGTCGAAAGAGGAAAAAATAAATGGCTACATCGAACACAGCCACGTTTGACATGAACTTCACAGAGATTGCTGAAGAAGCGTGGGAGCGTGCGGGCCGTGAGATGCGCTCTGGGTATGATTTACGTACTGCTCGTAGGTCTATGAATCTCCTTACTATAGAGTGGCAGAATCGTGGTATAAACTTGTGGACTATTGAAGAGAAAACTCTTTCTTTAACATCAGGTGTTTATCAATACACATTACCCGCAGACACTATTGACCTGTTAGAACAAGCTATTCGTACTAATCCCGGCAACACTTCTACACAATCAGATCTTAGTATAAGTCGTATTAGTGTTAGTACGTACGCAGCTATAGCTAACAAGTTGTCAAGTGGAAGACCTCTACAGATTTTTATAGAGAGGTTAGTTGATGCCCCTCGCATAAATGTATGGCCTGTACCTGATTCAGACGCTTACACGCTTGCATACTGGCGTATGCGCCGTATTGAAGACGCTGGTAGTGGTGTAGAAACTGCAGATATGAACTTTAGATTCTTACCTTGTTTAGTAGCAGGTTTAGCGTATTACAACGCAATGAAAGATCCTGAACTTGTTTCTAGGTTACCTATGTTAAAAATTGAATACGAAGAACAATTTGAGTTAGCCGCAGGAGAAGATAGAGACAAGACTTCTGCAAGTTTCACCCCTCGTATTATTAGGGTGTACTAATGGGTACAAAATTTGCATCCTCTAGAAGAGCTATCGCTATGTGCGATATATGTGGGTTTCAGTACAAACTTTCACAATTAAATGTTTTAGTTCGTAAAGGCTTTTCTACAAATTTAAAAGCGTGTCCTACTTGCTTTGATCCTGACCATCCACAACTTAAATTAGGGCTGTATCCAGTGCATGACCCTCAAGCAATAAGAGATCCAAGGCCAGATACAAGTCTTGGAGAATCTGGTAATAACAGCAGTAGAGGCATACAGTGGGGGTGGAACCCTGTTGGTGCTGGTACTGACCCTTTTGGTTTAACCCCTGATGATTTAGTTGCTACTGGATCTACAGGTCAAGTTGTAGTAATTACTTCTTAGAGGTTTAATTAGAATATGAACTACACAGAATTAAAAACAAACATAGAAGACATCTGTGAGATGACTTTTACAGCAGATCAGCTTGCTATGTTTACAGACCAAGCAGAGCAGAAGATATATAACTCTGTGCAAATACCCGCATTACGTAGGAATCAAACAGGCGTATTAACACAGGATAATAAATATCTAGCTCTCCCATCAGGTTTTCTATACACGTACAGTATTGCTGTTTTAAGTAGTGGCGGTGTGTATACGTATCTTTTAAATAAAGATGTTAATTTTATACGTGAGGCTTATCCAAACCCTGCAACAACAGGTGTACCCGCGCACTATGCGCTTTTCTCTGATGCAGCTATTATACTGGGGCCAACACCTGATTCCGCGTATACAGTAGAACTTCATTACGGGTACTATCCCGCTTCTATTGTTACAGCTAGTACTACGTGGTTAGGGGATAACTTTGATTCTGCGTTGCTAAATGGCGCGTTAATTGAAGCTATTCGATTTATGAAGGGTGAGCCGGATATTATAGCTAACTATGAAAAATTATATTTACAATCTATTGGCCTGTTAAAGAATCTTGCTGATGGTAAGTTACGGGAAGATACATATCGTTCAGGCCAGTACCGGCAATCGGTGAGTTAGGAGTATATTATGGCAATCACACAGGCAATGGCAACTTCCTTTAAAGTTGCTCTTCTAGACGGTGAAATGGATTTTAGTAGTAATACAAATGACACATTTAAAATAGCTCTTTACACTTCTAGTGCTACGTTAAGTGCAGCTACAACAGCGTACACTACGAGTAATGAGGCATCTGGTACTGGGTACACAGCAGGGGGTGAGAGCCTTACTATATCTACAGCCCCTACTGATGGAGGGTCTGGTACTACTGCTTTTCTTGATTTTTCTGATGTTACGTGGAGTAGCGCAACAATTACTGCTCGGGGAGCTTTGATATATCGTAACTCCGGTTCTGGTAACCCGGCTGTAGCTGTATTAGATTTTGGAGCAAATAAAACTTCTACTGGGGGCAGTTTTGTAGTCCAGTTTCCAACTAATAATAATAGTTCGGCTATTATACGAATAGCGTAGAGTATATTTAAGTTATGGCAAACACAGATTTAGGAGGTTGGGGAAGAGGTACTTGGGGCCAAGGTGCTTGGAATACTGCACTTCCTGTTACTGCTACAGGTCTAGCAGGAACTACAGGACTAGGTAGTGTAACTGCTATTGTTAATGTTAGTTTTGCTGTAACTGGGCTTGTAGGAACTTCAGCTATATCAAGTGTAACTGCAGGGGGTGGGGTAGACGTAACTACTACAGGATTATTTGCAACGGGTAGTATTGGTACTGTCCATGTTTGGTCTGATGTAGATACAAGCCAAACACGAAATTACGCAACTATAAGCACTTCTCAAACACCAAATTGGCAAGATGCTAGTGCATTTTAACATATACCCTGTTATATTATGGCAACAGTTATTGTAAGAGGTTAAATAGATGGCAACAACATTCACAACCCTACTTAAATTAGCTAAACCTACTCAGGGAGAGCTAGATGGATCTTGGGGTACTGTAGTAAACGATAATATAACCTCAATGATTGAGGAAGCCATCGCAGGGCGTAGTGTTATTAATACTTGGTCTACTAACTCCCACACACTCACAACAGCAAATGGTACTACAGCCGAGTCTAGAGCAGCGATGCTCAGTCTTACTGATACTAATGACCAGCTAGGTACTAATGCCGCTACTGTTGTATGCCCCGCACTCTCTAAAGTTTACATCGTTAAGAACGCTGTAGGTCAAGCTGCTACTTTAAAAACTGCTTCTGGTACAGGCATTGCAATTCCTAACGGAAAAACAATGATTTTGTTCTGTGATGGTACAAACGTAGAAGAGGCTATTAACAACTTTACCGGAGCGCTTACAACCGCTGCGATAACTGCTTCAGGAGCTATCACTTCAACAGGCGACATTACCGCTGCAGGTACTCTTCTTGCCACAGGTGATACGTCTGCGGGTGATGATGCCGCAGTAGGTTACACCGCTGCAGAAGGACTTATTCTTACAGGTCAAGGTAGCACAAACGATGTTACTATTAAAAACGATGCAGATGCAGACGTTATTGAGATACCTACAGGCACAACGCAAGTAGATATGGCCGGCGATGTTACTGTTGGAGATGATCTAACTCTTAAATCTGATGCTTCTGTATTAGGGTTTGGTGTTGATACAGATACTACGCTCACTCACGTTGCTGATACAGGCGTCTTACTTAATAGTACTCGTAAGATTCAATTCAACGATGCTAGCCAGTTTATCCAAGGTTCTAGCGCTACTGTTCTTTCTCTCGGGGCTACTGATGAGATTGACCTTACAGCTACAGCTATTGATATTAACGGCACAGTAGATGTGTCTGGTAATAGTGTTTTAGCTTCTGTTGATGTAACTGGTATCGCTACAGCAGCAACCTTTGAGCCTGACGGAGACACAGCCGCTGGGGATAATGCCGCAATTGGGTATACCGCCGCTGAAGGACTTATACTTACGGGCCAAGGATCTACTAACGATGTAACAATTAAAAACGATGCTGACGCTGACGTTCTCGAAATCCCTACGGGAACCACTAATGTTACTGTAGTAGGTAACTTTACAGCTAGTGGAAACATTGCCACAAATGGCAGTCAATCGCAGTGGTCTAAAGGATCAGATGTCGCATCTAACTCAGCCTTGGCCGTGGGGACAGACGGCAACTACTTCGATGTCACAGGCACTACAACCATTACCAGTATCAACACTACTGGTGGAGCGGGTACAGTCATTAAACTTCACTTTGATGGTGCTTGCCAACTCACGCATAGTAGCACCAACCTCATTCTTGCTGGAGCGCAAAACTTTACAACAGAAGCTGGAGATGAGCTTGAGTTCGTGGAGTATGGAAGTGGCACATATAGACAAACAGGTTGGTGTTTAGCTGGGACCAAACCGGGTGGCGGCGGNGGCGGTGCTTTCTTGGGGGAGGGTGCATCAGGAGCTTCGGTTGGCAACAGCGGAGATATTATACGAGTNAATGAAAACACGCTTAACACTTCGCAGACGATGGTAGCTACCGACAATGGTAGTTGCACAGGTCCGTTTTCAATAGCTTCTGGGGTAACGCTTACACTCTCAGATGGCGCAACCTTTGTGGTGATATGACATGAGTACACTTAAAGTCGATACAATTAATGAAAAGTCAACTAATGGTAACATAGCGGTTATCCCAACAGGTTCTGGCAAGCTAGTTCTTGATGGTTTGACTTGGCCTCATGCAGACGGCAGTGCAGGCCAAATCATAAAAAGTAACGGATCGGCGGTGCTTTCTTTTATTGATGCTCCTTCCGCTGGGTTTACTCTTGGGACAGAACAATCCACAGGAAGTGGAACTAGTTTTACATTTGGAAGCATCCCAACAGGCACAACAATGATTGTAATAATGTTTGAGGGGGTGTCTATGAACTCCGCTAATAACATGGATATTACTATTGGCGACGCAGGTGGCTTGGAGACTTCTGGGTATCGATCAAACAGTATTAATATTGAAGCAGGCCAAAGCCAAAGTGCCACAAATGCTACTTCAGAGTTTATCGTGCGATCACATAACGCATCCATGGACACGACAGGAACTATGGTGCTTTCACTTAAAGATTCCTCGGATTATACGTGGATAGAGACTCATGTATTACTACAGGATAACACACACGTCAGCTTTGGTGGGGGACGTAAATCGCTATCAGCCGAATTAACACAATTACAAATTAGTGGTGGCACATTCGATGCTGGTTCCATCAACATTATGTACATGTAGGAGATAGAAATTGTCCACAATTGTAACAGATGCAGTCACAGCCCTAAGTGGCAACTTAGCTCTACTTCCAGAGGGTAGCGGGGTTGTAACTATTGATGGCTTGACCTATCCAGCGGCTGACGGCAGTGCAAATCAGCTTATGAAAACGAACGGCTCTGGAGTTCTCAGCTTTGTTGATGCTCCTTCCGCTGGATTTACACACGCTACCCCACAATCTGGGTCTGGCACATCAATGACGTTTGGGTCAATACCTACTGGAACTAGTTTTATAGTTGTCACCATGCACGACTTTAGTAGCTCTGGGGCAGACGAATGGATGGTTCAGATTGGTGATAGCGGTGGGATAGAAACAGCAGATTATAGATCGCAAAGAAGCTCAAATACAAATGGTTCAATAGCGTCTGACGGCACACCAAACAGTAATGAAAGCAAAGGGTTTGGAATTACAGTTGATGCTGCTGGCAATGCTTTTGGCGGTCAAATGATACTGTCACTACACCACCCAACAAATCACACTTGGACTTCAAGCAGCTCATTTAGGCGTGATGGTTTCGATCATTCGTGGGGTGCAGGTTCTAAAGATTTATCAGCAGAATTAACACAAGTGCGCATTACGACTAAGGGTGGCTCTGAAAGTTTTGACGCTGGTACAATTAATATCATGTATATGTAGGAGATTAAGATGAGAGAATTTACAGCCGTTGTTTCCCATAGTGGCGGGAAAATTACTAAGTACCAAGACTTTGATAGCAAGGCAGATGCTGATGCTCACGTTGCTACGTATGGTGGCAAGGTAGTTCAAAACCTAGATAATCAATTAGCTTACTGGGACGTTAGTGGTGACACGCCATCTAAAGATACGGATCAACTAGCCGCAGATACCCTAGCGGGTAAGTGGGCCGCGATTAGAACACAGCGTGACACGTTAATGGCACAGTCTGATTGGATGGCAAACAGTGATGTGACAATGAGTGACGCATGGAAAACTTATCGAAAAGCCCTGCGCGATTTACCCGCTAGTAAGTCTGACCCTGACGATATCGTCTGGCCTACAGCACCATAAAGGAGATACACATTGTCAACAATTTTAACTAATGCTGTAACAGCAGTAACTAACAACAGCAACCTCACATTGTTACCAAATGGGACGGGAAAAATTGTAATTGATGGCCTTACTTATCCAATAGCAGACGGCTCTGCCAATCAGGTGGTCAAAACAAACGGCTCTGGAGTTCTATCATTTACGGATGCTGGCGGTGGCGGTTCTGCCGTAATTGCAAGAGCTACTTTCAGCACCCAGACGGCAGTGCCTATAACCGGATTTGATAGCTCAAAATATGACGCTTATAAGATTTACTGGGAAATGACACCCAGCACAGATGGTGCAGACCTTAGATACCGCACGTCTACAAATGGTGGATCAAGCTACGACAGTGGTAGCTCTGATTATCGATGGCGTCACATTATTAATGATGGCAGTTCTCCTCCCGTAGATTTTACTGCCGATGGCCCTGAAGGTCGTACAACTAGAGGTGCATCGAATGGTGGGTTTTTGCTTAGTGCGGGGACTGGGGAACATGCAGTCGGAGAGGTAACAATCATAGCCCCAGATAGCACGGGATATACGCAAATAATTGCCGACAACCTCGGCTTCCATACCAACGGAATCGTTCAATATTCAAAACTATATTTTGCCCGTCTAAGTGCCGCTGATGTTGATGCGATTCAGCTTTCTCCAAGTGCAGGAAACATAACTGGACGATATGTATTTGTAGGTATCAACAAAACTGTGACATAAGGAAATAACATGACGTATTCAATAGTAGTTTCTTGGGACGGCGACGGTAACATCCAAAAAACTAATGTAGCTGACACAGAGGAACAAGCTAAAACCTGTGTAGCATCTTGCGTTGCAAGTGGTGACAAAGACGCTTTTTACTTGGAAGATAAAGTAGCCGATGGNCTAGAGGCGTGGNGGCAACCTGCTGTCTGGACTGTCTCNGACGGGTCAGCCACNCTTAATCAGACACTTGTTGACAACAATAAAACGGCAGATGATGCTAACGCAATTTTAAGCAAAAGAGCAAGCAGCTACCCCTCTATTGGCGATCAGCTTGATGCCCTTTGGAAAGGCGGGGATGACCAAGCCGCCATGAAAGTTATCGTTGATAAGGTGAAGTCGGACAACCCGAAGTAGGATATTAGAATGGCTAAAGTTAAAGATGTAGAAGCTAAACTAAACACACACGAAGCTGTTTGTGCGGAACGATGGAAAGAGACCATTGAGCGTATAAAACGCCTTGAGCTAGTGATGATTACAGGTGCAGGTTCTCTTATCCTTTTGATGGCAGGTATGCTCTGGAAGATATAGAATGTTAGAAAGAATTAAAGGCGCGGTAAAAGATTTAATGTTTTTTATTGAACGTATTTTTTGGAAGTCGCAGAGGTTTCTTGCTCGTCTTATGCAAAGTAAGAAATAGGTAAAATGTATGGACCCTATTACCATCGGCGCAGCCCTCGTCGGAGCTAAAAAACTCATTGAAATGTCTAGTGACATTAAAGATGTAGCTAGTGCGCTCGACAATATATTCAGTTTAACTAAAAAAGCTGAAAAAGCTAAAAAAGCGGCGGCTGCGGGCGATTCAAGTTATAAGTCTGTCATTGCAGATGTGGTAACTGAGCGGAACAACCAGACACTTTTGAGGAACCTGTCCATTGATGTGGACGACAAGTATGGTTTTGGGACATGGGCAGCTATTCAAGCCGAACATGACCGTCGTATAGTTGTCGATGAAGAAAACAAAATTAAAGCCACTAAGGAACTGAGGGCAAAAAGAAAAGCTGACAAAGAGTTTTGGGATAAAATCTTATATTGGGTGGGAGAATTTGGCAAATTGCTTCTAGTACTTGGTATATGTGGAGGTGCGGGGTACATAATCTGGATTAACAGATGCGTTTCAGGGAATTGTTAATATGTCAGACTATGAAATCGGTGTGTACAACAAAGTTGTTCGAGAAAAGATCCGTTCTGGAGAAGATTGGAACAACGATTTAGGTATTTCTGCAGAGTACGAAAATGTTTTATACTACGATATTAAAAATGCAGCTAGTATTGAAGAAGTTGAACGGCGGGTAGCTGTACAATTTCCGCCAGCAATGGGATTTGTTTTAGATTTTGTGCGTTTAGTGCCAAAGGAGGAATAAAATGGAGTTAACAGCTTCCCACGCAATGCAAGGTGTTCTTCTGCTCGCAACAGTTGCAGGGGGTTACGCAGTAGTTAAGTCTAATTTAAGCCGTGTAATGCAAGATCTTGAGTTATTTCATAAGAATCACGATAAATATAAGTCTAATTTTGATGAAAGACTAGATGAGGCTGAATCCGACAGAAGTGTTTTGACAGCTCGTGTAAATACGTTAGCATCTATAAATTCTGTAGATAACCTTGCAGATCTTAATTCTCGTCTAGCTCGTTTAGAAATGGGTCAAGAGATGTTATTTAAAGAAGCGGATATGATGAAAAAATTACACAACGGCAAACATCCTAAACAAGAGTAGCTAGTTATGAAAAAAATTTTAAGTAGTAAAAAAGGAAAAACAAAGCCAATATTTATAATCCTTGTAACTTTGGCCGCACCTTTACTGCTTATTATTTTTACTCTAGCAGGATGCCAAACAACTCCAGCAGAACCTGTTAAACTTGTTGTGCAGCCAATGCAATTACGATGTGCGCCAGCTTCTGAAGTAATTTTGTTTTTAAAAAGAAAGTTTAATGAAGATCCTGTTTATACAGGTGTTTACGAAAATAAAATTATTTTTACTATTTTTGTTAGTCCTTCTAATAGTTTTACTGTTGTACATACAGGTATACAAAATGAAATATCTTGTCTTGTTTCATCAGGACAAAACTTTAAAAAATTAAACTGGGAAGAAAAGAAAAGTGTTTAAAAAATATAAGATAGGAGCATATTATGCTTAGTTTACTAGGTTCAGTTTTAGGTTTTGGTACTAGCTTTCTGCCTAAAGTGATGGATTTCTTCCAAGACAAACAAGACAAAGCACACGAATTGCGCTTGATGGATAAGCAGCTAGAGAACCAGAAGGTGCTAGGAGCGCAGAAGCTGCAAATGACCCATGTTGAAGCTGACATTCGTGAGAGTGAGGCGTTACTAAAACATGATGCTAATCTGCAAGCAAAGGCAAGCCCTTGGTGTGTGAACTTAGCGGCTTCTGTGCGCCCTGTTTTAACGTATGCTTTGGCACTAGAATTTGGTGTTTTAACCCTCTGCGTCAGTATGGATTGGATGACTATGGAGCAATTTAAAATGATCTGGAATGATGAGTTTCAAGCTATCTGGGCTGCAGTTGTTTCATTTTGGTTTGGCAGCAGGACGATGGCGAGGAAGCAACAGACGTGAAAATAAATAAGCAGGGCTTGGAGATAATTAAAAGTTTTGAGGGTTGGTCTGCTGAACCTTACCTTTGCCCTGCAAACCGTTGGACGATTGCATACGGCTCTACATGGGATATTGACGGACATCCTCTCACCGCTGACCATCCTAATATTACGAAAGACCAAGGCGAGGCTTTGCTCAGAAAAGAAGTGCATCATATTGAGAACGCAGTTAAAAGACTTATCAAAACACCTTTGACTGTAAATCAATTTTCTGCGGTTTGTAGTTGGGGGTTCAATATTGGGAGTGGGAACGTGCAAAATTCTACACTCAGAATGTTACTGAACCGTCAAAACTATGAAGGTGCAGCGGATGAGTTTCCTAAGTGGCGTAAGGCTGGTGGACGTGTGTTAAAAGGTTTAGTTAGACGTAGGGTTGCTGAGAGGATCTTGTTTCTCACACCTAATTAATCGTTTGAATGAAAGTAATAGCATGAAAAAAGACGTAAAAGCTGAACAATTAGCAGATGGTACTGTAGTATCATCACACAGCATAGAGATAGTATGTGCCGCTTGTGGGTATGACCTTGATGAATCAGAGCTAGCCGCTGATAAATGTTCGGACTGCGGAGCAGATCTTGGGCTAAAAAAGAGTGTAACTATACAAGCAACCTCTGTCCCTGCTTATGGAGAGGTTTAGGAGTAATTAGTAATGTCCTTAAAGAAACTGACGTTAAAAGCGGGCATAAACAAAGAAATAACTAGATATTCCGCTGAGAATGGGTGGTATGACTGCGATAAAGTACGTTTTCGTCAACAATTTCCTGAAAAAATAGGAGGTTGGCAACGTATATCGCAAAATACTTTTCTAGGAGTTTGTAGGTCTTTATGGGCTTGGCTTACACTAGCTAATCAAAAATTAGTTGCTGTTGGTACTAATCTAAAGTTTTATTTAGAGTTAGGTGGTAGTTATTACGATATAACACCTCTTCGAGCTACTACTACTAATTCAACTACCTTTGCTGCTACTAACGGCTCTACTACATTAACTGTTACTGATAATGGACATGGGGCATCTGTGGATGATTTTGTTACTTTTAGCAGTGCAGTGTCTCTTGGCGGAAATATAACTGCTACTATATTAAATACAGAGTACCAAGTTGTATCCGTAACTAACGTAAATACATATACTATAACCGCATCCGTAGCTGCTAATGCTTCAGATTCGGGTAATGGAGGTAGTGCTACCGATTCTGCTTACCAAATAAGCCCCGGCCCTGCAGTGCCTGTGCCTTTAAATGGTTGGGGTGCAGGTGCATGGGGTGATAGTACATGGAATAATGGTGGAGTTTCCACTGTGTCTTTACGTACGTGGAGTCAATCTAATTTTGGGCAAGATCTTATATTTGGACCAAAACAAGGGCCAATATACTACTGGACTGCTGACGATACGGTAACCACTCGTGGGGTTCTTCTTTCCTCTCTTAGTGGCGCTTCAGATGTACCTACAGTACAAAATTTAATATTAATATCAGACATAAATAGATTTGTTTTCTGTTTTGGCGCTAATACCATAGGTACGAGTACTCAAGATCCTATGCTTATTAGATGGTCTGACCAAGAAGATGCAACCAATTGGACTCCTTCAGCTACTAATCAAGCGGGTAGTTTGCGCCTATCAAGAGGGTCAGAAATAATATCTGCTCGTCAAGCTAGGCAAGCAGTGAACATATGGACCGATACCGCTATGTACAGCTTGCAGTATGTAGGAGGACAAGTAGTTTGGGGCGCACAGCTTATAGGAGAAAACACGTCTATAATATCTACTAAAGCAGTTGCGTATGCAAATGGCGCTTCTTATTGGATGGGCAAAGATAAATTCTATACGTCTGATGGTAGTATAGTACAAACATTAAAATGTGACTTGTTACGACACGTATTTACTAGTCTTAATAAACTACAGGTCGATCAAATATTTGCTGGCACGAACGAAGAATACCATGAAATATGGTGGTTTTATTGCTCTGATGAAGCTACCACCATAGATCGATATGTTATATACAATCATCAGGACAAAATTTGGTATCACGGTACTTTAGCTAGAACTGCTTGGTTAGACTCCGGGATGCGTGATTTCCCGTTTGCAGCTACCTATAACTCTAATATAGTTAACCATGAAGAAGGTATTGATGACAACGAAACTGGCACTACAACAGCTATAAATGCTCATATAACTTCCGGGGAATTTGATACAAATGATGGAGATAGATTTACGCTTGTGACGCGTATACTGCCAGATATGAACTTTGAAGGCTCTACAGCAGACGCACCCACTGCATCTCTGACGCTTCTACCTCTGCAAAATTCTGGTTCTGGGTACAACAATCCAGTTTCAGAAGGAGGTAACAGCACAGGAGCGGTTGTAAGGTCTGCTACTGCTCCAGTAGAAAAATACACTAATCAGTTAGATATACGTGTACGTGGTAGGCAAATGTCTATAAAGATTGAGTCTACCACAACCGGAGTACAGTGGCAGTTAGGTTCACCTCGTTTAGATATGCGTGTTGATGGGAGAAGATAATGTCCTCTACATTTAATACAAACTTAGATTTTGTTTCTCCACCTCTTGCTTTTGCCCCAACAGAGTACGAACGGTCATATTTTAATCAGTATAACGAAACACTCAGGTTATATTTTACTAAAGTTGACGGCACGTTAAGAGATGCTTTAGCACAGGAATACGCCGAATCTGCAGCGTGGTTTATAGGCTGATGGCTAATAATTATAAAAATGTTAAGTTAGATCTTACAGCCACTAGTGTAACTACGCTGTATACTTGCCCTACAGCTACAACGGCTATATTTAAATCTATATTAGTATCTGAAGACTCTGGTAATGCAGATACTATAACTGTCACACTTACTAATGCTGCAAGCGCTGTTTTCAGTTTGTTTAAAGTTAAGACGGTAGGCGCAAACACTACTATAGAGCTGCTTACAGCCCCATTAGTAGTTGAAGAAGGCGAGATTATAAAAGTTAATGCCGCTACTGCTAACAGGTTACACGTAGTTGCTAGCTTCTTAGAGATTGGGTAGATCAATATGGCTCGTATGGAAACTATAAGCAGTAGTGACAAAGAATTACCTAGCGGGGAGATTGTTGCTAAAGCAGTACATCAAATTGATACTGGAGATACTCCAATAGCTACAGTGTTAGCTATTATAGCAAAAGAAAGTACGTTACCTACTGCTGATACTGTTCAATTTGGCAATACTGTATTCCTAGCAAATCGTGGTGTTGGTCCTAATAAAAACAAAATGGTAGGACGTGCATTTAATATAGATACTGGTAAAAACTATCTTAACAATACTTTAGACTATTTAGAATATATACGTGAAAAAGGTATTACACATTATTCTACTTCGTTTACTGGTTCTGAAGTATTGAAGTTAGCACAATTAGTGCAACGTGTAGTTAACAAGAATACGGATAGTAAAGTATACATTGGGGAAAACGATAACGGGTATTATTTAACCTATTTTAGGGCTGGTAATGACCCTATACCGAGGGTTTCTTAGATGGGATGTTCAAGTGTAGCTAACGTAGTCACAGCACCTGTTAAGTTTGTAGGTGAGGCTGTAAGCAGCGTTGCAGATTTTGCTGTGGATGCGGTACTTGAGCCGGTTGTTAGTATGACTAGCAATGTTGTAAAGGGTATGACAGATGACCCTCTTGGAACTATAATTCGACTAGGCGCTATAGCTTCAGGAAATCCTTTTGCTATGGCAGCGGTGGCTGGAGCAAACTCTGCAAGGAACGGTGGCAGTTTTGGAGATATAGTCTTCGCCGCAGGTACGGCTTACGCACTGGCTCCAACAAGTGGAGCTAATACTGGGTCTCTTTTATCTAATAGTCTTAACTTAGAAGCTGGTAGTTTTACCGCTAAGATAGCTAATGCTGCTGCAAGCGCTGCTGCACGACAAATAGTTAATGCGGCGGCTTCTGGAGGTGATACGGCTGAAGCTGGACAAACTGCCGCTGTTGCTGCCGCTGTTACTGCCGTTGCAAATTTTGCTGGTGGCGACGGGGATGATGTTCTTATCGGTGGTTCTGGTAATGACACGTTAAGTGGTGAAGCGGAATACTTACAAAGCGCGGCATTTGCAGATAATTTTAATCTTGCGAAGAAAACTATTAGCGAACAATTAGCCACTGCCGTTGAAGGTTACAGTAGTTTACCAGATGCAGCAAAAGAAGTTATATCAGGAGGTGCTGCTGCAGCGGTAGCTAGCTCGCTTTCTGAAGGGAAGGCACCAAGTGAAAATGAAATTGCTAAGGTAGTAGCTCCTGCTATTACTACTGCTGAAACTACAATACGTGCAATTTCTAATAAAGACTTGTCTGATAATTCTGCAGCACAAATAGCTAGGGTTGTAGGCGATATATCTAGAACTGCGTATGAAGGCGCAAACCCTTACGCAGCTAGAAAAGTTGATGTTTCTGAAGAATTTCAAGGAAAAATTAACGCCGCTATAGATGTTGTTATTGAAAGTAATGACTTAGATAAAGCATTTACTAACATATCAGATAGTGTGAGTAATTTTGAAACCGCTGCACAAAAAGCAAATGAAACAGCATTACCTGTAGATGCGGCTGCAGATGCAGTTAATAAAGTAATAGCTAACGCTACAGCTATGAGAAACGGAGAAGTAGAAGGTTTTTCTAGTCTTGAACAATGGCAGGATGACAATGCCGCTTACGAAGAAGGTGGGCGTACAGATCAAGGACTTCGTGACCGGCTTGTAGCATGGAACACTAAATATAACGATATAACGGCTGGAGAAGAATCTCTACGTGCTGAATACGATAAAGCCTTAGAAATACATACTGGATCATTAAATAACGTCGATGCAGCACAAGATACACTGCTTACGAACCAATCTAACTTGGATGACGTTACTAAACCATTTTATAAAGAAACAAGTAAAGCGTTTACACTAGCATTACGCCCAGATTTTAATGAGGAAGAGTACAGAGAGCGCTATTCTATTGACCCCGAATCCGATGCTTATACCCATTGGCTTGCTACAGGGCGTTCAAATCTCGTAAATAAACAAGAATACGATCAGGAGATAAGTCCGTTCGCTGGAGAAGATGCGGTAAGCCTTGCAGACAACCCTTCTGATGTTACAGATGCAGATATAGCTTCTGGTAAAGCTCGTTTAGAAAGAACTAGTGACGGCACGTATAGGTTTACAAACGCTCCTATTACAATTTCTAGGTTTGACCCAAAATACAATAAGGTAGTTACAACAGAATTTAATTCTACAGAAAATAAATACACAGTTACTGGAGACAACGATGAAACTCTAGAAACAATAACAGAAAATCCTGATGGTAGCTTTACTAGCACTAGCGTATTTGAAGAGGTATTTCCTAAATCTGTAGCTGCTATGCAAGAACAGATTGCTAAA
>JGI24004J15324_10000118_pt1 | contig 28512 bp, 53 predicted proteins | sample LinPmetageLP32_FD_15324 | JGI IMG/M metagenome (IMG submission 15324)
CAGTGCAGCCATAGTTCCTGAAAAAGCTTGAGTTGGAGCAGCAGCTGCTCTGAATTCTCCCATTCCTATTTCAGATGAAGCAGTAGTATCAATACTACTATTATCTAGAGCATAACCTGCAAGACCAAAATCTGCTCCCCATTGTCTTACATCTGCCGCGTTTAAATCAGCATTATCCGTAATAGTATATGTTGGTCCTGTATTACCGTCGACGTGTTGGTTGATTTCGTTTAGACCTAGGTTTGTTGAGTTTAGTGCCATATTTTATTTAACAATTGCAGATATTAAATCTTCGAATTGTTCTACCTTTTCTACTCTGTTTGGCCAGAGAATATATTCTTTCTCCGGATTCATTTTTAAATTTGTTAATAGAGGTTGAATAGCATTATATAGTTTATTTAACTTATCCTCTAACTCTGAAGCTTTACTTGATGTTGATTCTAATTTACTACTAGTCTTTTGAACTGCTTCTAGTTCTGACTCATCTACTGCCGTAAATCCAAAATCAAATTTGTCTAAATCCATACTCATATTCTTTCCTCTGTATCTTTATATTTATGCTTCCTAGGAATGACTTTAGATTTATCTCTATGTATTTGTGTAATAGAATGATCTGGTTGGGCTTTACGAGCCTTAACTTCTGGTTTCTTTTTGCCAAAGGCTAGTTCCCATCCATCAGCATACTTTTGCTGATCTGGACTTCGGACTTTATCACCCTTTCCCCCGTGCCATTGTTTAGACATCTTTTGGTACCATTACTATTTTAATCCCTCTTCGGACTAATTCATTTCTAATTTTTTGTTTCTTTTTATTAACAGTATTACTATTATTTAATGTTTCAAATAATTCTTCTTGAGAAATATTTTTAATATAATAGTGAGTTGTGGTAGCTTTCGCTTCTCCTCTTAATCTTACGTGTGTGCTTGGTTTAAATTTTGTTGGCATTACTTCACCTTTTTAATTTGACCTTTGTCATTCGCTAGCCAAGCTTCAAACTCTATGTCGTTATAATCATCTTTGAGGGATAGGAGTGCTTTCAAATTACTCTTATCATCGTCAAATAATCTAATTCTGCTGTATTCATTTGTGTCTAGGAATTGTTTGAATACTTGTGCTTTGGCTTCAGCACTTGATTTCATACCTAGATTACCTGCTCGAATGATATGTGATTTATCAATATCGATTCCATGAGATCTAAATGTATCAAGGAATAATTTCTTATCGTCCATATCTGCTCGAGCAGTTACTATTATTACTTTCGATCCTGACTTAACAGCATTTTTCAGAATCGCTTTAAACTTAGCGATCATCTTACCGATTGGAACCGCAGTTTGTTGGAATAACTTTGCTGATTTAAATTCACCAAAGTCTAACTCCTCACCTTTACCTAATTTATAGGTATTAAATTGTTGGGGAGTTAGATATTTGCCAGTAGATTTTATCTTTACCCTGGCTTTTGTTTTAAACATAGTGTCATCGATATCAAAGATAGTTAAACCTTTGGTACCTTCTGATAAATATTGTTTAAAATTTTGCATAGTAGTCCTATTATACCATAAAAAAATGATATTGTAAACTACTATTTATACTAAAAGTATTTTCTAATAGTCTCTATTTTGTCATCTGCTTCAGCTATTTTAGAAATTTCGCTTTCGATAGCTTCTACAATACCGGGATGTTCACCTATACCAGCTGCGTTTGTTTTATAAACCCCGATGTTAGCTTTTGCAATTGCTATATCACCTTCAAGTTTTATAACTAAAGCTTCTAATAATGGTCCTGCGTAACCTTCACTCATTTGTTTCCTCGTTTAAATTTATCTATAGTATCTATTAATGGTTGTGTCCAATCATCACGATCTTCCTCAAATATTTGTAAGCCTTCATCTCCAGCGATACATACCACTAAATTCTTAATTGGCATACCTGTTCTCTCTTCCCACATAACAGCGTAAGCTGCAGATTGCATAAAGTAACCACTAATCCATTCTTTCTTCTTCCACTTACGTGAAGTCTTCCAGTCAATAATACTTCTTTTACCATTCCAAATACCAACACAATCTACCGTGCCAGCAACTCCTAAATGTTCTGAATACATCTTTTTCTCTATAGCATATACTTCAGATAAGCTTTTTGAAATGGCTGGTGTAACATCTTTCATGACTGCTAAATCTAAAAGATTTACATCAACATTCCAATCTTCATTTGCAATATATTTTTCTATAAGTCCGTGCACTTTAGTACCACGCTTAGCTGCCTTAGTACTAATACGATTAGCTTCTTCTGCACCAACACGTTTACGCCAAGCTATAATAGCATCTTTACTGAGAATGGATAATACTCTTGTTATACTAGGATATTCATTACCTGAATCATCTACGTATACTCTACCGGATTTTCTATTCTGTTGATCTAATCCTTCTTCATTATATTTTATTTCTGTATGTTTAAACATCATATTCTTTTCTACCATTTTTCTTGATTAACCCCACGTGTATTAAATGTTCCAGCTGGTTTCTCTTTATCATAGTTGTAAGGAACAGAAACTGCATAAGGATCTGATAATCCTTTGCCTATCCATTTAAATTGATTATATACTGTTGAGGGATTAACGTGATCTAAATATCTATCTACACACGTATTTTCTTTTTCTGCATATGCTTCAACTTCTTCGTAAGTTCCATATACATATTCTTTATTATCTAATTTTGCTAATTCTATACTCATTTAGTTTTTATATTATCTCTAAATCGTGGTGGTAAACCAGATTTAATTCTATCTTGTACTTCTTTCCAACCTTCGCCAGCTTTCTTTAGTGTTGCGCCTTCTTTACCTGAAATTATATTATTTTTAGATGTTGAAATTACCTGTTGGATATTCGGGTCTTTCGTATATTCTTCCATTTGGGATATACTCATAATCCGATCTTTCTCTATCTCACCAGTTTCTAGATTTTTAAAATCATATGTTGGCATTTGCTCTCTCCCAATGTTCTCCAACCCAATCTAATTTGTTATGTGTTTTTTCGTATGCTTGTGGATTAAACCATTCTGGTTGTTTTCTTTTAGACCATACCATTGGCATATATGCTAGTTTTGTATGGTAATAATTCTGATATGATTCTACTGGACATTCAGTAATACAATCAGGAAAAGCTTTCATCGCTAATGCAAAATCTGTTAAACCTTTATGCTTTATATTTTGTGGCATATCTTTTAAAGGTTCTCTAAGACGAATATCTGTTGCATGTGTTTTTCCATATCTGTACTTATATTCATCGCATAATCCAACAAAGTGCTGGTAATGCCATTCGTAATTGTCGCTTGATTCGATTGTCCAAGTAGTACAGGGATGATACATATGCACAGCTTTATATAGCACATCTTCTCTTTCATCATTGTTGAATACCCATTTTTTGACCATAGTCTTTCCAGACTTAGATGGACCACGGGTTTCTTCTGCATCCAACATACGATGTGCTGTTGAAAGCATTTGACCTGATTCTAAGATCATTTTGACTATGTGTTTATCGCATTGCATTTGAGCTGCAATGACTGGATTATTATCTAAAACAAATATATTCATAATGTATATTATACCACAGTTTAAGGTATTTGTAAACCCTTTATCCTTTTATTACTCCAAGAACCCAATTCTCGGCTGCATTTTCTGCATATTCCTCATTGTGTTCAAAGAGATCTCTCCGCTCAACTAATTTGTTATCTTTATAAAATTCTACGAACCATCCTTCATATGCTTCATAGACCTTTGCTACTTTAGTTTCATCATCTGAAAAATAAGTGTGCATTTCTGTTGATGTTCTCATTACCATTTTCTTAATATGTTTAACCCTGGCGAACCAGGGTCAAACCCTGTTTCTAACCTCCTAATATTTGTAATTCTTTAATGTGATGTCTTAGACCTAAAGCTTTTTTTTCTAGCTTGTAAGCTAAGAGATCTTTACCTTTTCGACTCAATCGTCTTTTATAACTAATGGTCTCTTTGTAATCTCTCTTGAGACGTTCCAAATCTGTAATCATAAGCAATCTCCATGTTGATTATTGTTAAAATTACATCACAAAGTATTAATGCATAGGCTATACCTCTTTTTTCTTTTTGCTTGTTGTTGCTTTTTTAGGTGCTGGCTTTTTGATTGCCTTTACAACTAAACCGGGAAAAGCTTCATCTACTAAAGCTCCTGTCAAACCTTTTACTTTCAATGATCTATCTTTTGCCTGAATTAAAACTTCTGACTCAGATGGATGCATTGATTCGATTAGACTAAGGAATATTCCTTCTCTTCGAATAGGTTTACATTGATTCCCGATTGGTCCTTTAAAAAAGTATTTGAATTTTCTATAACCCTTGAAAAGGGAAGATGGTGAGTATCCAGCTGGAGCATCATCTTTTTCATATGTTGGTGCACCTTTTGGAAGAAGCGTAACAACATCTGCGTCAAAATTAATCCTAAGTATATCTTTTAGCGCTGGATGAGAGTTGCTTCTAAGTAAACTTACTTGTGCAGCTTTGTTAGTGGTATCTTCAATTTTCTTGAAGAGTTCTGGTATTAATAGTTTAGCCATGTGTATAAAATTCCTCCGTACATTCAATCAGATTCTTTAATCTGTTCTTAACTAAGTAATTCAAAACCTTCATATTTGGTGCAGGTTTTGTTTCATTAAAAGTATTTATAATAGTTTTTTGTATAGTTTCTGGTATATAATCAAAGTCAATTAATGTTTGATTTCTTTGATAGTTTCTATATATCTCATCACCCATATATTCTCTTAGATTATCTATGTTTTCTGCCCACTCATCGACCTTAGCTTGGCGTAGTTGGCTTTGTTTTTTACCTTCAACCATAAATGTATCATCCTGGGATAAAACATTAGGAACACCATCACCTGCATCTCCACGACATACGTGATTCCATTTGTATAATCTAGGGTTAGGATCTACTACGAATTTTTTAGTAGCTGGACTAAATTGTTTTACATTGTTAAATTTTTGTAATTGTATAAAATCTTTGTCTGAAGATATAATCATAACTGGTTCATGTAATCCAAATTCTTGGGTTTGCATAGTTAATGTAGCTATAATATCATCTGCTTCGCATTCTTCTATATGTAACACTTTCCACGGGAAGTTTAATTTAATCTCTTCTCTGATATCATTTAGTGTAGTGAAGATTAGATTCCAATCTAACTCTGAAGCAGATCTATTCTTTTTACGTGCGCCTTTATATTCTGGAAAGAATTGTTTTCTCCAAGAATTAAATCCATCGCATGCTAATACCATTTGACCATATTCATCTCTATATTTTTTATTATACATTCTAAGAGTATTTAAACATATATGTCGTATTAGTTCTGGATCATCTATCCTTTGTACAATTATACTTGCTAAAGCAATTTGGCTGTAATCAACTATTATCATCGTCATCTCCATCCAGATCAAAGTCTGGTATAAATTCTATTTCATAATCATCTTCACCGATTAGTTCATCTTCTTCGCCTTGATTCATTAGCTTGGCTTTAACAAACACGGTATCTAGCGATTGATGTAAATCGTGTGGAATTCCTAAGAATCGCATAAACATTGCATTCATTAGATTTACTATTGCATGCATATCACGTGATTCCTGAACTTCAGGATCTCTGAAATTCATATTAGTAAATAAAGAATCTTGATTAATCTCTAAGGATTGTTCTATTAATTCTAACATATAAACGGATGTATCAACAGCTTCGGAAGTCATAAATTCTACTGCTTCTCTTGATTCTGTTAAACTTTTTTCTATAGCTTCTCTTCTATCTGGAAAAGCAATAACATTAGATTTTGTTTTTTTATTCATAAGATGTATTATACCATAGTTTAAGGTGTTTGTAAACCCCTAATTTTTATATTTTTTGGTTGTCTAAAGTCTGGTTTTGGTAATACCATCCGATCTTTATCCGTATAAAAAAAGAACTTTACCTTAGATTCTTGATGTTTCTCTGTTAACCATTTATACATACTATTCCTCCATCCTTCTAGGGTAAGGTTAACCCCGTGCTCCTGGTTAGATCTACCGACTATTTTGTGTGTAGAACTAGATACATCATCTTGAAATAAAGCATCCATGCCGTAAATATGTATTTGCCCCACGTCTTGAAACTTCTGTAATATAACATCATGAGCATATTTTATAGCTAGTAAGCCAGTACTTGATGATATCCGATGCATGAATATTCTTTTATTAGAAAATTGTTTTAATTGTTCTGGATATTTTCTAGCGTATTTAGTAGCTCTCTGNCCTAATATCCAGTCATACTTATCAAGCTTAGGAGGTTCTTTTTCTTCCTGGTAGAAATCACCACCATTTCCATAATCCAGTATTCCAGTGCATAGGAACTTTAAAAATCTACCATCAGTCATACATAAGCCGTGGACTTTATTTGCAGGTATATCGTAGGCAGGAATATTGCATAAAAGCAATTCGCCTTCAGGTTGTTGTTGTTTGAAGTATTTTTTGGATGGACCGTTTGCTAAAACGTTTACTCTCATTTTAATATGTTGACGCTATTTGAACCTAATCGGATATTTATTATACCATTATAATAATCATCTCTGAGCAACACCTCATTCTCGAACTGTAGTTTTGCTTCCATATAAGCTAATTCACCTTTCATAGTTCCAATATAAAGTATCTCTCTATAAAATTTATCTAGCCCTATTTCAGCTATATCCTCTGTTAGGTTTTTAGAAGAACCACAATAAGTACGCCAATCCGATTCTACTATTGATCGTCTTTTTCTTTTTTGACCTTTTAAAGGTGGGAGGGTTTTCTTACTCCAAAAGAATTTTTTACCAATATATTTCTTATCGTTAACGGTATTCGTTACCTGATAGATAAATCCATACATTGTTTTAGGGTCAAAGTCTTTTGGTGGTACGAATGTTTTGCCTTGATATATCCAGTCCATAATAGTATTTATGCATCAAAATCAAGCTCACCTTCTACCTCTTCTTCTGCAACTTCACCACAAAATGGACAATACTTTGGACTAGTATCATCTTCTTCTATTTTTATTTCAGATAATTTGAAACAATAACCGCAGTCGAATATGTATATCATATTCCATATTTCCCGTCTATAGCATCAATTGCTTCTGCTTTACGGTCATCTATGAGTTTTTTAAATTCTGTATATCCACCTATTTGTTTACCATCTACAACTACTTGGGGAAATGTTCTTGCGTTTGGAAATTTAAATAGCATTAGTTCTCTATCTAAATCTATCCCTAATTTAAATATTCTTAGTACGTTAGTATGTTGCTCTGCAAGTTTAATTGCCATATCACAATACGGACAATTATCTTTACTATAAATTTCTACCATCATTATTGTACACCTAGTTGTATGACCCAAAATGACATCATCATCATACTAAGCATGATTACTTGTACTACTGATGCTATTGCTACGAAATGAAGAGCTCTGTCAGCCCACCATGTTCTATCACCTTCTTGCCATTCTTTTTGTTCTTGTTTTGTTGCTTCTTTATAATTGTTCAATGTATTTACTCAATGTTTGTATTTCTTGATCAGATAAACCCCCAGCTTGTCCCCACATTGTGGCACTCATTGGTCCTATCTCTTCTCTGTTTTTATAGGCATTTAATCTACCAGTAATATAATCAGCTGACTGACCTGATAGTTTAGGAAATACTGCCACACCTTGACCTTGATCTCCGTGGCATGCTGCGCATCCTGCCCATAATCCTTTTATTGAACTAAACTCGTCTGCTGCTGCAGCTAGTTTTTTCTCTTCTAATTGTTCTAAAAATGTTCCATTTGCTCTTATATATTCTTGGTAACATTCGCCGTAGCATGTACTGTTACTTGGTATATTCTTATATTCTATATCCGGATATATTACTCCTGCAAAAAATAAAAAGAATGCAAACATTCCTACTAATACTATTCCTAATTCTCTCACACTTCTCCTAAGTTATGGGAACGAACTACAGTTGCAATAAGGTTAGCATTCTTATCATAAGTGTATACCGTTTCCGTTTGTTTATTAATATTGACTTTCACAGTTACCTGCTGGTATTCAATGTTTGGTTTATTATATTGAACTGGCATTGTTGCTTGGATTTCCATTATAGTGATAATCCGGACAAAGTGGTTTGATCCACATCTTGTTTAACTCCACCAACAACATAACTAGTTATTTCGGTTTCTTGTGGTGCAACTTGTACGTTACCACCACCGATCCATTTCTCTGTCCAAGGTAATGGATTTACTTTCGGTACAGAATATGGTGATACTAAACCTATTGCTCTCATACGTTTAGATCCAATCCATTCTATATATTGCCCGAGAATCTGTTCATTTAATCCAATCATTGAACCATCTTTAAATAGATATTTTGCCCAGGCTTTTTCTTGTTCGATAACCTTAACAAATAAATTGGTAGCTTCATCTTCGCATTCTTTTGCTATTTTAATAAATTCAGGATCTTCTTTTATAAAGTTTCTAAGAATAGTAGTTGTTCCTGCAAGATGAACGTTCTCATCTCTTGCGATAAACTTAATAATCTTAGCATTGCCTTCCATCTTTTTAAGTTCCGCGAACGCCCACGAGCACGCGAAAGAAACATAAAATCTTATACCTTCTAATGCATTTGCCGAAAGCATACACATATATAAAGATCGTTTGTGTTGCATCCTATTTGTAGCTGAATTATTACAATCGATTAGATCATCGTAATATCTACCAATGTCATTTCCACATTCTAATATTTCTTGGACGTCTAGCATACCATCAAAGACAGTGGAAGGGTTAGCATAAACATTGCGAATAATGTGTGTATAAGATCTAGAGTGGATAGTTTCAGAAAACGACCACGTTTCAATCCAATTCTCCACCTCGGGTAGAGAAGCGATTGGTAAAAATGCCAAATTGGGAGCTCGACCCTGAACCGAGTCCAGTAGTATTTGCCTTTTGAGATTACTAGTAAAAATATGTTTTTCATGTTCTGTTAAATTATTAAAATCCTTTTTGTCTCTACTGACATCGACCTCTTCTGGTCTCCAGAAAAAGCTTAATTGTTTATCTGTCATTTTATCTAAGGCAGGATACTTTAAAACATCGAACCTCTGTATGTCTACACCTTCATCAAGAAACATATTCTTTGTTAGGTGTGATTTTTTATTTTTTCTTAATACGCTCATATTACGCAGGCCTCGCAATCTTCATCGATAAATTCTTCACTATCTGGAAGTAACTCATCTTGTGGGTTATATTCTATTTTCATTTCTCCTGAACCATCGTGCGTATTAAAATAATATAATTGTTTGATTCCAAACTTATAAGCTGTAACTAAATCCTTAATCATTTCTGACATAGGTACTTTATTATCTTCAAAGTGTTCTGGGTTATAAGAAGTATTGACAGATATTCCTTGATCTATATATTTTTGTAATATTGCACAGATCTTTAGATAACCATCTGGACTTTTTTGATCCCAGAGTAAATCGTATTTATTTTTTAAATGATGATAGCCAGGTACTACTTGAGCCATTACCCCATCTTTAGATTGCTTATAGCTAACTAAAGCACGAGGTGGTTCAATACCATTAGTACTATTACTAATTTGAGCGCTGGTTTCTGCGGGCATTAATGCCATGAGAGTTGAGTTTCGGATCCCGCTTTCTTTGAGTTCAGTTCTGAGCTCGTCCCACGGCATACGTTCTTTAGGCTCTATTAAATTATCTATCGCTCTCTTATATGTATCAATTGGCAAGTCTCCAGACGCATATTTTGTTTGATTATTTAATAAACATGCACCTTTTTTTCTTGCTAATTTAGCAGAGGTTTTAATTAGATAATATGACCAAGCTTCAGCATATTCATCAACAATTTTAAATGCTGATTCGTCGTATTTTAAACCACGTTTCGCTAAGAAATAAGCCAAATTAATAATACCTATTCCTAATGGTCTTCGACCCATAGTACCAGTCTGGGCAGCTTGAATAGGATAGTCTTGATAATCTAATAACTCATCTAATCCTCTAACTGCTAAATTACAGTACTTTTTAAATTCACTTGGTTGATTAATTAAACCCCAATTGATAGCAGACAACGTGCATAAAGATATTTCTCCATTTGGATCGTCTGGATATTCTAGTGGTGTAGTCGGTAAGTCGATTTCACAACATAGATTACTCATATGGATTGGAGCTTCTTTTGCATTAAATGAACCATGATCGTTTGCATGATCTACATTCATAATGTATATTCTACCAGTGTCTTTTCTTTCTTGAAGTAATTGTTGAAATACTTCTAATGCTGGTAATGTTTTCTTTCTTATACTATAAGCACGCTCGTACTTTTCATATAGCTTTTGGAACTTATCTTGGTCATTATAAAATGATTCATATAATCCTGGTACGTCATTCGGGTCAAAGAAAGTAATATTACCACCAGATAATAATCTTTCATACATTAGTTTATTTAATTGGAAAGCATAATCCATATGCCTTACACGATTTTCTTCTGTACCTTTATTGTTCTTTAATACTACAAGATCTTCGAATTCATAATGCCATACTGGTAAGTATACGGTCGCCGCGCCCCCGCGTACGCCCCCTTGCGAGCACGACTTAACTGCAGCCTGAAAATACTTTAAAAAAGGTATTAGACCTGTATGAACGATAGAGCCATCGCCAACACGTGCACCAGCGGCTCGTACGGAGCCTGCACCGATACCTATACCGGCCTTCTTGCTTATATACCTAACAATGCTAGTAGAAGTAGCATTAATAGAGTCCAAACTATCTCCGGACTCGATAAGTACACAAGAACTAAATTGGCGCGTAGCTGTTCGTACGCCAGCCATAACCGGAGTCGGTAGAGAGATATAGAATTGCGAAATCGCATCATAATAATCTTTAACATATTTTATTCTTCCTTCATCATAATTTTGGAAAAGAGTTGCCGCAATCATCATATACAATATTTGTGGAGATTCGTATAACTCTTTGGTTCTTCTATCCTGGACTAAATACTTACCACGGAATTGTTCCATACCAGCATAGGTAAATGAATCATCCCTATCATGCTTGATATAGTTATTTAATTCCTGGAATTCTTTATCAGAATATTTGGTTAATATCTCTGCGTCGTATACACCACGCTCGATATTCTTTTCTATAATTTGTTTCAGATTCCAAGGTTTATAATCCCCATAAACTTCTTTTCGAATCTTATAAGATATTAGCCTTGCTGCTACAAATTGATAATTTGGTGTTTGATCTGATATTAATTCAGCTGCTGATTTAATGAGTAACTCATGTATATCATATGCTGGAATATTATCATATAGTTGTATGTTAGCACGTATTTCTATTTCAGATATTGATACACCAGTAATATCTTCGACTGCCCATTCCAATACTTTATGGACTTTATCTAAATTAAAATTTTGCTGTGTTCCATCACGCTTAGTGACATTTATTTCCATGACATTTATCCCATTCATAAGTATATATTATACCACAAATCTAGTGATTTGTAAATCTTTTATTTAGTTTTTTTCGAGAGGTGTTTTGCTATTGCTTTACCATTCACTTCCCATAGGGTTGTCAAATCTTCTTCTAAAGCATCTAGTCTTTCGGCTTGGATAGGATATTGTTTACGAAACTTAGCATCTTTCTTTGCTAATTCAAGATCATATTTTTCAGCAAAATGCTGCATGAATCGATTGATTTGTTTTTGAAACCATATACCACCACTAGTACTTTCAAACCATTGGTAGAAAGAACTACCAATAACAGAACTAAGAATAGATTTTAAAGCTAAGATTAACAACCAATACATTATTTACCCTTTGATAGTTTATTAATTGCTTTAACATAATTTGGCATACCGTGATCGACAATACCATCAAAGAACTTCCATCTCTTCCAAGAGTTTAATATACCTTTAAAGAGGTCTTTATACGTTGGATTGGATTGTCTAATACCCGCTGCATTAAAGTAAATCATTTCACCATGATGTCTAAATCCTAACCACGCTGGTGGTATACGACATACTATATCATTATTGTTCATAAATCTATAATGCTTACATTTAATATTCTTAATAAATCTCGGTCCACCGACTCTGGGTGATCCGAAAGTAAATAATTCTTCTGGTTGATATCTTGTAGATGATATGGTTGCCATTGCAGCACCCAAAGAATGACCTGTCATGTAAACATCTTTACGTAATTTTAACTGGTCGTTATGTTCTAGTTCTTCTAGAATATCCATCCACACGTCATCTACTTCTTGTTTGAATCCACCATGAACTTTACCTCCGGCTATTGCCGAATTTTTAATTACTTTAAGATCAGCCATAACATCATTAAGTTTGGATGGTTCAGTACCCCTAAATGCAAACCATAAATCATTACGGTCTTTAGCTACTAATACTTCTGCACCATCTCTGGAAATTAATTTAGCCCAGGGAAATCCCATTTTCTTACATGCTGCGACTGCAGCCTTTTCTGACTTATAAGCGTTTGCTGATAGTTTAGCTGCTATAACAGCTCTATCCCAATTACTTAATTGATCTTTCATTCTAGTTGTTGCCATCTTTATTCACCTCAATAGCTGCGCCGATACCTTTTTGGCCGTCGGTCATTGTAACATCTCTATAGTATATAACTACTTCACCTAATTGTTTGATATACCTTTTTAGTTCTTGCATATCTTCTGCCATTACTTTATAGTCACCTATTGTAGTAGCAACGAAAACAACTTCTCCGTTATTTTGTTCTTTCATTTCATCCATAAATCGATCTAGATAGGTATATCCTACTGGCCAATCCGGATTTTCTGTATCTTCTTTAGCACAAGCTTTGGGTCTTGTTGTCTGATGTGTGCCATCTTCCTTGACAATATGATTACCATTCTCGTCAAGTTTCATAATCTTTTTACATGGATTTGCAATCTTTGCTTCTGATACTACATACCAGTTAGGTGCTGTTAGATCAACAGGTCTTGGTAATCCAGGCTGCATAATTTCTATTACAACAGGTTTTGATACTATCTCTACTTGTTTAGTTCCAAAAATAGAACAACCACTAGTCAGTACTAGTAGGAGTGTCAATACTGTATAATTTTTCAGTGTCATCTTCTAATCCCTCCATAACTTTTTCACTAGCATTATTAAACCTATTTTGTATTAGTCCAGGTTTCTTTATAGCTAACATATCTAAATTGTGTCTTGAAAATATTGCTAAGTATTCAGCTTTCTCAGCTTCTATTTCAGCATTTACTCGACTCATATTTTGCAAAGCTTTACCTTGCTTTTCGAATGATTCTCTCATCGCATTCATTGCAGCTTTTTGTTCTTCTACTGCGCCTTCAAGCTTCATATTATTTGCACTTAAAGTTTGATTCTCTTGGTATAACCAATAACCGCCTAACCCTAATACTAATATAACGCCAATTAATAATTGTTGCATTAATCTTGTTCCTCTATCTTATAATTTAATCCATCCGCTCCAGCGAACTTCACCCTTCTGCCTTCTTCATCGATGAAGACTAAAACCTTTTCTTTTTCTGTGATTATTTTCGGAACGTTTTCAAAGACTTGATCGTCCGCGTCGCCGTAGATAGCGTTATATGATACTGTTACTTTGTGGTATGTTATAAACCATGATTTAATCCATATCCAAGCGTTCCTACACCAATCAATTATATCTCTCATTATCTAGCTCTGTTTCTTTGCTTCTTTAGCAGCTCTCCTAGCCATAATCCTTTCGACAAATTTACGACCTTCTTTTGTTCTTCCGTCGTATCTTCTTTCTGATTTAGCTACACTAGCTTTATGTTTTTTATGTTTGTCTTTGGTCATCATGTCAGCTGGCATAGCTACACCACCGTGTGCTACTGAATTAGCAGCTGCATCTTCCCAATATTTACAATATTCTTGAAATGAACGTCTCATCTTTTAATATCTCCATTCGTTATATATAATTCTTGCTTCGTTAAAACGTGCTGAACTTTATAAATATTATTTCCTAAAAAACTAGAATACGGTTCTGTGTGTTCTAGCACCTTGATCTTTGAATTCTTTTTAGCTATAGATTCACCAGTGTTATATGAAACTATATCTTTTGTTAAACAATATGTGCCAGGGTTTAATATATCGTCTTTTATAAACCAATGGCTTTCAGATATCTCATCATCTAATCCATCTTCTAAAGCTTTATCTATTACGTCACGAATTTTATCTTCGCTCATTCCTGTGTGTTCTTTAATTAGGAATAAAGCAGCTGCGTAAGAAGCTATTTTGCTTTTGCCCCCTGGTGCTAATTGTAATAGTCTTTTTACATTAAATACTAATCTATGGAAAATAGTGTATGCAGACTTTTCCTCGTTACTAGTAAGCTCTTTAGCTTTTTTTAGGTTACGCCCTCTTTTGTCGACAATACCTAATTCGTATGCAGGTAACTTTTCCCACGGCGTAGTTAGAAGCTTTAGAAATCTAAAGGCGTATCCTAAATCTGCTGCTCTTGATAATATGCTCATATCTGTCTAAGTTTCTCTACTATTAATGGATCTAACGATACCTCTACTTTTTCATTCTCTGGCAAATAATTTAAAAATACTAAAAATGGTTTAATGTAATGCCAGTGTGATTTATCAATCTTAAACCAAACCATCTTGTTTGCTGCAGGTATACCGAAAACATTATAGATCACAATTAAGTGATTTAATATTAATCTTTCCTGAAGATCTTCTGCTTCTTCGTATCGTCTAAGTAATCTTTTTAGGTACTTAAACCTTGCAAGATCCTCATCAAACTCTGCTGCATCTGTACATTCAGGGTTATCATAATTCTTTGCTGCGAACAGTTTAAAGTTCTTAGCGTTTAGCTCTTCAAATATTTTCATCATATAACTATCTATAATAGCTTATTTGGTCTTATTTACCACCACCCCAGTTATCTGAGAAATCATTTCTAAAGTTACCGAATGATTTTAATTTACCTAGGTCTTTGACCATATCATCTAAGTTAATATCATCTTCAGATTTACCTTTTGGTAGATCTGGGTTCTTGCCTGGAAATCCTGGAAAGATATCTATTGCAAACTCGGAATCAAAATCTCCAACCTTAAAGCCATGTTCTTTTGCATGGTTTTTAGGTCCAACTAGAACTTCTTCTTCTTTGAATCTCATTCCTTGTTTCTTAAGATGTTTCTCTACTATTTTTAAACCAGTTTTTACGTCTTTAAGAACTCCAGGAGAGTAATTATCCTCATGACTTGACTGTTGGTTTAATTTAAACTTTCCAGAAAACCCAGTTAAATGCATCCCTTTTAAAGGAGCTTTAGGTAAACGCATGCTTTCAGTTATATTTCTTATTTCAGTAAATGTTTTCATTAGTCGCTCTCGTTTTCACCTTTGTAATTCTTATCGATGTAGTTAAAGAATTCTTTCTTTTTCTCATCGTCAAGATCTGCAGGGGATTCTGCGCCGAATTTCTTAAGTGCTTTCTTAAAGAATGCCTGGTATTTTTTCTGAGCAGGAGACATATCTTCTTCAGCTTCATCCATATATCCATTGTCTTTACCAGCTACTGGTAATGCATCTTTCATTTCTGGAGATGTTGTTTCCATTAGCTCAGGAAATAATTCTTTGATATCTCCATCATCCATCATATATGCATCTGATTGCATAAATGCTAACACATTTTTCTTTTCGCCTGTTACGTCAGCTGTTGTAGAACCAGTTGTTTTAATTTTTACTTTAAACTTACTTTCTATTTTTTTAGTCTGACCTTTATCACCGATGTAATCTACATCGATTGTTGATTTACCTTTTCCTGGTTTAAGCTTCTCGTCAATTTTGTGCATATAATCTATAGAGATAGTAACTTCTTCAGCTTCTTTAACTACAGTACCGTCTTCTTTCTCGCCAGATTTTTTTACTGTGTGCTTAGATTTGAATTCCTTCTCACCTTTTGATTTAGGCTCTTCAGGAGATTCCTTCTTAACCGCCATTAAAGACTCATGGTTCTTTTTAGCATAGGCATCAGCTTCGTCTTTCTTCCCGAAAGCTTTTACATCATCTCCGTTTGCATCAACAACCACAAATTGACCGTCTTTATTTTTGACATGATCCGTTGGATCCATCTCTTCTTTTTTTACTTTACCTTCTAGAACATCACTGACAGTCTTAGCAATGCTCGCGGTAATGTCGTCTTTAAACATATTTTGCATAGTAGTATACCTCTTATTGCATTATTAACATTCCAGTAATAGCGGTTGCGGCAGCTGCCATAACCATCCAGAATATTTTGTTTATTATATTTACGGTAGATGCATTCGCTTCTACCTGTTTTTCTAAAGCGTCCACTTTATTTATAACTCTTACAATCTGTTCAGATTGTTGTTTACTAAAAGACGTAAGTGTTATAATCTTTTCCTCGGCTCTCGCCAATGAGATAATCGCCTCGGACATTCGATCGATTTTTTCTTCGATACGATCAAGCCTAGCAGCTTGTTCAAGCCTTTGCTCAGCTGCTGTAACTTTTGTCATACTTGATTAACCTCACTTTAAGTGTATTCTTTCCTTTTATTAATCGATGAAATTCACTACCCATTATATGGAATATCATCCCCGGTTGAAGAGCCCATGGTAAACAATTTTCATATTGAAAACACCATCCATCCCCTTCTAATATTTCACATTCACGATCTTCTTTATCGCGATGCCAAACATATTCTTCATCAGCTATGCTAATGTCAAATTCTCTTAATTCGCCCTTATCAGTGTAAGGCTTACCAAAAATAGTTTCCGCCACCTTTTAATCCTAATTCTTTTGCATATCTTGGAAGATTACACGACCAATATCCTGCACTTAGTTTATCTTTCTTTGCTGGGCAATTATGCCTATCTGAGAATGCTTTAGCTCTATCTTTATTATTGATCTTAGCATTACCTCCAACAAAATCCTTTTCGTTACCGAAATTAATTTTCTTAACATTACCAGTCGAAGGATCTTTTACATAAACAACAAACTTTTTAGGATCATCTGGACCACTTCGTTTTGGTTTGTTTAATTCTGGATCTCCTTCTAGTAAAGGAGTTTCTAAAGGATATGTCTTACCTTCATAAACCCCGAAATCTTTTTCTGCAAATTTATACATTTTTAATGGTTCTCATTACTTTACTTAGAATCATTTTTAAAGCTGTCATATATGCCCAACCATATCCAAAAAATATATGGAATGTGTGATTCTTTTCTATAGCAGATTTAGGACCAAACTTCTTAGTCCAATTGTCTACATATTCACCTTTGTATTTTAATACAGCATGTGAGGATTTCCACTTATTTGGACCAACTAAACATATACCTGCTTGATGAGTAATTAACATCCACCACATTTTTAAATGACTATTTCCAGAAAGCTGATATAAGATTGTAAGAGCATAATCTTCACAATCACCTACAAACTTACCTTCTGCATCCATTGAATAAATTATTTTCCATGCGTCTGCCATACCATATTGTTCTTTGTCTTTTCTATATTTCCATTTTCTATTAAATGATGATACGACTTTGTCTTGTATTCTTGGTGCCATTCTTATTCCTATTTCTTTATATCCGATCTAAACATTCTACCTTTAGTTTGGGCTGATTTTGTAACTTTGTACCCAGCCATCTTAGCTAATAGTTGAATCTTCGGCCAAGCTTTTTCTAATTGCTTTTTAATATTTAAGTTACCTATATCATTTTCTATTTTACTTAAAATAGTTTTTACCATATCCATATCATTCATAACTAATGGAGCTTCTTCTAAATCGTTATGAGCAACAACCGTACTTAATTGATTAACAATAGATGTTAGAACAGGCATAGGTAATCTAGAAATAAAATTCATTTGTTTATCTGATAAACCTTTTACTTTCTTTAAAGCTTTCTTTATATCGATCGCTTCATCTAATTGTTGCTGTTCTTTAAACGTTTCCATTATTTTTCTAGCTCACCATTTTCAATAGCTGCTTGATAGGTTGATATTCCTCTTCTTGCTTCTACAATACCGTCATTGACTTTCCTTAAGTATAATGACTTACCATATTGTAATTTATTCATGTCCTTATATACTGATTCCAATGTTTTATCCATTTTCTTAATTGCTGCTAATTCTTTCTTTGAATTAAATTTAGCTTCTGATATTGGCGATAAAGTAACTTTTCCATCTGGATTCATTGATACCTTAGTATTTACTGGATTATATTTTCTCATATTATTTGTCCTCTTTCTTATATTTAGCAATAAGCTTATCTAGGGACTTTGGATTCTTATCATAAGCAGTTCCTAATTCAACGAATCGTTTAGAATTAATTTGGCCTTTTGGTTTAACCAGATTAGTAATATCATCCCAGAAAGCTTTTGCTTTTGGAAATCTAACTTTAACTCTTTTTAGCATAGCTGCTTGTTGTGGTTTTACTGCTTCTGCTTTAGCTCGATCGATAGCATCCTGGGTTGGTGCACCTTCTTCACCCTTCTTTTTCATCTTTTCGCCACGGGCTTTTTTAGCTCGGATATTATCCCAAAGACCTTCTTCTACATCGAAGTCTCTTTTTGCTTTCATATATTGAAGTTCTTTAATTTTAAGATCTAATCTTTTCTCAGCATCAGCTATGATTTGTTCTTTTCTGCTTAGTCTTACTGGTTTGCTCATATCTTCACCTTTTCGCCTTTTTTAATCTTGCCAGATTTTCTAGCTGGTGCTCTTTCATCCATTTCAGACATTAAATCATCAAAGAAATGATGAGTTGCAATATATTTGTTACCTTGAACTTTACCATCAATCCAATTATCGATTCTTCTAGCTAATGATTCTCCAGCAATTACATTTAAAAAGACTTTAGGAAACTTTTTCATTATTACTAAAGGTCTTTTAACTTCAGGTCCAGTTCCTTTTTCATAATATACTGATTCTAAATCATCATATAGTTTATCATCACCTATTGGAAGCTTATCCTGAAATTTCTCTACATCCTTTGGAGTTGTAGCAGGATACGGTTTAGCTAATAAATCTACTAACTGTTTTAATTCTTTTTTAGTTTCAGGTATTCNCCATGTTCCTTCTTTCATTAAGGCTTCTTTTACAACAGCTTCACCGAAGTTTGCAAACTCTAAAGCTTTAGCAACTTCTGGATGATCAGCTAATCCTCTTTTCATCTTCTCGATTTTCTTGATTGCAAAGTTCATAGCACCGCCATGATCTAAAGCTATCTCAATAGCTTTCTTAACATTCTTATCTTTAGCTGCTTTTTTAGCTCCAGGGTTTTTTCTATAGTACTGAGAAACCTCTGCACCAGTAAGCTTAGATCCTGACATCTTATTAAGCTTTTCTCTTAATTCTTTAAATTTCATTTCTATCCTCGTTTAGGGCTGAAACCGCCCGCTCTTGCTATTTTAGCTTGATCCGCATCAAACTTTTGCCAAACTGGTCCACCAACTAAGAAGGAATTTACTCTTGCTAATCCCCATTGAACTGGTGTTGTACCTGGCTTATGTCCTGTTTTCCAAGCAGCATATCCTCTATCAAATACTTTATTTAATACAGCCATCGAAACGCCTGTTGCATCTGATTTCTTTTTTAAAGCTTTTGTTGCTTGTCCTTTACCTTCTACTACGAAATCTTCGAATGTCATACTTTCACCATACATTTGTTTATATTTAGTAGTAAATTTTGATTTAGGTTGTGGTTTAGATCTGGCTTTCTTATCGCCTGGTAAATCTTTATATGCCTTTGGATCATCATCATCCATATCTGCCTGTCTATTTTGCTGAGCTCTTCGTTTAGCATCTGTTGACTTTGTTCCAGTTTTAAATGAGTCGTAGTTTTTATCACCATGAGAAGAATCTTTATCAGCTTTCTTCTTATCTTCTTTCTTAAGTTTTAGTTTTTTATAAGTGGACATATTATTTTGTCCTGGGGTATTATTAGCATAATTAGTTACTAATTCGTCTGTTCCCCATTCCCCAGCTAATTCTTGTATAGAATCTAACCAGCACCTTTTCTTAAATCCATTGAACTCTGCTATAACGTAATTAGCTCCACGAATAACAACCTTACCTTCTTGATTACTTTCTTTTAAACGTATTTTAGATCCAATTCTAAATATCTTCTCTTGGATATATTCTTCTCTTATATCCGAAACCTTTTCTAATTGGGTGTGTGGTTGGGTTGATTCTGCTCTTAATCCCATACCTAATCTAACAGCATTATATAAATCATTTACAATAGAAGCTACAGGTATACCTTTAGCAAAGTCCTGCATTGAACCGTCTATTGCTGCTTGTCTTAGTTTAGATGCGGACATACCTGTTACACCTTCGGCATCTGGATCTCGTTGTCCAGCTGATAGAACCTTTATTACACCCTCGAATTCGTAGAATCCATGCCTGCTTTTTTCACCATTATATTTGTTTAGTAGTAACTCGAATTCTTTTACTCGATCCGATCCTGCTACCATTTGAACTTTAGTAAACCCTTGATCGTATAACTTAACACATATATCTAATACGTTCCTTACATCTGCGTCTGCCATAATATTACGCGCATGCTTTGGAAACATCTTACGCATAAATTTTACTTTGTCTTTAAATGTGAGGGGGTTTTTCTTTTTGTCTACTGACTTAGATGCGTATATTCGATAAACGCCGCCGCGTGATAGTTTTTTTAATTCGTCGAATACCTTTTCATGCCCAGCCGTCGGCGGGTTAAATCTTCCAAATGTGAAAGTTACTAGTTTTGTTTCTTCGACTAAATAGTCTTTAAATGATTTCATTAATCCTCGGTTCCCATTTAGTTAGGATTATCCCAACCTTTTATAATATCTTTGCTAAAGTTGTTAGCAGAAAATTCTAATCTGTCAACAAGCTTAACAGCTCCACCTTCCATACGATCTATTGCAACAAAACCTTCTGGGTTGGTTACTTTAAATCCGGACGTTGTTTTAACAAACGTACCAATTTTATTTAGTTTGTTTAGTTTATTTATAATAATTAATTTACTGTCTACAAGATAATTCTGTAATTTAAAGACATTTTCTAAGTTTTTTAGATTACTTTTACTAAAAAATGATAATAATTCGTCTCTCTGTTTAGTTTTACCGGCTTTGCCTTTGTCAGATGATAGTTTATCAATCTGTTTAGCATACCTTTCTTCAACAAACTTAACTAATCCTTTAGCATGTTTCTTCTCATCTTTGATTCTAACTCCCTTTCTTACCATCGTATTATTATATACGTTAATAACTAAGTTAAGTTCTTTGTTACCTTCTAGTTCTTTTAATACGCCAGAACTAATCTTTTGGAATAGTTTACCAGCTTCTGATAAGAGTTTAGTAACTTTTAAATTGTCTGCTGCAGTGAATGTAGCGTTACCTGATAAATCATCTAAGTCAGCATTCACCTGCCATACCTTTGAACTCTTTTTCAGTTTACCAACTATATCTCCTCCAAAGCTAGCTTGCATAGTTTCGAAGGTAGCTCCAGTATAACTAGTATGCCAGACAATACCAACATCTGCTGCAGATATACTTTGTTCTAATTTAGATCCAGCTGGTACAGCATACACAATAGTGTTTGGATGGAAGGTAATCATTTTTTGCCCGTTAATCGTTTCACCTTTTAGGTCCGATTTGTCAAACATAAAGTCACCTTGGATAACTCCTTTAATACCTAAACCTTTTAATCCATCAAAAGCCATTATTAGTTTTTTACTAAGATCACCAGAGGTATCAGCTTTTATATCATCATGGCTTTTATATACTTTAGGATTAGCATTAAAAATACCTTTCTTAGCTACAAAGAAAGAACCATCTCCTGGATCTTCTCCTGCAAAGACGGCGGGGGCACCGTCCCATTTGACGGTCACATCTACTGGTGATTTGGCATGACCGCTCAACATATCTCGCAATGACCTTAGCGCGAGTATAGCCTGGCGTGCCCCCTTAACTCCACCGTCCAAAACTAAATCCTCTATGTGTGTCATATGAGTATTTTTGGATTCGGTTAATTTAAAATTCTTAAAGCTCTTCATTATTTTCCTACCTTTATATAAACAGCTGATTCGACCATTGCTGAACCTGCATAATTTATCATATGTGTTATAATAGCATTTGCTTTTGTTCCACCTGCTTTTTGTATATGATAAAATAAAAGCATTTCAGCATATTTTGCTGAGATCCATGTCCAATCTTTTTGCTTTAATTGTTCTAACATATCTTTATAAGATACATTTTTATAGAATTCATTATAGAGAGGGTACCAGTTCTTCTTAACTGTCCTGTCATTACCTTTAGATAATTCTTTTTCTATCTTCTTTGCTATGGGCTTTATAGCTTTCGCATGTGCACCCATATTCTTTCCTGTTTCTCTTCTTACAAACTCAACCATTTCACCCCAAGATATTCCTCCACCCCTAGAAGTTTTACCTTTTATTTCAGCTTTGACTGTTGATCCTGGTGAGTTATCTTTTAAATTCATAGATCCAGTATCATATACTATAGTAGCTGATTTAGATGACCAAAAGTCTCCACGGTTTGATTCTAATTCTAAGGCTTTTAGTTTATGTAAATCACTATCTGGTGGTACTTGGTTATTGTGTTCTTTATTATATGGTGGATATTTCTTTACCATCTTAAGGGAAATGCCAACACATCTTCGTGTATTAAAATGTTCTATTAAAGATCTATTCATAGCTGAAACAGATGTAACATCTATTTCTTTTACTGGATTAAAGTCTTTCGCCATAGCCCAAACATCGCCCGGATTCCACTTATCGTCTTTCAAAGCTTTGAATCCATTATTTTTATATGCTATATTCTTTAGAGCATATATTGCATTCATCTTTTTATCCCCGCGATGAAATGTTTGTGACTTATTAATATATTTATTTTCGGCTAACCATTTGGCTGCAAAGTAAGATGACTGATTCCAATCATCTGGAGTTTCTAATATCTTATCTGTATTTGCAGATATATTATTAGTTCCATTAGTCGAGTGTGCTTTAGCTATACGCGCTTGATCGAAGTGCTCTATATCATTATTATAACCATCATCAACAATTGCACGCATCATACATGCGTTATGGGATTCATTCCTTTCAGTATCAGCTGTGCCTGATCCAGCACCGCCACNACCTCCACCCATGACTTTAGATTTAAGTAAGTCATTAGATTTTATTTCTTTACCTTCTTTGTCTATTAAAGTAAATCCACTTCGACCAAAATGATCTTGGTTCTTTTTAAATAGTTGGCAATTAGAAATAGCTTGATCTATATATTCATCTCCTACTATGAAAGTTCCACCTTTGATTAGTTCTAATGGTTTCTTATCTTTTATAAGACGCATAAGAATATCAATTCTTGGTTCTTTAGTAGCCGAATTCATATTGGCCAGCTGAGCAGGGGTTAAGGCAGTGCCTTCTTTTATAGGATGTGATTTAAAAGATATCATAGATCTATTTATAAACTATTTTCTTTTAAAGAATGGGTTAGGGTAAATTTCCCCTTGACTATCATAAGCAATTATTTTTTGATTATGAAGAATTTTTAAACTTCTATTTACACCTTCGTTTATACCTTGTTTATACGCATAATGACAAGCATAGCCTGTGCAAACTGATATTAATACAAATGTTACTGGTTCCATATCTCATACTCCAATAAGTAAGTTCCTAGTTCAAAACCTGGTCGATCTTTTAGGTTAGTTATATGGTATTTATGCTGTTTTAAAAGCTCCCATCTACGAGCTGTTCTTTCTTTTGTTGAATGAAAGGTTTCTACAGCTTGATACTTAGCATCCTGACGTAACGTGCTCATAAGCCTCCTCACAATCGTCGATTTGTTTACCGCAAAGGCATTCATTTTCTTCTTCGATAGAAGGTGCACCTACAATATCTCTTATTTGAGATTCGCTGAGTACTTCTTCTGGTTTTGAGAAAGGTGTTACTATAAATTTTTTCATTACGCTGCTCCTAGTAAGTTTTTAATTTCTGCACCACACTTTCCACAGGTTCTATTACCACCTGCAGAGTATCCTGAAATATAAAGTGGTCCAGTCCAATCGATGGTATATCCATCTTGAAAAATGTTTCCTCGCGCTTGGTTAAGCGAAGGTGTTTTAAAGTTTTTAGCTTTTAGAATATCGCCATATACGAATTTATAGTTTCCTATATTAATAAATCCCCATACTCTGTTTCCAGCTAGGATCTTATAATATTTTCTACCAACTTCGATTCTTAGATCGTCTTTAAATTCGTGTACATTTTTTTCAATGTCTGCGAATTTAGATCTTTTACAAAATCTTGTATATTTTGATGTGATTTCATCTAGAAGAATATCTAGTGATTCGTTTAGTTTTTTTGTATTGTCCATTTTAACTCCTCTGTTTTATTTTTAAATACATGTGTATTATACCACATTTTAGGGGAGTTGTAAACCTCTTTTTTGATTTATTTTGAAAAGTTCACGAAGAGTTCACGTAACCTGAGATCTGTATTGTATACCTAGGTTCATATCCGAGGTTAGCAACTATATGCGGAGTCCCGAAAGGTATCTTTGTATAATCCCCTTTCTTGTAATCTAACCAGGCTTCTCCGTCCATCTCGAAGTAATGACCAAACAATCTATCTTGTAAAAATAAATTGATTCGAACAGGGTTTAATTTAGGATCGTAATCTCTTAGTCTATCTACATGTGGTGCAATAAACCTTCCTGGCATAATCTTTATGACATTTAATGTCTTAGGGTGTTTTATCTCTGGGAACATATTCTTAATACTAAGTACCCATTCTGGAGCTTTGTCTTCGGTGATACGATAAACACATGCCCCATCTCTAGGGTAATCTGGTATTGGTATACCGAGATCTTTAAAGTGTTCTGTGATAGCATCCATTTTAGTAGTATCAGCATAATCAAAATCTAATGATTCGATCATGCTAAGATCTATATGTTCTGCTATATTGTTGTGGGATTTAAACAATGTCGTCTACCGGGAATAAATTATATATTACCTCAGCACACTTCTTTGCTATATCTGAATGTTCTTTTTGTGTTCCATGTTCGGATCTTAATTCCATATAATGTACCCAAGAACGGAGTGTTCCGTTAACGTACATTCTAGTCATTGTTAATCCTTCTGGTAAGACTACTCTCGCCTGTTCTTTTGCGATACCAGCTTCGATAGCCCATTCATATGCTTTCTTAGCTCTTTCTATTAATATCTCTTGGTATGATTCCCAAACATAATTTATGGAATCTTCCTGTGGTATTTCAATAGAGTTTTGTCTATTTTTATAATCTTGCATACGCGCGTCGCGGGTAACAAATTTAAATTCTTTTGTAGGATCAGCATATCGCTGACTAAATTCCTGAAAAGAAAATGATCTATGTCTGAGTATCTGTCTGCTTATATCCCTAGTCGTTTCTATTTCTAGACAAACGTTCACCATTTCAAGTGGTGACCAGTGCTTTTCTTTAATTAAATACTTAACTAATTTTTCAGAGGTCTTTTCATTGTATTGATTATCGGGATTTGATACTCGTGCACAGAACGCAACCAGCTGAAGAAGATCGTCCGTTAGGTTGAGCTCTTCAACTGGCTTCGTATATGATATAAGTTTCACCTTAAACATAATTATTTGGTTCCTTAACCTTCTTGTCTAATCAAAGTGTAGATACCATAGCCTAGTCCTACCCATGCAAGTAGTTTAGCTACACCACCAAAAAGCAATACACAACCACATATTACGATAAGTAATACTCCGTCGTGTGAAGTTCTTTCTGGCAATCTATCCATTACCCAGTCTTTTGCTGTTTCGAATATATACATAATTTTCTCCTATATTTTAAATTCCGCAAAGGTATCTTTTGATTCTCGATCCCCCCACGTACTTATTGGTTTATCCGGAATTGTCATATCAGACACAATATCGGTCTGAGCTGACTCTTCTACGTCATATAATTTCATGCGAGCCCGATCAATACCAACTACAAATCTTTTATATTTGGTCGGATCGTTATAACGATTTTTCAATTGTTTTACCATTAGTTGGCCAAGTTCATCAAGTTCCTCTGTTGATATTAGAGCAAACATGAGATCTGCCGTTGCTGGTAAACCAAATGATTCCGAAGTGTCCTCCAATCCAATATCGGTATTACCGAAACCAGATCTAGTTGTTTGCGTTGCGCTAACAATAGGGACGTTATATTCGACCGCCAAACCACGAAGTTCTTCCGCTATAGCTTTGACGTACGAATAACTATTTATGCTTCCACCGAGCCCACGCATACGCGAGGAGGCACAAATATTCAAGTAATCGATATAAATTATATCGGGTTTGAAATTCTTTTTTAGCTTTAACTCGTTGAGTAAAGCCCTGAAATGTCCAGTGTGTGCTGCGCCAGTTGGGTATTCTTTTATAATAAGTTTACCTATATTGGCTTGAGCAATCTTTTCTATCTTGGAATTAAATACATTTTTTGGTAATGATTCTAATTGTTGTATTGGTAAATCCATTAGATTAGCATCTATTCTTTCTGCTATACGTTCTTCTGCCATTTCCATTGTAATGTATAAAACGTTTTTATTAGCTTGTAGATTTGCTGCTGCAGCATGACACATGAATAATGATTTGCCCACACCGGTACCAGCGAGGGCAATGTTCAATGTCTTGTTCGGCAATCCTCCTTTCGTGATCTTATTAAAGTAATCTAAGTCCCAAGGTATTCTTGACTCTTCGCTGTTATAGAATTCAAATCTTTCATCTGAATTATCAACATAGTCGTGACCAATATTTTGGTCGAAAGAAGTACCAAGAGCTTCAGATAGTATTTCGGGTATTAACCCTTCGCCTTTCTCTTTATCTTTACCATCAATAATATTAATTGATTCCATTATGGCAAGATAAACAGATCTTTCTTTGCACCATTTTTCTGTTTCGTTAATTAAGTATTCAGTATCAAGATCTGATTTTACTTTCATTTCTTGAATTAGCTGGCCAGCTGAATTAACTATTTCTTCGTGTGCGTTTACTTTCTGTAGTTCTAGTTCTAGAATTTTACCGGTTGGTAATTTGTTGTGCTTATGTACAAAAGATACAATTAGATCGAAGACTGTTTTATGTGATCCTTCGAAATAATCTTTCTTTAAATAAGGTATAACCCTTCTGCAATATTCTTCGTTATGAAGAAGATGGTTCAGAGTGTGTGTTTGTATTTGATTCGTTATGTCCAATTCCTATGCTCGCTTTGTTATTCTTTTCTGCTTTATCTAAACTATCTGTAATTATATGTTGTAAGACTGAACCCAAATAGTTTTTAAAATATTCATCATTCTCTAGATCTTTGGAATCGAATTCTGCTGGATCCTGAATGTTGTAGGTAAACGATAATCGTGCTGTATCGAGCTCTTGGTCTTCTTTAATTCCAACTTTGCCATATATGAGTACAACATTTTTATATTTACCTTTCTTAATTTTTACCCCATAGAAATCTACTTCATTCGATTCGACTATAGAGTAATCATTATGGTCTATATTATACATCATTTTCAACCGTTTGTAAATCTAAATTTATATTTAATAACGGTTTATGACCAATTTGATAATGACCTTTAACAAACTTTTTAAAATCTGTGCTTTCAAATATTGGATCCCAGAATTCTTTTGTTAACGTATCTTTCTCTCTTACCTTTGGTTGTACTAATTCACCAGTTGCAGTATCGACTCTACAATACCAACCAACATTAGGTTTCTGTACATATCCACCTGCAAGTGCTACATCTAGTAATCCACTGTATGTGCTTATGCCACCTTCCCAAGTAACAGAAATAGGTACTTTGCTTTTTTCTTTTACGAACCTAGATTTCTCTACGTTAATAACAAAGTTATAGCCTTTAACTTCTGTTCCAGTTTTTTGTTGTTGTCTTCCTATAATCCAAATGTTATCTGCTGAATAGTAAATGCCTGTTCCGCCTGATACGATTGCTTTTGGAAATAATCCCATTTCTTGATAGGTATGATTAACAGCTAACAATGGAATGTTTTTCATAGTTAGATATGGCGTAACCATTCTAAATAATCCTTTTAAAGCTTTTGCTCTTGACATATCTGCAACAGATTTTTCGTTTAAAGCATCTTCTAATTCTTTTTTAGATGCTAAGTTACCAATAGAATCTATGATAATAATAACCTTATCGTCGCGTTCTATCTCATCTAATTGATTAACTAGATCGAATTTTAGTTGTTCTACGTCTGTGATTGGTGTATGTAATACTCTTGAAGTATCAATACCGAATGATTCAAAGTATGATTGTGGTGATCCAAATTCTGAATCATAGAACATTAGAACGGAATCTTTATGTTCTTTCATATAAGCACCTGCCATTAATAAAGCAAATGATGTTTTAAAATGTTTACTTGGTCCTGCTAAAACGGTTAATCC
>JGI24004J15324_10000119_pt1 | contig 28345 bp, 51 predicted proteins | sample LinPmetageLP32_FD_15324 | JGI IMG/M metagenome (IMG submission 15324)
AAAGCACCTAAAAACCTTGATGATAAAGGCGGTGAGAGTAGAGAGTTTTGTAGACTAATGATGAAAGCCAATAAAATATATACCAAAGAGAATATCTTAAATATGAATAGTCTTGAACTTAATCCTTGGTTTGGAGGTAGTACAAAGGTAGGCGACAAAAAAATTCCAAAACCTTATTCAATATGGCTATACAAAGGAGGACCTCGGTGTCAACACAGATGGACTAGGAGATTATATGCAAGAAAAGGAGGTAGAAGTTTAGGACAAGCAATAAGTACAACACAAGCTATAAAACGTGGATTTAGACCAAAGGCAAATGATAGGTTAGTTTCTATTGCTCCTAAAAATATGGAATACGCAGGTTACACCAAGGAGTATTGGGATAAAATGGGATTTGAAAATTAACTTATGGCAACAGCATTATTTATTACACCAAAGGATTTGAAACAAAATTCGCTAATTGACGGAAACGTTGATACGGATAAGTTTATACAATTCATTAAAATAGCACAAGAAATACATATACAAAATTACTTAGGTTCTAAGTTATATGATAAGATAAGTGCAGATATTATAGCAGGAAGTTTAAGTGGTAATTATTTAACTTTAGTTACTGANTATATAAAAGATATGTTAATACATTTTGCTATGGTGGATTACCTACCTTTTTCGGCTTATCAAGTTGCTAATGGTGGAGTATTCAAACATAATAGCGAAAACAGTTCTAATGCAACAAAATCAGAAATAGATACACTTGCTGAAAAGCATAGACAATTTGCACAGTTTTATACTCGCAGATTTATTGATTATATGAATTTTAATAGTACTCTTTATCCAGAATACAGTTCTAATATTAATGACGATATGTATCCAGATAAGGAATCTAATTTTACTGGCTGGGTATTATGAATCACTTTATGAATAATGGAATAGAAATTTTAAAAGCAAAAAAAAATAGAAATAGTAAACCGAAACCTAAGAATGTTAATTTATTAAATGAATTTCTTAGTAAAATAAAGAATGTTAGAAACAACGACACAAGCAATATCAAACCAAAGCGTTAGGAGAGGAAACACTTCGGAAAAAATGTTCTTAAATTGGAGACATTTTCACGATGCAACCTCAACCTTTACACTATATGATACTGGATTATCAACAGATTTTCCATTTTCTTATGGTACGATACCTTTGCCTTTTAATTGTTACATACAAAGTGTTACTATAACTGCTAACAAATATCTTACATATGGTACACCTACTGGTACAAGTGCTACTATTTCTATATACAAAGGATTAAACACCTTAGTAACTACGAAAACTTTAACCTATACACCAAGTGAGGGTATGGTATTAGATTTTAATTTTGAGGAATCAGCTCCTATAAATGCTAATGAAAAAGCATCTTTACGTTTTCAAGCAAATGGCATTTGGGGTTATATGGCAACTTCTATTATAATAGTACAAAGATAATGAGCAAAAGTCCAGACATAGCGTTAATACCAAGCGGATATAAAGAATCGCCCTCTACACTATACACCATTCTTCCTAATGACGGAAGCCAAGATTTTGGAGTAATAAGGACTGGAAATGCAACAAGAGTTCGCAAGGACGGATTAATTGAGGAAGTAAGTTCAAATGTTCCAAGATTAGATTGGTTAAATACAAATTGTCCGTCTGTTTTAACAGAGGCTGAAAGAGTAAATAGATTAAGAAACTCAGAAGATTTATCAAATACATCATATTCCAAGGTTGGTATTACAGTAACAACAGACCAAATTATTTCCCCAAGTGGAGAATTAAATGCTGATAAAATAACAAGGACATCAACTTCTGCTAATTATGTTTCAAGTGGTGCTACCAAATCATCAGCAACACAAATGGACGTTAATTTTTCTTTATTTGTTAAACAAGGAGAGGGAGATTATTTTGCTATGAGGATGCAAGGTGCATACCCACAAAGAGGAGAAGCAATATATCAATTTAGTACAAACACAATAACTACAAGTATTCCAGGCACAAATCCTACAAATACCTTTTCTTTTATAAAGAAGAAAGTAGAAAATTATGGAAATGGTTGGTACAGATTATCTGTAACATTTAACACAGATGCAAATACAACTGTATCTGGTCTTTTTAGTCCAAGAAGTACAAGTGGAACTATTGATGCTAACGATACGTCATCAACTGCGTTTGCTTATGTATGGGGTTGTCAAATAGAGGAGGGTACTGGAGCAACAAGTTATATACCTACAACAAGTCAAATAGCAACAAGAAACTTAGACAATCTTGAATGTACAACTGCTTACACATTAGGAGAAAATGTTACTTTATTTTTTGATTTTGAAGCATATTCTTTTGACGGAAATTTTAAATCAACTTTTTTAATTAGAGATTCAGGTTTCCAAGATTTTTTTGATTTAATATCTTATGAAAGTGGAGGTCAATATTATTTTAGGTCAAGATTTAGTGTTGGAGGTCAAACAATATATTTAATAAATTTTGGAGAAATTTTGCTACCTTTTTATTCTAGAAATAAATTTGCAGTTAGAATTACTAATGGTCAATTATATGAAGTATATGTTAATGGTGTAAGTGTTAAAACTGGCGATTTAGGTGGTGTAGCTAACATTTTAAAAGGAATTAATATACAAAACGATTTTGGTAATAGTACAGAAAGAGCTTCTACTAAACTATACGATTTTAGAGTTTACAATCAAGCATTAACAACAACCGAAGCATTAAATTTAACTATATGATAAAGATTGGCAAATATGAATTTGTGGACGAAACAAGTGCTATAAAAAAAATTAAAGCATTAGGTTATGATATTGATGAGGAAGAAAACGAACACCCTACACACTCACACGCAGTAATAAAAATAGGTAAAATAATTATTGAAGATGCTGAATATGATGATGAGGGCAGTATAATAAAAGAAGAAGTATTAAGCAACAAATATCACGTTGATGTTATGTGGAATGATTTAGAGGACCACCCTTATGGTTGGAAAAGTTATGCAGTAACTCCTATCGATAACGGAATACATACTTTTTACGGAATAGATTACGAAACAAATAAAATATAACTATGGGTTGGGGAAGCATATATGTAAAAACAGATTGGGGATTGGTACAAGAAAATGGTTGGGGAGGAGATTACTACAACTATAAATTTCCAGACCCTACTCCTTTCTTTGAATTATTAGCAGAAAACGGAGATTACTTATTAACGGAAAATAACATAAACATAACAACAGAATAATATAAAAAATGGCAAACAAGAAATTTAGTCAATTTGACTTAAAAACAAACTCGACAGATGTTCAATTTGTCGTTGGATATAATGGTACGGATAACGTACGAATAGCTCCGTCTAACTTAAGTAGTGGTGGTGCATCAGATTTAAACGGACTTAGTGATGTAAGCATAGATTTAACAAACGATAATGCTTTCTTTATCAATATACCAAGTGGAATATCTGGAGCAACTGGATGTTTATTTATTGGAGAAAATGCAGGAAATTCAGTAGTCGGCTCGCCTAAAAATATAGCTATTGGATTTGATTCCTTTAAAACTACAAGTGATAACGCAAGAGATAATAACGTTGTCATTGGATACGAGGCTTGTCAATTATCAACTTTGCAAGTTCAATACAATGTTTTTATAGGAAATCAAGCGGGAAAAAATTTATCGAATACTTATAGTAATGTCGCTATTGGATATCAAGCAATGTCTACTGGTTCAGGTTTTGACTCTGTCGCGGTTGGTTATAGAGCTGGTGCAAATGCTACTGGCTCGGCAATAACTGCCGTAGGCTGGCAAGCGGGTGATGGAGCAACTGGTGGAAACTTAACTGCTTTAGGTGGTTCGTTTTACGTTGGTGGAGCAGGAGCAGACGTAAGCGGAATTAGTTGTACTGCTATCGGTGGCGGTGCTTTACAAAATGCAACTGTTGAGGGTTGTACTGCGGTTGGATATACTGCAGGTAGAGCACACACAAGCGGAGTTGGTTCTACATATATAGGGTTTGAAAGTGGTTTAACTAATACGACTTCTGGATACAGAACAATGCTTGGTTGGAGGTCTGGGAGGTCTCATACTGGGCAGTTTTCAACTGGTATAGGTTATCAAGCTATGTCAATGGGAACTGGAATGTTAAATGTTGCGGTTGGGTCTAATGCAATGATGGCAAACGATGGGGCAAGAAGTACTGCCATAGGACACCAAGCAATGGTAAATTGTTCTGGTGCTGATGATTGTGTTGCAATAGGTCAAAGTGCTTTATCTGCAGCAAGTGCAGGAGATAGAAATGTTGCTATTGGTGTTAATGCAGGACAACAAACAACTGGAGTAGATAATGTTTTAGTTGGCTATGGAGCAGGAGACGATACTGGTGCTTGGAACAATACTATAATAATAGGTAAAGACGGAGCAACAAGTCCAATCGGACAAAGTAATTTTATTGTATTAGGTAATTCAAGTCATACAACTTTACAAATACCAGGTATTCAAAGTGGTGCAAGTAATGGCGATGTTTTAACTTACAATGCTTCTTTAGGTAAATTAGAATTAGCCGCTGCAGGTGGTGGTGGAGCATCTAGTTTAAATGGTCTTTCAGATTGTACTACTGTTGGAACTGGTAATGCTTTTATTGGTAATGTTCCATCTAATCTTAATAGTGCAAACGCTACTGAAAATGTTGTTATTGGAATAGATGCAGGAAATGCTATGGCAAATAATGACGGTAGTACTATAATAGGTTATCAAGCTGGTTATATAAATGTTTATAGTTATACAACCCAAATAGGTACGAGAGCGGGGAGAAATGTGAACTCAAGTCATAACACTTTCATTGGTTATGAAGCTGGGCAAGCCTTTGGGGTTAGTTCAACAGACGCGAAACAAAATACATTAATAGGTTATAGAGCTGGTAATATGATTCGAGGTTTAGCATATACTGGACAATATGCTTTTGGTTGCACATATTTAGGTCATCAAACTGGGAATGGAGCTGGAAATCTTACTGGAGAAAATCAAATTGTAATCGGTAGAAATGCCGCTCCGTCATCTGGAAGCGTTGATAATGAAATAACTTTAGGAGATTCAAATATTACTGCTTTACGTTGTGCAGTTACATCTATAACATCATTGTCTGACGAAAGAGATAAATCAGAAATAAAAGATTTAGAATATGGATTAGCTTTTATTGATGCTTTACAACCAAGAGAGTTTGTGTGGGATAATAGAGCAGAAACAAGAACAGAAGTTGATGAAGATAATAACGAAACAGAAGTAGAATTTTATTCAGCAAATAAAGGCAAAAAGGACTTTGGGTTTATAGCACAAGAAGTTCAAGAGTTAGACAACGATACTTTAAGATTAGTTTATTCAGAAAACGAAGATAAATTAGAATTAAGTTACGGAAAAATTGTGCCGATATTAGTAAAAGCAATACAAGAATTAAAAGAAGAAGTTGAATTATTAAAAGCAAAATAATGAGTATAATAATACCAGAACAAAACACTAAAATTAGGAGAAATACTATTACCGCTGAATTTTATGATGAGGAAATAAGAGAAGCAATTTTAGCACAAGTTGAAAAACAATTAGTTGATGTTAATGACGAGTTACAAACAGATAGTATTAAAAGACATTTTCTGTTTCTATTGGCTAACGATGTTTATAAAGATGCTTTAGATGCTGAAACTATTACAGAAATAGAATCACATCTGCCAAGCGACTATGAAGACGAATATGAAGATTTGCCAGAATAATTTGTATATTTACATAATAACTAAAAAAATTTAATTATGGAAATTACTAAAGAACAAATCGCTAAAGTAAACGCAATTATTAACACACTACCTATTGCAGTATTAGCACAAGCACAAGAAATTGTAAAAGTGTTAAATGAATCGGTGGAGAAAGAAGAAGAAAAGAAATAGTGGTAAGATTATTGAGGTGGATAGCTAATGGTTTAGAATCCTTTAATTTTTATCTTATATCGCTATGGAATAGATTTCTTGATAGAATGAAATTATGAGCTTAGAAGATTTAAAAATAGGGTTGTTCAATGGGATAGCCCTAAGTGTAAGTTTTACTGCGGTTGAAAATAGTTTAAAGGTTATATTACTTTTAGCTTCTATTGTCTATACGGTACAAAAAATTTATCAAAACAATGAGAAAAATAAATAAAATAATAGTCCATTGTACTGCCACCCAAGAGGGTAGAGATGTAGGAGTTGAATGGTGTCGAAAGGTACATTTACGAAAGGGTTGGAAAGATGTTGGCTATCATTTTGTTATTAGATTGGACGGAGAAGTAGAGGAGGGCAGACCAATAGAAATGTCTGGNGCTCACACTAAAGGACATAACTGGGATAGTATAGGNATTTGTTATGCAGGAGGAGTAGANGCGAAAAAACAAAATGGTAAATGGATAGCTAAAGATACCAGAACAGAGGAACAAAAAGATTCTTTGGTTGATTTATTATGTCAATTAAAGGATTCATATCCTAAAGCTATTATATACGGACACAGAGATTTTTCTTCAAAGGCTTGTCCTAGTTTTGATGCTACAAAAGAATACGAAAACATAAGCAACAGATATTAATGCCAGATAAAAAAAAATTTAAAGACACCACATTAGGCAAGTTATTGTTAGGTGCTGCTAAAGTAATTAATCCAGCATTAGGAGAAGTGTTAGAGGGTGTCATATCTCCAACCGAAGCAATTAGTGAAATAACAAAGTCCAACATACCTACGGACGATAAAATTAAACTTCAACAACTTATCCACGACCAACAGAATAAGGAAATGGAAGAAGTTACCAGACGTTGGGTAAGTGATAACAAAACTGATAGTTATTTAACAAGGAACATAAGACCTTTAACATTAGCTTTTTTAACTTCTACTTTATTTATTTACATTATACTTGACAGTTCTGTTGAGGGATTTTCAATAGATTCAAATTGGATAGATTTATTATCATCATTACTATTATTAGTTTATGGAGGTTATTTTGGTATGCGTTCTGCTGAAAAAATAACAAAAAACTGGAAAAAGTAAACCTTTTTATAAAAATACTTGATTTTATCAGATATTTAATATAACTTGGATATTATAATATTTTAATATAAATTTTGCAGTTAGCAAAAAGGCAAAAATGTTATAAAATATAATTAAGCCATAAAACTATAATTATGAATTTTGATTTACAAATTAAACATTTAGGTAAAAAAGAATTAAAACACGATGCAGATAAAGATATGTATCATTTAACATTTAAGACCTATAATGCAGAAGTAACTGGTAAATTTGAAAGGTCAGAAATTCGTCATATTATACAAATACTCGACAATGTCATTATCTAATGGCAAGAAAACCAAAGCGTAGTACGTTAGTAAAAAAAGCTGACAATATTTTCTCTCAATATATTAGAAGACGATATGCAACCCATAGTGGTATAGCAGAATGTTTTACTTGTGGAAAAAAAGACCATTGGAAAAGTTTACAATGTGGTCATTTTATGAGCAGGAAACATTATTCTACTCGTTGGGACGAAACAAATTGCCAAGTACAATGTGCAGGTTGTAATGTGTTTAGGTATGGAGAGCAATATAAGTTTGGTAGAAATTTAGATATTGAATTAGGTACTGGTACTGCAAACGCATTAGAAACAAAAAGCCGACAAATATTAAAGTATAGTAATGTAGAAATTTTAGAATTAATTAATCATTACAAAAAAAAAGTTGCAGAGTTATAAAAAATTGTTATATTTGATTGTCTATTAAGTTATCTATTACTTGTTAAAAGGAGGTTTAAGCGAAAGTTTAGCCTCTTTTTTTGTTTTTATCATTTATTTTTAATATCTTTATAAAGATAGCAATGTAAAAATGACAACAATGGACGATTTATTAAGATTAAAACAAGCACAAATAGACTGCTTGCAAAAAGAAGTTTTTAAGTGTCAATCAGAGATTGAGGAACTTAAGGCAAAAATAGAAGTTGAACGACAAAATAACTTAATGTATGAAAACAGGTAAAGTAACAAGTATTAAAAGCGACGGAACTTATAAGGAACTTAACAAGTGGAAAGTAAATATCGACAATGGAGATAGTTTAACTTTTTTTAGTAAGGAGGGTTTTAGAAAAGAAGTAGGAGACACTATAAATTATGAAATCACAAACGAGAAATATAATATAGGTAAAATACAATCAGACAGACCTGCATTTGTTTCTAAAGATGATTTAATATTAAGACAAGTAGCTTTCAAAGGAGCTATTGAATTGGTAACACACGAATGTGCAACAATAAAAGATATTGAAAACTATACAAATGAATTTTATAAAATTTTAAAACAATGAAAAATAACGAATTAGTAAAAGGAATGTACGTCAAAGAGGGCGATGTTGAATGGGTAAAATTCAGAATGGAATTTGATGTCAAAGAATTTAGTCAAATGCTTATAAACCACAAAGACGTATTTGATGCAAATAAAGGAAAAGGAAGAATAGATGTTTGTTTAAGTAAAAGTGGAAAACTTTATGGAAGTTTAAGTACTTATAAACCACAACAAAAAACTACTCATAATGAACATATGAAATCCAGAGAGCTTGAAAGTGTAACAAAAACACACCTCGAAGAAACGGACTTGCCCTTTTAGTTTGGTTGACTAAGAGAATTAAAGGATGCTATTTTAGTGTCCTTTTTTTTATTCCATTTTTTTTAATCAAAATTTTTTAATACTTTTATACAAAGACAAGATATGATAATAGAATATGACAAAATTAAAGACAAATTAAAAGACATTAGGTCTGGAAAAATTAAAGAGGGAGAAAAAATTAACATAGATGAAATAGATGAGTACCTAAGATTTAAAGAGGGAAACTTTAATGTTATATTAGGACACGCAAATGTTGGTAAGACAACAGTTATTTTATATTTAATGTTAGTTTATGCAAAAAGGTTAGGAAAGAGGTGGTTAATATTTAGTAGTGAAAATGAGCCACATAGTTTGTTTAGAAAGTTAATTGAGTTTTTAGAACAAGAGCCAATTAATAGAATACAAGACAGTGATTTTGATAATCATATGGAATTTATTAACGAACATTTTAAAATAATTGATTCAAGTACGTTATATACATATAGAAGATTAATTGAATTAAGTAAAGCGGTTAAAGATGCTTGGGATTACCACGGATTATTAATAGACCCTTACAATAGTTTAATTAAAGACCCAGAATTAAGTAAAAGTATTGGTGGACACGAGTATGATTATCAAGCGACAACAGAAATAAGGTTGTTTGCTAAAAAAAATAATGTAACAGTTTGGTTAAACACACACGCTAATACAAATGCTTTGAGAATAAAACACCCATTAGGACACGAATATGTAGGACACCCAATACCACCATTAGCAGGAGACGTAGAGGGAGGTGGAAAGTTTGTAAATAGAGCTGATGATTTTTTAGTAATACATAGATATATACAACACCCTACGGAATGGATGATAAATCATATCCATATTAGAAAAGTAAAAGAAATAGAAACTGGTGGAAGACCTACACCAATGGACGAGCCAATAAAATTAAGAAGTTTAATTGGTAATGTAGGATTTGAAATTAACGGAGTAAAGATACTTGACAAACCTTTAAAAGAGCAATCAACAATACCTTTTTAGAATATGAATGAAGTGCAGATTGATTTTATTTACATTGACGGAATTATATTTGGTTTTTTAACCTCAACATATGAAGAAGAAAATTACAATGAAATAATATTAGCACTTTCATTTTTTGGTTTAAGTATTAAATGGCGGTAGAAGTTTTAAGCATTATAGCAAAAAGCCATAAGAAATGGCTAAGAATATCCAAATCTTTTGGATTAACTAATGATGCAGAAGATTTAGTTCAAGATATGTATCTTAAAATTAATGACTGGAAAGGTAAGTATGATAGAACTTTAATGTTTAATGAAACTGAAATTAATACTTATTTTATTTTTAAGGTATTAAGAAACTTATTTTTAGATAAGACACGAAAAAAAAACAAAACAACTCGGTTCGAGAATACTTTTTATGAACCATCAATATCAGACATATCATACGAACATAAGGAGCAATTAGAATTAATTAATAATGAAATAAAATCTTGGCACTTATATGATAGAAAAGTATATGAACTTATTTATTTAGAGGGATATAGTATGTTAGAGTTAAGCAAACAAACTGGCATTGATTATTATTCTATTTACAGAACAAAAAACAAAATAGAAAAAAATTTGAAAGGCAGAATAAAGAAATGAATTTTAATAATGACTTCAAATATGACTTAAAGGTAGGACAGATAAAAGAAAAAGAATTATCTGATATTCTTGCTAATAAGAAAATAGAAGTTAAATATGATTTAAAAGCATTAAAAACTAACAATGTGTTTGTTGAATATGAATCCAGAAATAAAAAATCTGGTATATCTACCTCACAAGCTGAATACTATTGTTTTGCATTTGGAGAAACATTACATTTGATACCAACAAAAATATTAAAAGAAAAGTGTAGAAAATATATTGATACTGACAGAGATGTCAAAGGAGGAGATAATAATACCTCAAAAGGAATACTTTTACCATTAAATGAAATATTATGAAATTAGGAGATATAGTATATTACTTTACTTACTACACTGGTATAAGGTGGCTTTGGAAAAAAATAAATCCTAATTGCGGTTGTGATAAACGCAGAGAGGAATGGAATGACATAGAAATTAATTTATCTGATAAATGGAAAAAATCGACCAAATAGATTGGTATAATTTTATTAATAGAAATTCAAATAAAGTTACAAGGAACGAATACCTAATGATATGTCAATTACATTCAAAGTATTATAAGCATAGTTATTATGAACCTTGCACTTGCAGGAAGACGACAATCAAGCAATGGATAGCTCAAATCAACGATATATATGAGCCGAATACAAAAAACTAATGAATTAGAAAAAGCATTAGTAGTTTTACTAAATACATTTGATGATTGGAAATTAGAATGGGTAGGCGACCTTAATTTGTGCTATGATGCAAAAGGTTATACTCCTAAAGGTTTGAAGTGTGTAGTAGAGTTTAAAATTAGAAACAAATATTACGAAAGCAAATTACTCGAAAAAAAAAAGTATGATGCTTTAATGAAACTTCCTAACGATATTGTTAAGATTTATTTTGTATCTGACCCCAAAGGTAACTATTGGTTTTGGTTAGATAAACTTAATGATATGAAAGTGTTGGAAAAAAAGTGCCCTACTACTACACATTGGGGTGGCAAAAAAATAAACAAAGAGATATATTTACTTTCAGAAGATTTAGCAAGTATTGTAACTATTAATTAAATTATTTTGATAACTATATAATTTATCTTATATTTATATTATATTAATCAATAAAAAATAGATATGTTAATAGATAGATTAAAAGGAGAGCATAAGGATAAGTTGTCTTATGAAGCGGTAAAGTACCCAGCACTTGTAGAGGATTTAGAAGATGCTTTATGTGAATTAGAATATGTAGGAGATATGACTTGGAAAACTTGGGGGTTAGCAAAGTTGTTGATGCCTTATTTAGAACACCCATTTGATATGTTTTATGAAAGTGTTGAGGACGTGAATTATAATAAAGAAAGAGCACTAAAAGATAATACCGAAAGATGAATAAGAAGATAGAAAACTTAAAGGACTTAGAATATTACTCTGATTTACAATATTTAAGCTCTACTGTATTAGATGCAATTAAGAATAAACCAAGTGAACAACTTAGTAAAATGGCAGAAACAATTAATAATATTCATTTATATGTTGTTGATATGCGATTAGAAAAAACTATGTATAATCAAAGTATGTTTGATTCTCGCAATGAAAAGAATAGAGCTATTGCCAGAGCCAGAAAGGCTGAAGAAAAAATAGAAGAATTAGAAGTAAAATTAAAAAAATTTAATATCTTTAAACAAATATAAATATGGATTATTGGGACGAACCAGACGAAATAACTTATTGTAGAACTTGCGAAACAGAAACTAACGGAGAAACTTATTGCTCCAGAAATTGTTATAATTATGACCTTGAATAAAATAACTTTATTAGACGATAAAGAATACATTAAAGATGATTTAATTAAAAAAATGTATGACGATGAATATTACTATGGAGAATTAAATAAAATTGCTTTAAGTAGCAGTAGTATTAAAATGTTATATGATAGTCCTAAGAAATATTATTACATTACTAAATATGGTAATAAATCTTCACAAGGATTAAGAGACGGTTGGTTGTTACATTGTTTATTGTTAGAACCAGAAAAGTTTCACGAACAAATATTTGTAGATGTACAAAGTAAAAATACTAAAAAGTATAAAGAAGCAGTAGAAGAACACGGAACAGTATATACTGCAAAAGAAAAATCAGATGCAGAACGATTAGCAGATGCTATACTAAAGAATGAAAGTGCTTTAAGGTTATTACAAGATAGTCAATTTGAGGTGCCAATCATTGGAGAGGTAATGGGTATGCCCTTTCGTGGCAAAGCTGATATACTAAGCAACAATGGTAGTATTTGCGACATTAAGACTTGTGCTGATATAAAAGCGTTTCCATATAGTGCAAAAAAATATGGTTACGATGTTCAAGTATATTTGTATTGTAATCTATTTGGTGTACAGTATTTTGATTTTAAATTTTTAGTAATAGATAAAGCAAGTTTAGATGTAGGCATTTGGGATTGTAGCGAGGAATTTTATTTAAGTGGAGAACAAAAAGTAAGACAAGGAATAGACACTTATGTAGAGTACTTCTTAAAACAAGAGGTAGAAGTAAATGATTATGTAATAACTGGAACTTTATGAAAAATATTAAAAAATTAGTAAAAATATTTGAAGCTGAATTTGGTTTTGATATTTTAAAGAAAACGCGAAAAAGAAAATATGTAGAAGCAAGAGCAACTTTAATTTACTATTTATACACATTTGAAAAAATAAGTTTATTAGGTATTTCAAGGTTAATTCACAATCATTGTGGTTGGAAAATAAATCACGCAACTATATTTCATTCAATTAAATTACAACCAGTATATTGTAAGTATAATCCAAAGTTAGATGATGTGTTAAAAGCAGTATTAGGTCATTTCAATAATGATAGAGATAAGATACAATATATTAAAAACACAGTACCGAGATTGTCAAGTGATAAGGTAAGTAATATACATAACAACGTACTGTTAGAGTATGAAAAACAAGTGATTGAGGACTTACAAGAATTAGAGGAATCAAAAATTAATTAAATTTATCGTTATATAGTTATGGAAATAGAAAAACTATCTATATCAGAAATCGTACTGAATCCAGATAATCCAAGAATCATTAAAGATTATAAGTTCTCTAAACTTGTGAAAAGTATTAGGGAGTTTCCTCAAATGTTGGAAATAAGACCAATAGTAGTAAATGACAAGAATGTTATACTCGGTGGTAATATGAGATACAAGGCATCAATCGAAGCAGGTTTAAATGAAGTGTATATAGTAAGAGCCAATAACCTAACACAAGAACAACAAAGAGAGTTTGTTATAAAAGACAATGTAGGTTTCGGCGAATGGGATTGGGATTTATTAGGCAACCAGTATGAATACGACCAACTGGAAGATTGGGGATTAGATGCAATTAAACACGATTGGGACGATTTAGATTATATAGAAGAAGCAGAGAAAAAACAAGTAGCAGAAGACAAAATAGTTATATCATTAGACACAGAAAACGCAAAGATAAAATCTGAAATAACAGAAAAATTATCTAATTGGTTAAATGAAAACTATCTTGGGTGTGAAATCAAATGATACATATTTAAACATATTAATAAGTTATGCCTATGCAGGAAAAAGTAAAGGGTTTAACGACTTGGTGGTAAACGAAAGTTTAAAGGGCAACGTGAATGTAATGATAGATAGCGGTGCCTTTACTATTTACAATTCTAAAACAATAAGCAAACTTAACTTAGATAGCTACTGTGAATATTTAGAACACAATGCACACAAGGTGGAGAAGTATGTTATGTTAGATGTTGTTAAAGATGAAGCCAAAACAAAAAGTAATTATCAGACAATGTTAAAAAGAGGATTTAATCCTATGTTTGTTTTTACAGAATATGATAAGGATTGGAGTTATGTTAAAGAGGCAGTACAGAATCAGAAACATTTGTGTGTTGCAGGTGGTGTAACAAATAGGGGAGATTGGATGTTGAAAAGGTATCAAGATGTTTATTTAAAAACACAAGCTGATATTCACGCACTTGGTTTTGTACAATACAATGATATTTTTAGGGTGCCATTACATTCTGTTGATAGTAGTAGTTGGGTACAAGCATCACAAGTATATGGTATTATTTCATATTTTGATAATGGCATTAAAGGAATTGCCCACAGAGATATACTTCAAAGAAAAAAGAAGATACCTTTAAAATTAAAAATGATATTAGAAAAATTAAAAATTACTCCTAAAGAATTTAGTGATTTAGAAAACCATAAAGGTTCTAAAAGTATAGCTACAATAATTAATACAATGGCATATATTGAATATCAAAAGTATGCAAAGAGATTAGGTCTTAATTTATTTTTAGCAATAGCTAATTCCTTACAAGCTAATCAAATATTATACATAAATGAACACCTATGTAATGATACTTTAATATATGATAACTATAAAAAAGTAAAACTATGAAACGAATAATAGTAAATTTAAGAGTTGAGGGCACACACTTGTGGGAGAGTTGTCAAATAGAAGAAGTGCTTTATTTATCAAGCCTACACAGACATATGTTTTACATAAGGTTAGAAAAAGAAGTAACACACAATGACAGAGATATAGAAATAATAAAACTTAAACACGATATAATAGATTATTTAAAGATAGCTTATTATGATGAGGATTTAAGAACACATTGTTTTTGTGGCAAAAGTTGTGAGGATATAGCAGAGGACATTTTAAATACATTTAATGCTTATTCAGTTGAGGTATTAGAAGATAACGAAAACGGAGCAATAATTACAGAATGATACATTTTATACCATTAGAAAATTTAGAAGAAAGATATACTGTGTTAATGAATAACATAGTAAATAAAAGCGGAAAAGTAAAAAGCTATTATCCTAATAACTGGGAACAGAAACAAATATCAAAAGGAGAGTTTTTAGATATTGAAAGAACTATTGAATTTAAGGCAAGGCAATTACAAATGATAAGTCAAGCGTTTCAAAGAGGAGAAGTAAATAATGGCGATTGGTTTTTCTTTGCTGATATATTCTTTAGTGGTTTAGATGCAGTTAAATATATGGCAGAGCTACAAGATATAAATGTTAAAGTAGCGGCATTTAATCACGCAGGTAGAGCTGATAAGTTTGATTTCGTTCAAAAATTAAAGGCTTGGAGTAATGTTGTTGAAAGAGCTTGGCATTCAGTATGTGATATTATTTTTGTTGGCAGTCAGTTTCATAAAGAAAATGTTATGAATTATTTTATGATAGATGAGGATAAAATTAAGGTTACTGGTTGTGTTTGGAATAATGAAGAAGCATATAAAGTTTATCCAATAATTAATCCTAAAAAAGATGTGGTAATTTTTCCACACAGAATGGCAAAAGAAAAAGGTGTGTCTGATTTTTTAAAAATTGTTGAAGCTATGCCAGAAAAAGATTTTCTTATTACCTCATCTTCTAACAAAGATTGTGGATATGAATTACCTATTAACGCAACATATTTAAACAATCTAACAAAGGCAGAATATTATTCTCTACTATCTGATTCTAAATATTATTTATCTACTGCATATCAAGAAACATTTGGTTATACCTTGCGAGAAGCCTTAATATATAATTGTAGAGTAGTTGTGCCTAATGCTTTGTGTTATCCAGAAATGTTACCAGAAAAATGTTTATTTGAAAGAGAGGATATAGAAACAATAAAAAAATATTTATCTGATGATTATAAGATAGATGAAAGGTATAAGAATTTATATAATAATAGTTTTGAAAATATGTTAAATTATTTAATATGAAAATAGAAAAAAAATATTACTTCTATGCAGGACACAGAAACAAAGAAGCAGGAATAAAATGTGGAAGACCTCACGGACACACCTATGATGTTACTTGTACATTTGAATTTGATACTATGACAAATGGAGTAACAATGTTATTTAGTGATATTGATAAAAATGTAGAGCCAATAATAAAAGAGTACGACCACCATTTTTTATTAAGTCAAGACGACCCTTTGGTAGAGTTGTTAGAATTAGCAGGAGAAGAATATAAAGTTGTTCCTTTTGAAACAAGTGCAGAGAATATGGCAATATGGTTGTTTAATAGAATAAGAAACGAAGCTAAAATGCCAATAGTTAAAATAGAATTTGCAGAAACAAAATCAAGTAAGGTTATATATGAGCAACCAATTAGTAGGTAGAATAGAAGATTATAATAAAAACTTACCTATTGTAGAAGTTTATACTGCAGTACAATCCGAGGGTTCAAGGGCAGGTTTTCCAACCATAGTAATAAGAACAACTGGTTGCACTCATAGATGTTACTTTGGCGAGGGGGGTTGGTGCGACTCTTGGTACACAAGTATCCACCCAGAGAAAGGACAATATAATTTTAATGATATAATAAAAGCATATAAGAATAATCCACACATAAAAGAAATGATGCTTACTGGTGGTAGTCCGACAATGCACAAAAAATTAGTAAATGAATTAACACACTTTGCTTATGATAATAAAATTTTTATCACTATTGAAACGGAGGGCTCACACTTTATCGCCACAGATTATCCTATTAATTTGTTATCTATTAGTCCTAAGTTTAGCAATAGCGTTCCAGTACTTGGCGTAGAAACTCCACAAGGAAATATTACAGACGAAAGAATGATAAAGCAACATAACAAACTTAGATTAAATTATGATGCGATTAAAAAAAGTATAGAGTATCATTCCGACTATCATATTAAACCAGTATGGGACGGATTAGATTCAAAAGCATTAACAGAAATATTAATGTGCATAAGTACTTTAAACGTGCCAAAAGACAAAGTATGGTTTATGCCTGCAGGCGATACAAGAAAAGCATTATATAAATCTTATCCTCGTTTATTTAATTGGGTAAGGGATAATGGATATAGAATGACTTGGCGACCACACATTATTGCATTTGAAGATAAAAGGGAAGTATGACAAACCAAGAAGCATTACAAATAGTATTAGAAATAGAAGAAAATTTAAACGAATGTTGTGCAATAACAATGGAGCCAGACGAGGTATTGGTATTAATAGACAAACTAAAAAACTGGTTAATTAATAAAGATAAAAAATGACAGAAACAATTAAACACTTATTTGGATTATGTGGCGAAAGTCATATAAACATTTACACATTTATTCTACTAATTATAATTTTAAAATATGGAGTTCGTTCATTGGGAAGAAGTTTTTTCAAGGCTAAATAAAATAACAAACGATTACAATAAAGACACCAAATACTATGGAGTACCAAGAGGTGGTGTAATAGTTGCAGGACTAACTGGAAACCCAACAAATAACATTGAAGAAGCAGATGTAATTATTGATGACCTTATTGATAGTGGTAAAACAATGGAGAGATATGCAAAACATAACAAACCATTTATAGCATTAATTGATAAAAGATTTGAAANNAANGATGATTGGTTAGTGTTTCCTTGGGAATCTAAAGAGCAAGACACAACCGAAACAGTAGAGGATAATGTGAGAAGATTACTACAATACTTTGGTGAAGATGTAAATAGAGAGGGTTTATTAGACACACCTAAAAGATACATTAAGTTCTTTACAGAGTTTTTAAATCCACCAGATTGGACTTGTACGAGTTTTGAGGGAGAGGGATATGATGAAATGATAGTGCAAACTGGAATACCTTTTCATAGTTTATGTGAACACCACATAGCTCCATTCTTTGGTACTGGAACAATAGCTTATCTTCCTAATAAAAGAATAGTAGGATTAAGTAAATTGGCAAGAACATTAGAAACATTTGCCAGACGATTACAGAATCAAGAAAGAATCACAACACAAGTTGCAGAGTTTCTTTGGGAGGAGTTAGACCCAATAGGAGTAGCGGTACAATTAACTGCAAAACATATGTGTATGGAAATGCGAGGAGTTAAGAAGCACGACACAAATACAACCACAACTAAATTGTTAGGTAAGTTTAAAACAGACCCAACAGTAAGAGCAGAATTTTTAAATAGTATTAGAAGATGACCGAACAAACCGAACACAATAAAAAAGGAGTACTAATTGCATTGGAGAAATCATTTGGTGTAGTAACAACTGCTTGTAAAAATGCACAAATAAGTAGAACACAATTTTACCAATGGTGTAAAGACGATGAGGAGTTTAAGAAACAAGTAGATGATATACAGAACATTGCTTTAGATATGGCAGAGAGCCAGTTGCATAAACAAATACTAGAGGGTAGCACAAGTGCAACAATATTCTATTTAAAAACCAAAGGAAAGAAAAGAGGTTATGTTGAAAGATTGGAACATACTGGGTTTGAGGGTACTAAATTATTTGACATTGAAATAGTTAGGAATGCCGAATCAGACAATAAAGAGTAATATAGTATATGAACACCTAACAAACAATGATAAAAAAATAATTGTTGAGCAGGGAGGTACTCGTAGTGGTAAAACTTATAACATACTGCTATGGATAATATATTATTACTGCACTAAAAATACTTCTAAAACTATAACAGTAGTTCGTAAAACCTTTCCGTCTGTGAGGGGAACTGTTATGAGAGATTTCTTTGATATACTCAAAAAGGGTGGACTATATTATGAGGAGTTACATTCAAAGAGTACACACGAATACTATCTAAATGGCAATATGATTGAGTTTATATCATTAGACCAACCAACTAAGATACGAGGTAGAAAAAGAGATTTACTATTTATTAATGAAGCCAACGAATTAAACTTTGAGGATTGGCAACAACTAATATTCCGTACCACAGAACAAATCATTATTGATTATAATCCGTCTGATGAATTCCATTGGATATATGATAAAGTATTAACAAGGGAAGATGTTGCCTTTTATCAAACAACTTATAGAGATAATCCTTTTTTAGAAAAGACATTAATAGAAGAAATAGAAAGGCTAAGAGATATTGATGAGAACTATTGGAGGGTATATGGCTTAGGAGAGCGTGGTAAGAGCCGCTCTCTTGTATTTAATTTTCAAATCGTACCCAATGTGCCACCAACTGCAAAACTAATCGGTAGAGGTCTTGATTTTGGTTTTAGCAATGACCCCTCTGCTTTGGTTGAAACTTATATTGAGGGAGACACTATGTACACAAGGGAGTTAATTTATCGTACTGGAATGACTAATCAAGATATAGGTAAGGAGTTACAAAGGATAGGATTGGATAGGAGAGATGAACTGTGGTGTGATTCAGCCGAGCCAAAAAGTATCGAGGAGATTCATAGAATGGGATTCAATACCAAACGAACATACAAAGGAGCAATTAATATTAGTATAGATATGATTAGAAGATATAAATTGTGTGTTACAGAGGACAGTATTAATATGATTAAAGAGCTTAGGAACTATAAATATATAGAGGACAAGAACGGACAATTAACTAACAAACCAATAGATGCTTTCAATCACACATTAGACGCACTTAGATATTCAATAGTAAATAAATTAGGCAAACCACAATATGGTAGGTACTTTATAAATTAACTATTTCTTGTTTTATTAAATAATTTTAATTATATTTAAGGTAAATAATAGATATGACACAACATTATGAAATTTTAGGATACGATTTCGAGATATATTATCGAGGGAAGTATTATGGCAGTATTAGAATGACAGAACCAGATAGAGAAACTTTTGGTTATTCTGGCAGGAGAGAATTTATCTTACCAGATGATTGGTCTTATAAAAAGAAGAAGCTAAAGAAAGGTACAAAGGTTATGACAGAATGTATTCCTCTTTGTGGTAAGCTATTAGGTAGCTTTAGAGATAAGATTAACACTTTAGAAAATAGTAAAGTTTATTTTAATTATAGATAATAAGATATGTTAGACAGATATAAACAAAATTTAAGAGTATTAGGCAATGAGGTATGGAGTTATAGTACGCACGTTGCCACAATAGACGGAAACAAACTACATCAATTAGGATATTGGAGTATGACAACACAGAAACATATTAATTATGTAGCCAAAGAGTATAATTTAAAATTAATTAAAGAATAGATATGAGAACACAAATTCAAAAATTAGACAAAAGATGGTTTAATAACACACAATATAATAAAAAACACAATATGAGAACACAATTAGATGATTTACAAGACAAAATTATTTTATGTCAAAAGAATAAAAGCCAAGCAATGAGAGATGCTGATATTAAAAAATGGAGGCTTTGGGAAGATAAGGAGCAACAAGCTCGAACACTTATGTATAATATAGTATGAAAAATATATATATAGATAGTACAGTATCCTTATGGGGTACAAAAAACGGAGAAGTACATATGGAGTTGGAAGACGGAACAGTATTAACTTGGAACGCTTACAACCTAATGAGAGATATACCACACATAGTGCCAATAATATTTGATGAGGTAATGTATGATAAAAAAGAGATACAAAAATCATATAAAAAATTGGCAAAATTTATAATTAAATAAACAGATATGACACACGAACACAATGCTATAGAAAACCAAATATTTTATTCTTGTAGAAAAAAGCTAAAAGAAATTGAATTAGCAAAACAACTTCTTAAAGAGAATAACTATATAGTATATAAAAAGACAACGAGGAGTAATTAAAAATTTTTAATATTTCTTTGAAAATGCTTGGTAGATAGTATAGTTTTGCTTATATTTATAGTATAATAGTAGATAATATTATTATTAAGTTCATTGAAATATTGGTAGGTAATTATAATTTGAGTAGTGAATGTCAATAGATAAATTAAAGATGTTGAAAAAGTACATAGACAATTTTGAAAGGCAGTCCGATTGAGATAATGAAAGAATTATTTTATTTACTATTATTTAAAACAACAGACGTGTTGGAGTAGTGTATAAAGAGATAACCTCAAAAAGCTATTTAATTAGACCCTTACAGAAACGTAGGGGTTTTTTTGTACCTTAGATTTAAAAATAAATTAACAATAAGCGTTATACCTATATGAGAATCAAAGTCAAGATACCTACAAGCCTTGCTGATATTACTTTAAAACAGTATAAAGAATTTAACAAAATAATTGAAACTAATAAAGATGATGATAATTCAGACCACTTTGTTAGTATTAAAATGTTAGAAATCTTTTGTGGCTTAGAATATAAGGTAGCAACTTCACTACCAGTAAAGGATTATGAATCCATTATCACACAACTTAATACAGTATTAGCATTACAACCTAATTTAGTATTAACTTTTAAAATGGGCGATTCAGAATTTGGTTTTATAAACAACTTAGAAGATATTACCTTTGGAGAGTATATAGATTTAGATACAAACCTACACGATATTAAAAACATACACAAAGCTATGGCAGTATTGTATAGACCTATTATACAAAAAAGAAAAGACCAATATCTTATTGATGAATACAAGGGCGACTTCTTACACGAGGCAATGTTAAATATGCCAATGGATGCGGTTGTAAGTTCCAATGTTTTTTTTTACAATTTAGGCATCGACTTATCGAGCGTTATGATGAATTGTTTGGAGGGGGAGGAACTGACGGAACAACAACGTCAAATTTTAGCACAAAATGGGGTTGGTACCAGTCTATTTATGCCTTATGCAAAGGCGACATTACAAAATTTAAAGATGTAACAGACCTAAATGTTAATTTGTGTTTAACTATGTTAGCATTTAGTAAGGATAAAACTGATATAGAAAAAAAATTAATGAAACAAAAATTCAATGGCAATTAATCNAAACATAGGAGCTCAAAGTTATATAACTATAATTCAAAAACTAAGAGACGAACTATTAGCAAATAAAAATATTACTACTGTNTCTGTTGGAGATATAACAGAGGTTGATTTAGATAAACAAACTATTTTTCCTTTAGCACATATTGTTGTAGGCAATGCTTCTTTCGTTAATCAAGTTATAAATTATAGTATAAGTATTATTATTATGGATATTGTTCATTCAGACACTACAACAGATGAGCCAGAGATATATAAGAACGATAACTTATTGTACGTTCAAAATACAATGCTAAATATTGGAAACCATATAACAGACAAATTAACCAATGGAAGTTTATATGACGGAAATTTATTTGTTGAAAGGTCATCAGTTAATGCTGAACCATTTAAAGATAAGTTTGAAAACTTAATGGCAGGTTGGATATTTGATTTTACTTTAACAGTTAGAAATAACATTGACAGATGCAATACCTAAACTTTACAGCATTATTAGATTCTTGGGCGAGGTTTATAATTTCAGAAGCTAAAAACAACCTTGTTAAAAAAGGCAAAGGAGAGGGTAAGTTATATAACTCAATGAAGTTTACTACCATACCTACTGACTATGGATTTAATATGCAAGTATTAATGGAGGGTTATGCTAAATTTGTAGACCAAGGAGTTAAAGGTGCTGACCCTAACATTATAACTGAATGGACTAAGAATCGAGGTAAAGAGGGAAGCAAAAGTGTTAGAAAGAAACCAATTATAGGTAAACAAAAAGCACCAAGAAGTCCATATTCATACACAACTAAATATCCACCTGCAGAAACAATAGCAAGTTGGGCAAAGAAAAAGAACTTTAGATTAAGAGATGACAAAGGAAGATTCGCTAAAGGCGGTTATAAGTCAATAGGATATGTTTTAAGCAAGTTTATTTTTGCACAAGGTATGGCACCATCAATGTTTTTAACAGATGCTTTAAACGAATCATTGAAAATATATTCACAAGGAATAACTGAAAATCTATCAATAGACATACTAAATAATATTAAGACAAATGAGTAAGATAAATGTAAGAAGTCCTTACTATATAAAATTTAACGCTACTAATTTAACACAAGTAGATTTAGAATTATATATATATACTGGAGAGCAAATAACAGACAGAACAAATTATTATTCCTTAACATCATTTGCAGTAACGGACACAGTAAGTTTTGATATAGCAGAAATAGTTAGAGATTTTTTACTTACTGATTTTGACGGAGATTATGTTTGTACTAATGTATGGGTAGATTATAGGTCTAAAAATTATATTCAAGGACAAGCACAAGCCTTTACTAATTATACCTTGTGTACTGGTTTCAATGGATATGGCTATTATGAGGAGGGAGTAAATCCAGTAAATGATTCTGGTTTATTACAATCTAATACTAAGATACTAAAGTTAGACGATGCTTCAGTAGTGATACCAGTAAACACCTCTAACACAACAAGAGTAAACTACGAACTAAATGGTAATCTTATTTATACAAAAGCTATTACTCCAAGTAGTCCTTTAACCTCATCAACTCAAATAGAATATGTATCAAGTGTAACTAATGGTAGTGATGACTTTCAAGATAGAGTAATACAAGACGGAGGTATATTTGAAAATAGTATATGTTTAGAACAATTTTTAGATAGGTTTATCTTATTTAACTTTGATACTATTTATGTTGATACCACAAATGGTATAATAAAAATAGATGTAGAAAATATTACTGAATGTAAATTCACACCACACAAAATTACCTTTGTAAATAAATTTGGTGCATTACAAGATGTTTGGTTCTTTAAAACCTTTAAGGAGCTTTTAACAACAAACAAAGAAACATTTAAAAGAAATAATTATGTTCCTTTAACTAACAGTTATAATGTATCAAGACACCAAGAAACAATACTAAACAAAAACGGAAACGAAAAGTTAGAATTAAATTCTGGATATTACCCAGAAGAATATAACGAGGTCTTTACTCAAATGTTACTAAGTGAGGAATGTTGGATTGAAATGGATAATAAAACTTTACCAATTAATATTGCTTCAAGTGATATGTCTTTTAAAACACACCTTAATGATAAATTAATTGCTTATAAGATTAATGTGGATTATTCATTTGATAAAATAAACAATGTTCGCTAATGCAGACAATAGAATTATACATAAGAGGACACCTAAGATACAGAGGAAATAAGACAAATTCGTCTGCTTCTCCTTTATCAGATGAACAAGCTGAATATACCAAATATGTTAAAGTAGGAGATATAGTTTTTAATGAAAGGACTAATGAAAGTGCAACAATAACAAGTGTAACCAACGATACTACTTTAGTTTTATCAGCAGTTATATTTCAAACTGGTATTTTTGATTCCTATCTTATACTTAGTGATTATATAAAGGTAGATTTATTTGATGATGAAAGTGTTACTATTACAGATTCTTTATTAAATTTAAAAGATATATCAAAAGTATTTACTCCTTTTAGTCAGCAATTTACCTTACCTGCGTCTAAAACAAATAACATACTATTCAGACATTATGAAAACCAAGATGTTCAAAATAGTTATGATGCAAGGTTTAGACAAGATGCTATTATAAAACTTAATGGTGTAGATTATAAAAGAGGTAAGATACAATTCAAATCATCACAATTAAAAAACAATAAGGCATATTCTTATAAGGTAGTATTTTTCGGAGATACTGTTGAGTTAAAAGAATTATTAGGAGACACCAAATTAGAGGGTTTGTCATATGAGGGATTAGATTTTACATATGATAGAGCGAATATAGTAGGACGTTTAATTAGTAATAATGGACCAGTAGTAGTTCCAAACCTACATCACTCTAAAAATATGCGTTTAAGTGATGACGGATATTTAGATTATTTAACTGAAACTGGATTGCTATTTACAGATTTTAAACCCGCTATTCGATTAGACAAAATAATAAAAGCCATTGAAGATACTTATCCACAAATAGAATTTTCTGGTTTTTTTGATTCTAATCCATTTCAAAGATTATATATGTGGCTACACAGAAATGCGGGTTATCCTACCAATGCAGATGAAAGTGGTACTGCTATGCTAATAAGGAATAGGTTTAGAAACCAAACGGAAGTTGAATCAACTTATACTTTTAATTCACAAAGTGGAGCAACTATTGACAGAAGACCAATGACTGTTGTTGTCTATCAAGGAGAATATGAATTTACTCTGTTTGCGACTTGTTCTACAACTGAACAATATACAGTTAGATTTAAACACGCAACTACTGGAACAGTTTATTTTGAACAAGACTACAATACAACATCACAAACAACATCTACATTTATTTTCGATACTGTCAGTATGGGATTAGGTTGGAACGCATTAATAGATTTATATATTGAAATTGAATCAAATAACACTTTATCTATCACTCAATCACTAAGAGTTAAAAAACAACTTAGACCATACCCAGGTAGTTCTGCTATACAAGTTATATGGACTGCAAATTATACTGCACAACAAACTGCAATTCAAAATACTTTCTTTATAGCTAAACAAATGCCTAAAATGAAAGTTATTGATTTTTTAAGTGGGTTGTTTAAGATGTTTAATTTAGTAGTCAGAAAGATAGATGGAAAAATAGACGTACAAAGAGCATCTGACTATATGAACCAAGGAGATAGTTACGATATTACAAAGTATGTAGATATGAATAATTCTGTGGTTGAAAGGATAGCACCTTTTAGTAATATGGAATTTAAGTTTAAAAGCAAAAAATCTTTTTTAGTACAATATGCAGATGAAATAAATGGAGTTCCTTTTTCAGAAGAAACTTATCCAATTGATAGTGGTATTCCATTTGACGGAGAGCCATATAAGGTGGAATTGCCTTTTGAAAAAATGATGTATGAAAGAATATCTAACAGAGATACTAACGCATTAAGCAATGTTGTTCAAGGAGCATTTTTAGACAAAAAGTTTGAACCAACAATAGGTGAGCCATTAATTATGTATTGCCAAAAAAGACCAACAACTGGTGTTAGTTTTAGGGTGGACGGAATATTAGTAGTAAGTAATATTAATATGCCAAGTAATTTAGGTAATGCTTCATCTTGGTTTGGTAATACTGAAACTACTTTAAACTTTGGTTTAGAGCAAGACGAATATACTGGAGGTATTAGTAGTGCTGATACTAATTTATTTAAAGACGGATACCAAGATTACGTTGAAACTATGTTTAATCCTCAAGGTAGAATGTTAAAGGTAGATGCTTATTTACCACAAAGTATTTTATTAAAATATGATTTAAACGATAAGTTTGTTATAAGTAATAAGGTTTATAGAATTAATAGTATTAAAACCAATCTATTAACAAACAAAAGTAAATTAGAATTATACAATAAAGATGAGTTTGTAAGTGATTTAGAAAACGGACAATTTGCTTACCTACCCAGATTGGCACAAATAAACTTAATCAAAGGTGTTGATTCTATTATTATTAGTTATGTGCCTTTACCAAATCCAACTTCAAATAATATTACTGGTTATGATATAATGCTCAATGACGGATTATATTTATCAGTAGGTAATGATGTAAGTGGAACAACTATAACTGGTTTAGATTCTGGTACATATTATGAGGTAGCAGTAAGAACCAAATATACAATAGCAGGAATAGTAAAATATTCATTAGATAGAGCAAAAGGAATTACAACTGATATAGCACCAATGGTACTTGCAGAAAATGGAGATACTATAATAACCGAACAAGACGATACTGTAATACTGGAATAATGATAAAGTTAATATTAGATAATTTAAAATATGCTGACGGAGAAACAGAGAATATCCGTATAGCACAAGGTAAACATAAACTTCCTATGACATTTAAGGAAGCTATTAAAGACATAAAAAGTAAATTAAAATGGTAGAAAAGGTAATAGATATAAAACTTAATTATCAGCAACCAAAAAAAGGGTTGAAAGAAATTAATGCTGAATTACAAGAGCAAAGGGATATTTTAATTCTTTTAGAAAAGGAATTGTTAAAAGCACAACAAGCTCTAGATGCCTATTACGCTTCTAACAAGATTAATTATGCACAAGAAACTCAATTAAAAAAAGCATTACAAGAAAGGAAAGCGGCACTTCAAGACCAAAAATTAGGTATTAAAACTTTGACCCAAGAGCAAAGAGTAGCAAATGATGCCTATAAGAATTTTAATAAACTAACTACTGACAATACAAACATAGTAAGAGGTATTGATAAACTTACTGGTGGTTATGCAACTAAAATACTTAAATTAGGTAAAGGGTTTAAATCTGGTATAAAAGCTACCAAAAAATTTGCATTAGGATTAAAAGGTTTAAGGGGTGCTTTAATATCTACTGGTATTGGTGCCTTAGTGGTTGCATTAGGATTGATTATAGCCTATTGGGACGACATATCTGGAGCCATTAATGGTGTTAGTTCTCAACAAAAAGATTTATTATCAACACAAGAGGATTCAGTAGCAACAAGCGAGAAGCAATCTGAAATATTAAAAGACTCTGAAAACACTTTACGATTACAAGGTAAGACAGAAAAGGAGATAAAGGAACTAAAAAGGCAACAGTTAAATGAAACTATTGCAAACCTAGAAGCTCAACTACTTACACAAGAATCAATTAAGAAAACACAAATAGAAGCATCTAAAAGAAACAAAAAGATAGCTATGGGTTTCATAGCAGTATTGTCAGCACCAGTAACAGTTTTCTTAGGATTAATTGACGGACTTACAAATAGTCTGGCATCTCTTGGTATTATTAGTAAAGGTACTAATCTTACTGCAGGGTTTTTAGATATGACCTCATCAATGTTATTTGACCCAGACGAAGTGGGAGAAAAGGCAGATGAAACTATTGAAGTAACTAAAGATAAACTTAGAAAATTAAAAAACACAAGGGACGGAGAAATACTAAAAGATAGAGAGGATAAAAAGAAATCACAAAAGAAACAAGACGACGAGGAAAAAAAGGCGGCAAAAGAATTAGAGGCTTTAAAAGACAGAATCAGAGAAGCAGAAGCCAATAAAGATGATGAAGCAAGAAAGTTAGAATTAACAAAAATAAAGGAACATAACGAAAAGTTATTAGAAGAAGCAAGGTTAGCAGGTTTATTAACAGAGCAATTAGAAACTTCTTTAGCGGAAAGATTACAAGCAAAAAAAGATGAATTTGATAAACAAGACGAGGAAAAAAGATTAAAAAAATTAGAAGAAGACCAAGACAAAAGATTTGAGGAGTTAGAATTAAGTCAAGAATTT
>JGI24004J15324_10000122_pt1 | contig 28246 bp, 45 predicted proteins | sample LinPmetageLP32_FD_15324 | JGI IMG/M metagenome (IMG submission 15324)
TTCGCCGGCCACCATTCCGCCGTGCTTTGCGATGACGGTGGTGACAACGCCCACGGGAACATACGCATAAACCGTATCCATAGGGGTAGATTTCTCTTCGCACCAATCCATCAACAACGGCTCTTCGACGGAAGGAAAGCCAATCTCGACTTCTTTATACACCTCTGCTCCATTCTCTCTTGGGGCACAGTAAGCACCATTGTGAGCTTGGACGCTCATGCTAAAGCCATCACGGCATTCAACTCTTTTGTATCTTCTTTGCATTTCTATTTCTCTCACTTAATGTTTCTAGGGAACTACTATTAAAAACTTTGATACCGCCGCTTAACATTCTCACTTCAATACTGCCAAGGAAGTTAATAGCCACAACAAAGCCAACGTGATTTTGCCATGGATGTGACTTTGGTCTTACTAAATCTCCAACCCTCACTCGATGATTCTTTCCAAAAATACTTTGATATCACTAGGGTTGGTGTGCTGGTTTACTTCGATAGAGTAACCCTGGGAGATCGAACTTCGAATGTTCTTTTCGGAAAAGTCAAACTTGTATACACCGGTGGTCTTGTCACGAAGGTGCGGAGTGCGTCCGATGACATCATTGCGAGTACTTAGATCAAACTTCCGAGCATTTAGAACGGTGATAAAGTATCGATCGGGCATCACGTCAACAAAAAGATAGTAATCACATCCTTCGTTCTTCAAGTTCTCATGCTGGAAGGCTCCACACTTGCTGATTCGGGCTGTCTTGATTTCAACCTGCTTGTTCTTGATGACAATATCATATGTTCCATCTTTTGAGTTGATGTCTTCATCATAGACATTTGGAATACCAAAAGTGTTGCAAAGAGTCTGAATCAATACTTCACCTGTTTTACCAGAATAATCATTCTTGAGATCATTGATCTCCTCGAAAGGCTGGTCGACCCATGGTGAACCCATGGCTTGGTTCTCTACGTTTTCTTTGATAATGCCTTGGAATACTTCAATCATGTTTTATCTCCTTAAGATGTAAATAACATAACAGGTTGTGCGCTGGTTGCAAGCCAGATATTGTCAATAGGATGTCAGGACTTCAATAATCTTGGATGTTCTAAGGTTGTATGCTGAGTTGGTGGAGAGGAAACTGACTTTGGACCAGTCTATTTCTTGACAAACCGCCATCATGAGCGCTTTCTTATCATCCGAGAAAACAAGGCCATATCCCTTTCTGCCGGGGAGATCTTCGAAAGTGCCATAACACCTCATGTTCTTCTCTCCGAAGCAGGTGGAGGGCAAATAAACGTCGCAAACGTCAAGCATTTCCTTGTTGCGGGTGGTCGAGGGGGAACCACCATCGGAAAGCGAATAAACCTTTAACCAATCAGTGCTGTTATCAGTGATTGTATACTCACTATTGAAGTGGTGTTTGGACCAAATCTGGTACACAACATTGATCTTCATTTGTCTGCCATCAGGATCGTAGAAGTTTGTTTCAAGCTTCTCGGAATGCATCAGGTTATAGCCTTGAACTCTCTTGCGGGGTACGCCCTTACCATCACTCTCAAATAACTGCGGCAGAATGAAGCACACAAAGTCTGCGAAATCGTATGAATGATTGACAAACTTTAGCGCCAAATGGCCGCGTAGACCAAAGGGAGGATTGCCAAAGACAATGTATTTCTTATCGTCGGTGGGCTTCCACGTAAGATAGTCTTGTTTTATAATAGACTCATGGCGAGGCTCGATGTCGAAGCCAAGAGTTCTACCCTCCGGCAATACTCTCATGAACGCACCATCGCCTGCAGCAGGTTCAATGAAATGATACTCTGATTCATCAACCCCAAGATCAGTCGCCATCTTGCGGAATACATCCATGCAATAGTCTACTGTTTCACTGGTAGTGAAGAACTGATCTTTTTGCTTGGCGGTGTATTCTGAGTAATCAATACCAATGCCGGCGATCTTCATAAGATCAAACCGGTATGCTTCGGGGATATTATCTAACTTCATCCACCTTATCACAGTGCCACGGGCCAAGTTCAACTCTTTGGCAACCTGCGTAATCGTCTGGCTTTCTAAAATCTTTTCTAATATTTCTAATAGGCTATTTTCTTTCACTTATAATCTCCAATATACTTGTATCAAACCATCCGGTGCGACCGTCAGACCAGATAACTCTGGCCGAAAGAGAAGCGTGTCCCGAACGGGAAAGCTGCACCACTATGCCGTTAATAAAGGGGCGACCTCCTGCGAAGTTACTCCACTTAACTAAATCTCCAACTTTCATAAATATACTATAACATTGGTGTACTGGATCGTCAAGTCAAGAACTTGTCAAATAGGTTACGTCGTCGTTTCTCAAGTTCACCATATAGTTTCCATTATCGCACCACACAATCCAGATAGTATCTTTAAAGGCGGAGGTGTCGTCACTGATAAAAGAATCCAGCACGATGGAGGGATTCGACCAATCATCGTCACTAAATGATTTTGGCTTGAATGAAATAAGATCACCGATTTTCATTGTAACATCTCTAATCTTTGTGCCTGTTCTTCAGTGTAGTGCCATTGGCCCGGAATGTCATCCCACTTGACAACAACGTAGCCATCAGCAGTTATCTTTTCAATCTCGCCGGTGGCCTCTTCATACTTCCACATGTTTTGCATTGAAACTTTATCGCCAACCTTCATTGTAACATCATCCAAAAGATAGCAGAAAATATATAGAAACTACAATATAGAACCATTGCATCTACAATGGTATTAACTATAAATTTAAATGCGCGCACTCATAACCTCGATTATGTCTATTTCTGGCATTAGTATGTGTGTGCTTCGTTCACTGAAGCAATACATTTTATAGACTGTTAGTTTATCATCTCGATTCTTGAAAGGGGTTTCCACAACTATACCAACAAAAGGTTCACCAAAACCTTCCATATTTCCATCATAAGGGTTTTTAGTTGCGTATCTGACCTTAACCAGATCGCCCACTTTTATTGATGATGTTGAAGCCAAAACTCTCCATAACTGCTTCTTCTCTTGCCCTTCGTCTAACTAAGTCAATAATCTGTTGGCGATGATACTTAACCATACGCCGGTGAGATTCAATACATTCGTTAACTAGGTTTTCTTCTTCAGGGCTCATGTTAATAATTAGGCTCAGGTTCTGAAACAATCCTCTCTAAAGCGGATAACATATTCCAATCCCCTGAAATATCTGCAAAATCATCGAACCAAAACACTTTGGCCTCCGTTGATCTTATTCTTATCACAACTCCGTAACCAAAAAACATCTTTCGATCATACTGGATCCGAACGAGATCCCCAACCATAATATCATTGGTCGTCGGCATGACATACGACTACTGAGTCTGCGTCTTCGCTTATCTTGACAACATAAAAAACCTGACCTTCCTCTATCTCGCAAGGGAAAGCACTCACAGGCATGATAGCTTGTGCTGGTGTGCCATTGGTGGTTGGGTTCATATTTAATTCTACTGTCGCAAAGTGTGCGTCGAATGAATCGATGACGCCGATAAGCACAAAAGTTTTTAAAATCATTTTATTCCTCGTATAAATTCAAGCATGAATGATGAATTGATTGTTTGTTGCCAGTAGTATACCAGTAAACTTGATAAAAGTTATTATATTTCTTGTCTATTTTCACAACAATACCCACAAGTTTTTTGTGGGGATGGATTGTCCCTTTGTTGTGGACTACTAAATCACCCGGTTTCATCTTCGTATTTCTCAAGATAGGTGATCCACTCTTCAGTTATAATTCCAGTATGCCACCGGATTTTATACCTTCGAGTATGAGACAAAGAGTGTTGCATCTTTTCTAAAACAATACCTGGAGCGGTGCGGTTAGCTACTCCTCTGTATTTCTCCCACTTGAATGTGGCAGAGGGCTCCGGTATGTATCTGACTAAGTCGCCGATTTTCATTTTACTTTAGAATGTTTTCTATTCTCTGTTGAAGTTCTGCATTATCAGTTTGGTTTGCGAGTTCCTTCAAGAACCCTTCAAGCTCTGCAAGTCTTTTTTGTTGAGTGTGTAATGGGTTAACTACTGCCATGCCCTTCTCTCGAAGGTTAGAATGATAGTTTGAGTCGTGGTAAGACATTTAATCCTTTAAGGATTGAGCGAAGTTATTTAATGTAGCCCAATCGATTCTGTGAGGTGGGAGTTCTATGAGTTCAACACCCATTACTTTTAAATAGTTCGTTCTGCCGTACAAAGCTGTGCGGTTTGTCAAATCTTCGTCAAGAGTTCTGAGAATACGATGGTGTGCCTCATCAACGGAATGAGATGTTTGCCAAATCTCTATAAAACGTATGTAATAATCTTCTATTAAATCTTGTGAGACGAGTCCTGTCGGATGATCGTGATCTCTCAAGCCTTGACTTTTATAACTCATGTGCTTTCTTGTTGATGGTTGGTGGTACGGGAGGCAGGATTTGAACCTGCGACCAATCGCATATAAGACGACTGCTCTTACCACTGAGCTACACCCGTAAAAATGGCACGTCCTGTTGGATTCGAACCAACGACCCTCGGCTTAGAAGGCCGATGCTCTATCCAACTGAGCTAAGGACGCATATTAATAGTATAACTGATCTAGTGGTTCTGTCAACCACTTTCTACAGTGCGGGTTGAACTTTCTTTGGCTTCAAGTATCGCTCCGAGAGAAGCGAGTGCTTGACAAACGGAGAGATGTTGGTGTATTCAAACGTAAAGTCATCTTCTTTCTCAAGCCGGTCATCGAACCGGAAGCCAACCACAAAAATCTTGCCGAATGCATCCGACTCTGGGTCTGAGACAAGCCAGAATGTGTGCTTCATGCCACGCTCTCGATGAAAGCATGTTACTTTGGTGTTGCGCTTAAGGCTGTCGGTGTGCCACAGGTGTGACATCTTGCCATCATTGCTACGCCAGTAATGGGGAATACCCTTTACTTCTTCCGTAGACTTGAATCGATTGAGATTGATAAATGGTAGATGCATGTCATCTTTCAAGTAAGCAATCGTTCCATTTCTGACTTTAGCTTGTTTCATGGTTGTCCTCTGGAAAATTTAGCACGGCAAATTCACCGTGTAGCTCTGGAGCTTTTTTATCGTATGCTCTGGCAGCTTCTTCGGGGGTATCGTAGGTTCCAAGCTTTAAGCTCCTAGAAACCTTGCTGGGATCTCCAATGTAAGCTTGATACCTTCCATTCTTTCTCTTGTATACGCCCTTAAAGCCCGACTTGCTGTCAGACCTTACTTTTTTATTCCGACAGTTTTCACTTCTGGTACAGATCCTAAGATTCACTTTTCTATTGTCAAGAGGATCGCCGTTGATGTGATCCACATCCATTCCTTTTGGTGCGCGCATAACAACACGATGGATTGATTTTTCTCTTCCGCCACTCATAGCATAGTATTTGCCAACAGGATTGTGGTTAGTCGCATACCACTTGCCAGTGTTCTTCCATGGGGAACCATCTTTTCGATAGTTTGTGACCGCTTCCACAACACGATCGTAATCCTCATTATCAACAATAGATATTTTATCGGACAGTTCGTCTTTGTTTTTCCACAGCTTAATGTGTTTCATGTCACGCTACGCTTACGAATGAAATGTCTTGTGGGAAATACACGATGTGGTTTCCCGGCATAATGGCGACTGGGCTTTGTCCGTCCGTTGCATACTTCTGAGTATACTCCGTCCAGGCGTGGTCTTTGTTGTGTTTCTGGGAAGCAAACGTAAATGTCCCCATCATATCGCTATCATCTTTGTAGATCATTGTATAGATCATTTCTCTCTCCTATTGAAATACTGGATCCGATGCATCAACCAGCATGTCATCATAAAGTTTAAGGTCTTGCTCTGGCGCTTCTGATACCTCATTATATGTCCGACATACCGCCTGTCCATCAATCAATAAAACAAGACAACTATTTTTTTCGGCTCTTTGGTTGTAAGCCTCGTGCCATGCTCTGTTTCGATCATGGCTCGATACCCGTGTCTCAAACGTAAACTTGCCTGCATTGTCTTGGAATACTGCTGTATAGATCATTTTTCTCTCCTATTNAAATGGTAGGCTCTCTCGGGCTTGAACCGAGGACCACCCCGTTATGAGCGGGACGCTCTGACCAACTGAGCTAAGAGCCTATGTAAAATGGTGGGTCGCCCGAGACTCGAACTCGGAAACCTACTGGTTAAAAGCCAGTTGCTCTACCATTGAGCTAGCAACCCATAAGAATGCCCTGGCTTACCCTCAACCAAAGGAGCAATCAAAAAACTCAAACCTCATCTCGCGAAACGGGATTCGTGTTTTTATTTGCTACCAAAATGGTATCAGGATTCTCGCCAGGGTGCGAGCATGACATAGCATCCAGTTTGCGTTAGGGGACTCGAACCCCTTTAGTCCTACTCACATAAAATATTAAAGATGGTAGCTGATGCGAGACTCGAACTCGCAAGCCCAATGGGCGGGAGATTTTAAGTCTCCTGTGTATACCAATTCCACCAATCAGCCATGTTTAAAGTATAATCGTTTTTCAACTACCTGTCAAGGGTTTTCTTTAGAGTTTTATTAGTTCTGATTCGATGAAGAATCTTTTGACGCCATCAAGGCAAAGTATAGTGTAAACATAATCTTGGAAATATTCGATCTCATATTCTATCTCAACCACCACGCCAGTGTGTTGTGCCAACATGTAATCTTCCCGATCCTCATGCCAGTAGTAGTACTCAATGTAATCGTATGAACCCCTTACGAGGTCGCCTATTCCATATCGTGGTGGTATATCATCGAACATACCATATGTAGTTGCCTCAACCTACTTTCTTTTCAACTTGATATGACGCTCTTCCACAAACACAGTGATTGTCGAACCGATTGGTAGAATCTTGTATGTTTTTGAACCCTTGGCATGCGTACGGATTCGATCAGTGACAGCCAAAATGATGCCACCTTTCGATCTGAAAGCCTTGGCGGCCTCAAGTTGCTGAATGTAATATGTTGTAGACGCTTTTTCGATTGAGACATTGGAGGTCAGACAGTTGGCGCGAGCAACAACAAACGTCCCCACACTATACTTTGGCTGTGCGTGATGGGTCTCCAAGACTTGTGTTGCATACTTGTTGCCTCGCATCTTGGTGTAGGCTCGCATATCGGGAACAACACCTGCTTGGATGTCTTGTACGAGTTCTGTGAAATAGCCAGTGCTTGCATAGTATCGAGCTAACACCATCGCCTCTTCTTTGTGTTCTTTGGCATACACCGATTCCCACTCATCGTGAAGGGTCTGAGCGCTGGTGCCGTTACGGTCAACAACCTTGCGAACAGTCACCATCTGTTTATCGGACAACTGACGATTGCGCTCAAGTTGGTTCAAGATTGACTCAAGGAACCCACGATCCCAACCGGTGCATACAGGGCGACTAAGAGCTTCTTCAATTTGCGTTTTCATACTGTTCTCCATATACTTATAATATATAGCATGGAGAGTAAACCGTCAAGCATTATTTGTCAGGGAAATGTTAGTAGTCATCTCTTTCTGGTACCAACATAACCGAATCTATATATCCAGGGGGTACTTTGATAACTTGACAGCGCCAACCACCCCACTTTGGAACGATCTCAAACAAAGGAAAATCGGGGTGCTGCTCTAGGATGGATATTGAAGGCTTATCAACCTCAACATACACTTCGAGAACTGAACCTCCGTCATCGGAGGCGGCTTTCGCCTCATAGCGCCCATCAAAATAGTTAGAAATCTCAACCATCACTGAGTTGATTGCTTCCTGCTTATCCAGCTTTTCGCCGGTGAAAAATATATTAGCCATCTTTGTTCCTACTTAATACTTCAACGTTGTCATATTTCACGTCTAAAATAACTAGCGCAACACCATCACAATCGTAACAGTGAGCTATAATAGCAGTGCTTTTTTTCTTCGACACTTCTAAAATAATACCATGACGATAAACGGGGGAGATCCCCTTTACTCCCATTGGTGATGCCTCGAACGCATCGTGATGCGATACCCATTTTACTAAGTCGCCTCGTTTGAGTCCCATATAATATATACTAACATCATTCTTTAATGCTGGTTTTCAATATGGTAATCTTTGTTTTATCAGAAAGATAATTAATCTTCACGTCCGTCTCACCTTTGAATATGTTTCTCAACATAGTTACGTTGGGCTTCTGGTATTCCCCGTTGTAGCGAATGTGAACGGCTGAGTGGCCGTCATTACATAACTTTAAACCATCACGGTGAACCGCCTTGATGGAGGAATAGACACCACAGAGAGATTGATGGTTGTCAAACAAGCAATATATATTAATCTTCGTCATTTCAGTTGTCTAAATTTGGTAAATCAGTGAGTTGAGTGAGCTTGCATGCATTTTCTATAAAGCAAATCTGTCTTTCAATTTCTTTTATAAGAAGATCATCGTCTTCTTCCTTTGCTTGCGAGAGTTGCACTTCGAGTTCTTGGTGTTCCATGATGGTATCGTAATAAAGTTGAGAAAAATATAACCCTGAACCAAAATCTTCTACTCTATTAAGTATTTCTGCGAAAGGGCCGCAGGTAAAAAACGCTTTTCTCATAACTTTGTTATCTCCATAAATTGCTATCCGCCACAACCTTTACAGCGTGACTTGTATTGTTCCTTCTGTTGTTTGCGCGTAACTTCAATCTTTTTGAAAGTTTTGATTTTGTCTTCAATATATTTTCCATTACCGTAGGCACGAATCATATTTGACTCCCGGTTGAAGGCGCCGCAAAGAACAATTGTTTGTGTGGGCTCATATAGTAAGTATTCACCTGGGAAAACTTTACCGTCTTGTTTTATCTCAACAAAATTCATTATCCCTCATTTACAGTCATCATATCATCATATGCGCGTTTCTTTAAATCATTTAAATACGCTAATGTATCATTTCTTCTGAGGATTTTGAATGCGATGTTCTCAATCGAAAACTCTTGGAGGGTGCTTTCTAAGCCTGCCCTTCGCATGTTGGATATTTTTCTTTTTATTCTTTCCACGTTCTTCATCGCCGTTTCGTATTTCTTGGCGGTTATCAGGTTGTTGACAATGTTAACTTGGAATTCTATATCCTCTGCCTTCTTTCGGGCAGAGGGGAAATCGATGGTGCTTCTGTATTTCTTGGGGCGCTTAAGCCACTTATCATCTTTCAAGGAATACAACCCAGATGATTTATGGACTTCATTTTGATCTTCAACATAAATTTCAACGTCGTAGCCTTTCATCTTGATATCGTGATCGTTGTTCCACTTCATTCTTGCATTGTCGAAGAATGCCTTGACGAGAGCTATGTTCTCGTCAACATCCAAGAAGTTTACGATAATATGTAAATCAACGTCCGAGTAGTTAGACCAATTGTAGTTTGCCAGTGAGCCAGTCAGGGTGATGTCTTTGACATCGACTGCGATTGGAAGACCTTCCATAAAATCCATAGCGATCTCTACAAGCTTTTCTCTAATTTCTGACTTTATCTTCTCGCCATCCCATATATCGGGCTGTAAGGTGTCGTGAGTGTCGAATGACTCAGGCTCAACCTCTTCTTCGAGGGCGCCGCCAAAGCCGGCTGGAGAGGACTTAGAGCGTCCTTTAGGGGGTTCCTCGTCAAACGGAGCACCGCCTGCAGTTTGTTTACCAGACTGTGTGTACTGGTCCCTCTTTTTTACGTAGCCATCCTTGACCTTCTGTTGATAGTCACTCACTTCATGAATTGAGTCTATGAAGTCTTTCCAGTTTGTTCCGTTCATAATTATAAATAGTCTACCAAGTGTCTAATGGTAATCGTTTCCATGTGTCAATGCCGATGCATATGTATAAGTAATTAGCATCATAACATATTTCTCCCGGTTCGCCAAGCGTATTGGAATTTGGAATTGTTCTTTGGTTACGCAAACGTATTGTGTCACCGTTAATATCCAATATCTGTGCTGGGTTATTCGTGTTGATGCCGACTTTGTTGTTGCCGCCGTCCACGTAAAACATGTGTGTATTGCTGTTAGACTCTACTCTAAAATCAACAAGAGCGTCTGAACCTTCATTGATAACAACCTCGGGGACGGCGCCGTTAAGTCTCATTCCCTCGCGGACTGTACCAGCATCGTTGATCTTAAGAACAATGTGCTTGTTAGTTTGCTGTTGTTGAAAAACAAGGTTATCAGAATCATTAACAAAGATTTTAGATCGATTAGCGCCAGATTCATTGAATTGAATACATGGAGTAGAAGAATCAAGGGTTAACAAGTCTGAAGGTTGGGTGGTGCCAATACCAACGTTGGAACCGGAGACAACAAGTCTGTCGCTGCCTCCGGTTTTTAAACCAATGTAGTCTTCTTCAAAATCAATCTTAGTATTACTATCAAGTTCGGATGTTATATCACCAAACTTGCGAGATCCTTTTGAAAAATTGTAACTCATATATATCCTTAAATTGGTAAGTGAATGTTAGGGGTTACACAAAGAATATCAGCAGTTGAGTTGAAGGATGCATCAGCGGTTTTGGTCCAACTGGCGGCATTGTCGGTACTTTCCCAAGTATCGCCGTCGATTGTTCCAATGAGCCATGTAGTGCCATCGGTTGCCATATCTTTTGGTCCGTCAGAACCCAGCGAGTTGGCAAGTCGAACCGTTTCCATGTTGCTGATAGTTGCTCCATTTATATCACAGTGGCCGATACGTCCGTTAGAGTTACCAGTACCGTGACTCATGAAAGCCACATTGCCTTCAGACGCAACAATGGTGCATCTTGATCCCAGGCTAGAAGTCGGAACTGGAACATTTCCACCATTTCCATCAATAGCCACTTCACTGCTCCATGTTGTGGTATCGGAACCAGCACAAGAACGTGCGTACATCAAATTACTTCTTTCATAGGCGACTACCCATGATGAATTTGTGTATGCGATACCTAAGATCTTGTCCGCAGTGAAGGGGGTGGATACCGAAAACGAGGCGCCATCATTTGTACTCAGGTAAAAGCGATCCCCTTGGCCGAACGCCCAGTGCCCGCTACCATTGCTGGCAATTTGTGAGATGGATACGTCATCAACGTGGCCGGTAAGTCCGCTCAAATCGATTGCAGACCAAGCGACTGCGCCGTTTGTACTTCTGTAGATCTTCTCATTGCCTTGATCTCCGACAGCGAACCACACACCAGAATTAGAGTTGGTGGAATCTGTGGACCAAGCAATCGAATAGGGTTTATTGTTGCCATCGGGAAGGTCAACAGTAGTCCAGTCTGAGCCGTCAGTTATATCGGTACTACTCACAAACAATTCGTTTGCACCGACATCGCGTGACATGACATAGATACCGTTTCCACTACCATCTTTACCATATGCTACATCTAATGCATCTGGGTTACCACTTCCGGCAACCGAATCGTACCAAGTCCAACTGGTGCGATCAGAGTTGGGAGCATAACCAACTCTTGAATTACTCAAACCCATGACCCAGCGAGTAGCAGGGGTTGGGGAACTGTTAGCCGTGGTTGGACCACCCGGCATTCTAAATTTATAAGCCATTTTAAATCTCCTTTTAGGCGTTTAACTAAATAGTTGTTTGTGACTCTAAGTCATCTGAATTTTTGATTACGGAACCATCCGGTTTAAATAGGAATTGTTCTCCGTCTTCAAAGGTAATAATGGTGTTATTTGTAGGGTGGGAACTTACATGGATCTTCACAAAATCATCGAAAGCATCAAAAAATGCGATGCTGCCGCGTGGTGCCGGGGTCAGCCAGTGAATTACTGTGTGTCCTGTGGCAAATGTGGCGCCTTCAATGACAACGCCTTCGCCAGAGATGCCAGTCTCGTCACTTTGCCTACACACAGTAAAGGCTCTTATACCCTCTGGTGCTCGATTGCTTGGTTTCTTTGGTCGAAGACTATCGGCATCTGTTGAAGTTTCTTTGGGTTCTTCTTCGGTATTGGGTTCTTCACTCACTTTCTTTTTCCTTTTTAACTTTTTCAATTGTGTTTGATTCTTCAGTGTTGATTCTTTCATTAATCATAGCCTTGAATATGCGAATGCTTGTTTGTATCTCGTTCACCTTACCATCCAAATTATCAAGAGTATTCATCATGTTGGTATAAAAGCATTGTGTTTTATTTTCTGACATCTTGTTCTCCTTCTTTTGCTAGAGCCGACCAGTCGACTTTATAAATAGGCACCACTAACATAACATTTTCTAAAATTGCAAAGCCGTATTCTGTACGACCAACATCAATTGCCATAATATAGCCTATTAGTTTACCTTTAGTATCAAATACTCCAGAACCAGAAGAACCAGACCAAGCATAGGAATGAACGTAGATGTACCCTTGAGGATCAAAACCCATAACAGAGCCACCGATAGTTAGCGGCCCAATTGAATTTGGGTATCCCGTATACATTACCTTATTCATTAATGAAAAAGAAGATTTCCATTGTGTTCCACCGTAAGTGAAGTGATAAGGAAATTTTATTGGCGTTCTGGTGTCGATCTTTTCTATTTGTAAAATTGCATAGTCGGTCTTTTTATCTATCTTTTTCACTTCTAAGCAATCAAACAGATCGCCGTCAGCTTCAATTTGAATTGTTTCGCAACCACCCATCAAACCATGACTTGTCGTCAGTACATAATACTGTGATCGATAACTGAAGTAAGTTGCGCTAGACGTAGACATCAGGCCAGCGCGGGTATCCAAAGACATGATTCTCACAGAGCTGTTTCTGGATCTTTTAATGGCGTTCTTGTGAGTAACAGAGTATAATTTTGAGACCTCTTTATTCGCCACAAGCGCTCTATCATGGGGCTTGTTGTTGGAGATTATTTGACCGTAAAAAACCAAAAAAGTTAAAAAAGAGATAACCGCGGTGAAACTTACAAGTTTTAAAATGTTCTTGAGTGTTTTATTCATATGTTTATACTTGTAATTGATAGCTGAAGAAGACCGGAACCTCTTGTTGGCCGGCTTTCTTAGCAAACCATATAATATCTTCACCACCTGTAATTTTTATGCGGTTATTCTTACCAATAGCAACGTACACCGGTGCTCCGGGCCCGTTTTGGATAAAATTCTGATACATCCCATCAAACGCATCTTTTGGTGCTCTGAAGTATTTATTGCTTATGTATGGAATCAACTCTTCAACTGGCATCATGACGTGATACTGCATATTATGTACGTTCATTGGTCTGTCATAATCCATTACACTGGCGTTTACCCAGTCACCCAGAATTTGCTGCATCATCTTTCTTTCGGACGGCATGCGAGGGCCTTGGTGCTGTCGAGCAAAGCCCAAACCTCCGACTAGGCCACCAAAATTAGAGACTGTACCACCATATTCTTTTAATGTTCTTGGCTTACCTTCTTGGGTGAGTTTCTTACCGCGGAGTGAAACTTGTTCGATTGCGGACGTACGAAGAATCTTCAATCCTGCTATTCTCATTAAGCCCGGAATAAGAATTCTGTCGCGGTACGGTACACGACCTTGAGTTCCCAACAACTCGAATTTAATGTTGTATGTCCCTATCTGTGAGGCACCGATCTTTTGAATCTCGCCGATAGTCCGGACGGTTGTCACTCCCTCGATGCCACGAATTTCTGTTTCTGTCTGCTGTAGTGTGCCGCCCTGATCGTTTTGTAGGGAGACATCTACATTGATGTTATACAATCTTAAATCGTAGTTGGGGTCTCTTTCTTGCAGCATTCCATTTATTCTATTGATCTGCTCTTCAGTACTCTCTTGAGCCTCAGTGCGTGCAGCCCTTGTAATACCAGGCGCACCCATTCTCACAAGTTGAGACTGTATATTAGAATCAAAGTCCGTTGGTTTACCAGCGTCATCGCCATCGACTTCAATCTGAAGGCGCGCGCCTATAAGTCTTCCCCCCACCATCGGGCGCAAATATTGGTAGTAAGCGACATACTTGGCAACCTCATCCATCGAAGCGAGGTTCTGGTTGAACCAACGAGCAGTCATCATCATCTTGGCCGCGTCTACATTCTCAGGTCTGTCATCTGCCTGACTGGCATACTGACTGTCAAGCCTTTGAATCATAGACTGAGGCATTTGACCTGAAACCACTCCTTCTCTTACCTTTTCGGCATCCATCACCGTAGAGGACAGGGCGTCATTGATGGTTTGTAGCGCTGCTTGGTTCACCATCTGTGGGTTTTCGTCGAAGAAATCTAATATATCTTGGACGACTCGCAGCTCTTCACTTGATGTGTTGGAGTTCATTCGAAGCTCGTAAATCCAATCGATTGGCTGCTTCGGATAACTACCACCTTGTGCCACTTCGGATCTGCTGCCTTGGATAATAAAGCGAGAGTCTTTAGCTAAGACCAGTGCGGGCGCTTTAGTGTCGTATCCAGCACCGAAGTCCATCTTCTGCTGTTTCGGATCTTCTTGGGTAGCTCTGAAAAGCTTCTCTAGGTTTCTCGCCATGTTGCGATTTAGATCTGGGTTCTCCAACCTAGGTGGGCGACCCTGCAAGGGTGCGGCGAATACTTGCGAGTATGTTCGACTGACAAGAGAAGCAGAGGAGATCCCATACATTTTCACAACCAATGGAATTTCGGCACCGTCGTTTATAACATTGTTGCCGCCCTCCGCCGCCCATTGGAATGAAAGCGTGGATGCCTCTTGCGAAACGTTCCAATGGTTGAATTCTTTGTCAGCCAATGAGGTGCGGATCTTGTCGTAAGCACCCTTGACGGCATAGTCCTCATTAACCAAATTGGCTCTGAGTTCTTCAATAATCTCTGCGGATTTTTCTTCTAAGCTGCTGTAAAGATCTCTGGCTATGTCGTTCACTTCATCGAAAGCGCCATCGGCATCATTGGCGGNCACAANCTCAGTAGATCTAATTGTAATACGTAAGTGTGCTGTCTGCGGGAAGTCCGCGTCGTAGTCAGCATCGTCTGGCTGGACGCCTTGTAACATCACAACTTCATACTCACTCTCAGCGTCACCGGGCAGTTCATACCCCAATTCGTCTAAGCCAATCTCAGATTCAAAGTCTGCAGCTAACGTTGAATATGAATTTTCAGGGATTCCCGCGTAGTTATCGTCTGCCTCATCTGAGTCGCCACCAACTGATGGGTATAGTAAGTCGTTCGATCGAACAATGTCGGGCCAACCTAAATTGATATCAGCAGAGAAGGTGGTATTAACGTAAATTGTTGTTGAGCGCCCATCACCGCCGTAATCTGCCGGATCTTGGACTTCTGCTTCGATTGAAGTATAATCACCATCGTAGTCGTTGGTAACCCTGTCGACGGCTTCTTGTAGTGCGTCTACATTCAGCATTCCTTCGAAATTAACATCAGGGTTTCTCTCTTGGAGGGCTTCGGTCATTTCTTGAAAGCCTTGGAGATCATTGGAGTGTTCGCCGGTTTCAAGAACCTCTGATATCTCTTCGTTCTGGATAAACCAATTAATGTAAGTCCATAAATCAGAATCGGGCGCGTTATTGTTTCGTCCCTTAATTTGATAAAGAGTATCCATCGTCCAAGTCATCGTAACATAAGAAGATGATGCTTTACGCTTGTCCTGACGACGACGCAGCGATACAAGGCTGCCGCGACTGTCGGAGCCGCAGTGTCCCATTCGCTCTGCTTCAATAGAACAGTTAGAGGTGCGGAGGTCATACCAGTAAAAGCCATCGTCGAATTGATGCATAATCTGATCTGGGTTTTCTTTGCTTCGTAAATCTTCCAGAGCGATGCCATAAGCATTGTCAATATTACTTTCGCCCTTAATCATTTCGTAGTTGGTGGGCTCATCGTTAAGCCACGCAAACAATTGATCGAATCGCCGCCACCACATACTAAAGCTGCGACTTATGGTGGCGTCAAGTTCTTCTTTTATGCTTTCGACCGTTTCGGATGGGACACCAGCTTTGCTTAAACCCTTGAGAGCCTTCATGAATGTCTTGCGCCAGGTGCCTTCTGGTTTAGCAAGTGCATTGGATACGTTTTGAACGACAAAAGCGATTCGCTCATTTTGTTTTATTTGTTCGTCATCATATGGGGCGCGCTGCTTGCTTGGATTATTAATATCATATGCTGGGACAGTTCTAGCAACTATCTTATTGTCTTCTGTTCTTGCAAGCTTGCTTGCAAAAACGTTAGACATGAACGTATTCCAATACTCTTGAGCTTCCCTTGCATATCCCGGTGGCAAGATGGTTTCTTTCCACTGATTGCCGGCATACATCTTTGACTTCTCAGGTGAGTCAGCCATCGCGTTCTCGATATAATCAACGACGCTTTCGGGCAAACCAATGTCACGCAAACCCTCTGTTAACACTTCTTCACGAAGATACTCAAACCAATTACCTGTAGAAATACTCATTTTATTTAAACTCCAACATTATAAATAGTTGTTTTTACCAGTATCTACGCAAAAGGCGCAGTCTTTAATAGTTCCGCGGTTTCTTGCCAGCTATTAACCTCGTAAGCGGCGCCATTTGGGTGCTGACGGAGTTTCTGAGCTAAGGAGTGGTCGTTGCCCGGAAAAGGGATCCTATCGCCTACAAAGTGAATCTGATTGTGTTCTATGGCTTCTTCAAAGTAACGAGGAATAACCTGTGCTTTGTCGTTGCCCTTGTTGAAGATATCGATACTGACTGCACCTCCGATCACAAAGTCAAGGGTCGGGTATTTCTTTGCGAGCTTTTCGACAATTACTTTTCTTTCATGGTTTTCAGCATCCCAGTGTTCGTAGTATTTCCTCTGAGCCTTATTGGCATTCCGGCCGACGATCGAAAAGTTCATCATACCCACTCTCTTTTCATAGTGGTTGCCTGTCTTTGTGGGAAACTCTGACTTAGCAACAAGAGAATTCAATGAACGAGTAAGATTCTTAGGGGCTTTGAACTCATTTTCATATATAATTTCCCACTCGCTGAATCCTGACTCATTTATTTGGTCTCTCTTCTGGTAAAAAATGTTACCCATACAAGGGAACATCCCTCCCGTCTGGTCGATAATATCATGACCTAGTTGGTCGATTAAACGGACAAAGGAGCCGCCGGAAACAATATATACTTCTTTGCCCTCGCACCATTTCGCAAACGTCTTCTTGAACGAAGGGTCTATTTTGGACTTGGCTGGTGTGAGAGTTCCGTCCACATCAAAAAGATAAATATCACTCATCGCTTGTAATCATCCGCGAGTCGTACGACATCATTAAGATGTGGAGTAGAGACCTCCATCAACCTTACCATCTCTTTACCAGCGCCAAATCTGTGAACTTGATTGGGCTTCACATGCAGCACATGGCCGGTATTGTATTTTTGTGGTGGGCTTTTCTCATCGGTCCAATTAAGAAGGACACCCTCAAGGACGTAGACCGTCTCCTCTTTGACTTCATGGTACTGCAATGATAGTCTCTGTTTAGGTTCAATATGGAGCATCTTAGCCACATATCCTTCAGTTTCGGCCCAGATGTATTCGAAGCCCCATGGTTTTTCTACAATCTTCATTATTATCTCCAGAATAGTTGTACTGTAACGATCATCATGGATAAAAACACACATAACATCGTCTTTATTGTAAACATGCTCTCACCTAAGTAATACCAAGTCAAAATTGGAAACGTTAGATAAGACATGCTAAAAATTAAAAATCTTGGGCCCCAGACTTGACCCCATTCTTCGTAACAGATCTTGATCCCGTACCAGAAGCATATGCCTGTGGGTACAGAAAATAGCACGGCTGTGAAGACTGGCTTGTCTTTCCACCAACCCCATACAAATTGAGAGTTTAGTTGAAACCAGCCGAGTGTTTGGCCCAAAGCGAAAAGGGCGCATGCAAATATGATATTAGAAGTTGGCAATCAAGACCTCGTTGGCGTATTTTGTACTGCTTGTTTGTCGACCCCATTGGTCTACGATATACTGATTACAATCTTTGTAAAAATCAGTAACCTGTTTAGAGTACTTATATAACAGTATAACCTTTCTATCGGTGGTGTCTATAAACTTTTTAATATTTTTATGAATTACTTTAGTCTGCTCGAACCCTTCTTCTTTTCCTTTTTCAAAAAGGTTCATAGAGAAGTTACCAACAGGAATAAAAATATAGTCACACCTTGTGTCTATGTTGTTGATTGAGTCGTAAAGCTCTTCCTCCTTATCAAACTGCAAGTGGAAGTTCTGTGCTTTAAAGTCTTTGATGTCCCGAATTGTGCGAGGTAATGATTCGTTTTCAATCAGTTCGCCATGAGTTATCTGGGATGTGTCTGTCGATTGGTTTAACAGAAAGTACATGCCGGTTCTTACAAACGGATCAGGATACTTTAGCCAATTCTTTTGCAGAACATAGAATATATTCTTGTTCTCTATCGGATAGAAGTGCTCGGCAACTGCGCTCACACGTTCTGGGTCATTGAATAGACATTGCCAAAACTCATAGTTTACGTATTTATTCGTGTGCGATACAACAAACCTCTTTGTTTTAGAAAGCTCCGTTTCAAGGATGCCATCGTAAAACAAGAAGGTATGTACTACGGAACCATTGGGGATAATTTTTTTGAGTACCCCTAGTGATTTTCCTTTATTCCACGGTGATTTCAGCGGACTCTTCATTACCGATTCTCTCTGTAAAATCACTCAACTTCTGTTGAAGTTCGCTAATGGTGGTCTCTGTTCCTGCGGAGTCCACAAAGGGGTTAGTTGGGCTCGGGTCTTCGTGCCTCTGAGTCACTTGGGCTTCTTCAGTAGATGGATCCATAGTCATTCTAAGGTATCCTCCTGCAATTTTAGTTATATCGTCAAGGATGTAATCAACTTTAGATAGCGACATACGCAATGAGTTTATTTCTTCCAGCGTTTTAAGGGTCAAATGATCTTCCTTGTCAGAAAGATATTGACTGTCCTCTAAAGCTACTTCTAGAAAACTAGTAGAGTTATCTATTAGTCTAGAAATCTCTTCTGGTAAATCTTGTAGATCGATTGAATATTGAATGTTTACTCTGGTATCTTTCATTTTAACCTCTTATGACGCTCTTGCTTTTATGCAGCATTTCCTCAACAATCTGCGGCGAACCTATGACGACGATTTCGGTACCAGTCTGGCCGCGGTTTATTGTTAATTTCGTAAAGCGGTGGTTGTTATCCATTCCCGGCAGCAACGAAACATTTTCGTTGAGTTGTCCGAGGCGGGCATCTTCTCTAATCATCACCACATGTTCTGGGTTAACAAAGATATCCTGTAAGGAATACTCTTGTTTTGAAGAGGTAAGAGTATTTCTTTGACAGACCTCTGTAAGTTTAACTAGCATTTTGTTTCTCCATTGGGTATACTTGTTTTTTAAAAACTGTTGCTTCTCTACCGCGAATATAAACTCGGTAATATTTCTCTGCTACCTCTCGTAAGAAGATAGCTGCAGTTGGCTTCTTGGTCTTATCCATCGCAAGGGAGCCGCCTCCGCCTTCGGGAACATCCCAAACACTTGCATCTTGCGGGACATAAACTAAGTCGCCGGCTTTCATCATTTATTCTCCGTTTGTATGATCCCGTGATTGGTGGTAATCAGAGTGCCAGCGCAACTGGAAGCATTCTGCAGGGCTGTTCTAGTTACTTTAACGGGGTCTATAACTCCATCGTTAGCAAGGTCAGTGAGTTGGTTGGTTCTGAAATTCCAGCCGTACCCATCTTCTGAGCCAAGTACCTTATCAACAATGATGTCGGGTGAGAGGCCAGCATTCTTTGCCATTTGTTTTATGGGCGCGTAACATGCATTCTTTACGATGATGGCGCCGTTGGCCTGCTCCTGAACCCCCGTCTCAGTAGAGATGACTATCTTTTGGCATGCCCTAAGTAGTGCGGTGCCGCCGCCGGCAACAACACCTTCATCTTGTGCGGCCTTGACTGCCTCAAGAGCATCCTCAATCCTGTGCTTTCGTTCAGTCATCTCCACCTCGGTGCTGCCGCCAACTCGGATAACTGCAACGCCAGAGGCAAGCCTGGTAATGCGTCTCTGAATGAGATCACACTCCTCTATCGATTCGGTTGTCTCTATCTGTGAGCGTAGGGATTCTATTTTCCCTTGGATTGTCTCGACATTTGAATTACCACCCACAAAGATAGTTCCGTTCTTGGTGCTTTCCACAAACTTGGATGTACCAAAATTTACCATCTTGGTTTCTTGCAGTTTGGCGCCACTCTCTCTGGAGATAAACGTTGCCCCAACAGATGTTGCCAAGTCGGACAGCAGATTTCGTCGCTCGTGGCCGTAGCCAGGGGCTTTGATTGCTGCCACCTTCATTGTACCACGCATGGCATTCATAATCATAGCAGCCAAAGCCTGACCTTCAACATCTTCGGCAACGATAACTAGGGGGCGGCCCTCTCTGGCAGTCATTTCAAGGATGGGTAGAATCTGTTCTACTGTTGTAATGCGGTAATCGGTAACCAATACTAGCGGCTCATCATACTGCATCACGGAGCGACGTTCGTCTGTTATAAATGCACCGGCACAATATCCAGAATTAAAGCTAAACCCTTCAGTCACATCCAGGGATGTTTCAATAGAGTTTGATTCTTCAATAGTGATCGAGCCATCTTGTCCTACCCTGTCGAATGCCATGGAGATTAACTTCCCAATGGTTGAATCGTTGTTGGCAGAGATGGTAGCGATGTGCTGGATGTCTTCCAGACTGTTAACCGGAATAGCCATCTCTTTAAGGTTCTTGGTAACTTCCCTTACCGTTAAATCAATGCCGCGCTGCAGTTCAATCGGAGAAATCCCTGAAGCAATAAACTTCTGAGACTCCGTAAGGATTGCGCGAGCCAACACGGTTGACGTTGTGGTACCATCTCCAGCACCGTTGTTAGTTTCGATGGCAGCTTGTTTGATAATTTGAGCCCCAGCGTTCTCGAATGGATCGTCCAGTGACACAAACGCAGCTACCGTAACTCCGTCTTTAGTGATAAAAGGTGCTTTACCTTTTTCTTGTAGCAGGACATTGCGGCCTCTCGGGCCAAGTGTAGAAGCAACGTTGTCTGCTAGAACGTTGGCTCCTGTGATAATCTTTTGCTGTAATGATTGGTTGTCGTCATATGCTCGACTCATTAGTACCTCTTAGTTGTTTTAATATTATATCTCAATATTAAGATTATGTCAATTTGTTTTATGATTTATTTAACTCGCCAACTGCTTTATCAGTGGCTTGGTCGAGTACGGTGGCATCTCTGATAGCTTGTCTACCGTATCCAGTTCGAGACTCACCTTCAGTTGGTGCTGAAAGAAAGTACCTGTTAATGTTATTGGTGAAATTGTTGAGCGAAGAATAAACTGGGCCGATGGTTTGCATCAGCCTCTCTCCATACGCCATCCAAGTCTTCTTGAGGGCTTCGTCACCCAGTTGTAAAGTACCAAGTTCTCTGTAAGAATCGATCTTTTCTGTCTGCGATCTGGTGAGGTTGAATTGTTCTGGCTTCTTGTAGGCAGGTGTCTCACGTAACGCCTGTAGGATGGCGGCCTTATCTTTTGATTCAACAGCGGCCTGCACGTCATTAAAGATCCTTCCGCTTCCAAAGTACTGTTTGACTTTTCCACCAAACTTCTCGTCGGAGTACTGTATCTCAAAAGGTCCATACTCTGCAAGGTTTTGCATTGTCAACAACTCTTCGAATTGTTCTGGCTTGATGTTTGTTACGCGGTTCAACCTCTTGGATAGCCTAACCTGGAACACCTTATCACCAAGCTTGTTGAGAGCATTCTGTAATTTACGTGGAGTGTCTACTACTGCGGTCTTCTTTTGGTACCTAACAAGTGGGTAGTAGAATGTTTGCAAGAATGTCGGTAGTGTGATATCGAACTCAGAGAACTCAAGATTACTGCCAGCGCGGCGAGCATCCAGATATGTAATCGAATCAATTTCTACAAAGTGATCGACCATGTTCTTAAATGAACCCATGACGGCTGTCCCAGGTCCAAGCAGCTTCAGGGAATAGTGTTTGCCCGAAAGCACAACGTCTGTAATTGGCTTTCCGGACGCTGAGACAGTTTCGCCTGTCGCAGCAGTGATGTCAGATGGCTGGGTGATCTGCACTGATTTACCGCCAAACAAGCCGGCAAGGAAGCCTTCAAAAATAAAACCCCCTGCAGACTCTGTAAACTCTCCTAGAATGGAGCTAAGAACCTCTACAACCATCATAACTGTAAGCACATCGGATATATCGCCAACATCAGGGCTCTGGCCCTCAATGACTTGGTTCATAAGTTGAATTTTTTGCTCGACCGAAGTGTTCTCACCTCCCAAACTGGCGGTGAAGGATTCAATCACTTCCCGATCTCTGTTTCCAACCTTGCCCCAATCTTCAGTAATCTTAAGAGTTGGTAATAACTTTCTTATTTCGTCAGCGGTCTCAGGACCTTTGAATTGGCCCGGTTCCTGCTCCTGAATAATGCCACTTTGTACTATTTTGGCTACTTCTTCAAAGATCTGATAAAAGTTGTTATCAGGTGCTTTAGTTGGTTTAGGTTTTCTAACTTCGATAAACATATCGTCTGTGTATTTTGGCACTTTGGCTCTCCTTAAATAATAATATCAGCAATACCCAATTCTACCGCTTCTTCGGCTGTCAGGTACACGTTTACTTTTCTTTCTAATAATTTCTTTAAATCTTTCTTTGTCATGTTAGTTTCTGCAACAAGGGCCTCACTATACATCTTCTGGATTTGCTCGATGGCTTCCATTTCGTTCACCAAGTTATGAAGAGGTCCGTGGTTGCCACCTATAACTGAGTGTATCATAACTCTGCAGTTTTTTCCAATACATCTTTTACCTTTTGTGCCCGAAGCCAACAAAAGAACACCGGCTGACATGACTTTGCCAAGACCGACTGTGTGGATTTCTGTTCTGTTTCTAATAACTCTCATGATGTCGTACATGCCAAACATATCATCTGCTGAACCACCGTAGGTTGAGATGTAAAACTCAATTGGAAGCTCAGTCTTTTTAATCGCGTTTACTTCATCTAAGTATATCATCGCATGGATTAATTCCGCTACCTTATCATCAGTGACTTCCGAGAAGAGACCAATGATCCTAAGATCCGGCCCTTGGGCTTGGGAAAGCAATTTTTCTAATTCAGCTTCTAAGGCCAACTGTTCTTGTTCGCTTGGTTTATCACTGGAAGTGCCTTTATTTCCAATAATATCTAAAATCTTATTAATCATTCTTTTAATCTCCAAAATTTGAATGCTTCTTCCTGATGTAGTGTCAGATACATTATCGCACTCTCCCAGTCATCAAATCCCAAGACTTCACGAAAAGTTGGGGGAGTATTGTTAATAAGGCAGTTAATGCTTCTTGCCTTGAACCCCCTACGTTCGCTTTCAATGCTATTTTTAAAAGCATCAATTATATCCTGATCTTTATTTGACTCCTGTAAGTGAGATATCATAACTTTTTCGGCAATCTTATATTTTTCCATTGCCTTTACCATCATCAATAAGTAGATAACTCTGCTTGATTTCATTAGTTTTAATGACACTCTGGCAGAATTGAGGAAATAAAACGTTTGGCACGTTACATATCCGAATATAAATACAAGGGCGTATAGCCACCAAGGGTCCATGATATCTCCAAAAAAATAACCACCAGCATATGCTAGTGGTTATTATAATGACTCACAAAAGTTTTGTCAACTATTTTGATGTTAATCGGCTTAAGATTCTTTCTGCAAGTTGATCGACCATTTCGGCCTTGTTGTTTTTAGCCTGAAGGCGGGCTGCCACTCGTCGGGCAACTTCGTTAACAACTTCTTCTTCTTCCATCATGGCTGCTGGTGCGTCCATGTCGTCATCGTCGTCCATGCCGGGCATGGCATCATCCATACCAGACATATCATCACCCATGCCGTCATCATCCATGCCGTCGTCGTCCATGGCATCATCTTCCATGTCAACTTCAGTTTCGACTGGTTGTCCGGTCACATCTTCCAGAGCAGCTTCAAGAGCGCCCATGAAGTCTTCGATGGAAACCATTCCAGAGCCGGCGGGTGCGGCCATATCAGCGCCCATATCAACGTCCATGTCTGCGGGTTCAGCATCCATACCCATTTCGGCATCATCAGCCATACCGGGCATAGCGTCGTCATCGGCCATATCAGCCATAGGATCTTCTTCTTCTTTCATTTCTTCTTCGTCATCACGCATGCCGGGCATTTTCGTACCGTACATTTCGTGAATCCTGTCGTCACCGATGTGTTTAAGATCGGCCAGTTTTAAAAAACTACGAATCTCAGATTCGGTTAAAAGTGTTTTGCGAGCCATTATAGTTCTCCTTTAAATTTAATAAAATTAATAAATTTGGCATCAAAATTAGTCAATAATAAATAGTCTTTATTTTCACAAAAACGTATAAAATTACCATTCTATGTTAAAACGCTTGATTTTACTAAGCGCTTTTTGTTCGATTTGTTTAACTCTGGCAAAGGATATTCCTATCCTTTCACCAATCTCTCTTAGAGTCATTGAATCATTTTCATTGACCGATATGAGAGTACAGTTCTTCTCATCTGGATAATCAATCCACATCCTGCAGTCGGTAGAGGGGCACTCTATATCTAGTTCTAAACATTTCCTAGAGCAGTTTCGTAAGCCGTCGTAATTCATAACTCTGGGTACTCCTCTGCGATTAAGTCAAATATGTTTTCCAATTGCGTATCTGAAAATCCAGAAGCGTTCAAGGCTTCTTTGCCTTTTTTACGAAGTTTGTTTGATTTTGTTTTTCTTTCGATTGATTGGTCCTTTATATCGTCGAAGAAGCTAACAAGTCTCTCATCCTGATTGATGTAGCCTGTTATGAGACTTCTAAAAAATTGTGATTGTTTCATTCCGTCAGTTTTTAATCTGACATGCAATTGTGCGTGACGATGATCTGTATCGGTAAAAACAATTCGTTTATCGTTTTTGCCATATTTGAGGTCATCGCTCACCATTTTCTCCCAAGAATGTGCGTTCTACTCTCGCCCATGCCGGCAGGAGTTTGGCGAATAATCTCAGCAACAAGCTGAAACTCCGCTAAATCTCTGGCGCCACTATAAGAGAATCCAGACCGGATGCCTCTTTCGATATCTTCTAGTATACGGACAACGGAACCGCGGTAAGGCACGCGAGCAGATACTCCCTCATAGGAGGAATAATTGCCCCTCCAGCTTACTTGAGCTTCTTTAGAAGCCATTCCCCTGTATGTCTTCCACCTCGTTCCGTTTAGGTCTTCGGTGATCTTGCCAGGGGTTTCATCTGTGCCTGATAGAAGCGAACCACACATGACCGCATCGGCGCCACCGGCGAAAGCTTTTACCATATCACCAGAGTTTTTTAGTCCGCCGTCAGCAATGATTGTTACATCTCTATCTGTCTTAGTGCAGTCTATGATAGTTTGGAGGCCAGGTACACCATGGCCGGTTTGAACTCTTGTAGAACAAATAGAGCCGCCGCCGATATTACATCGCACTGAGTCTGCGCCCCAGTCTGACAAGTCGTTAATACCCTCAAGTGTGGCAACGTTACCAGCCATGATGTGAACGCTTTGACCAATGTGTTTGCGTAGATTTTCAATGGCCTCCTTCATCAGCACATGATGTCCGTGGGCCACATCGACGCATAAGAAAGTGGCGCCTGACTTAAGTAGCGATACCGCCCTGTCAATGTAGTCACCTGATATGCCGACTGCAGCGCCAATATTAATATCGTTGCTGTACTTTTCCTTGGCTAAATCCTTAGCCATCGCAGTCATTCGAGACTGCATCTCAATACCATTGTACCTGTGGATGATGGCGGCGCCGCCTATGTTTCCAATCGCTACTGCCATAGCAGTTTCTGAGATTGTATCCATTGGTGACGCGATAACAGGCAGACGTAACGTCAACCCATTACCAAGGTCTGTTGAAACTGACACCTCTGTCCTACTTCGTATGTCGGAATACCGAGGTACCAATAGCACATCATCATACGAAAGTGCATCACTCATTCTTCACCTTCTGCTTGTTTAGAAGCAGGGGCAGCTTTCTTCTTGCGAGGCTTTCTTGCAGACTGGGAGCGCTTCATGGTTGGTGACATTTCCGGAGTTACCACCTTGGACGACTCTGGGTCTGGGGGTGGTGGCTTTTCTTCTACCGGCGGTGGTGGTGGGGCGTTTTCAGCTTCCTTGGAATTGATGTAATCACCAATTGTCTGCTTGAATGTTATAAATGCCCCTTCGATCTGCGTATAATCTTCGACCAACTCCTGAACCTCAGCGAGGTCTCCTCTGGGGTTTTCAAGCATATCCGTGATTTGGACCAGAAGCTCAATTTGTTGTGACTTGAGACGAAGCAAGACGGCTTCGTACCTTTTCTTTAAACTAAAATCAGACATTATCTTTCCTCCTTAATGAAATTACGAATGTCATTCACACTATACCAAGTGTGCTCGTTGGGTTTTTGAGGATCTGACAAGACCCTAATCTTTGACTTTTTATCGTCAGCGTAAGTTTTAATTAGTGATATGGTGGGAACACCATTGAAATTTAATTTCTTCTCTATTTGTGGATGGTCGTCAGTATTAAAAGCAAAGAACTGAAGACCTTCATACTCATCAAGTTCGGACAGATCCTGATAATATTCTTTCAAGTTGTGGCACAGGTGACACCCATTGGAATAGAATTTTACTACGCATATCGCGTCTTCATTGACCTTGCCTGATAAAATCTTATTCAGTGCTGGCGTTGATATCCGGCGTACTGCCATTTAATACCTCCTGTGTCTTCTCAATGCAATCAGGACAGAATAGCCTAACCACCTCTTGTTTAACCACTACACTCCATGATTGTACCATATCTTTGTTTTTCTTGTCAAAACCTTTTTGGCATGCATCGCATGCTTGTGGTAGTTTTCCAAACTGTGCTACTTGATTAGCCATCTTTTCTTGAGCTTTAGCACCGACCTGTTTCTTCATGGCGCGACGGGTTGAACGATTCATCGATTCAAACCTTCAACACGCCAGAGATCGTTGCGGCCGTCAAAGACCACAACTGCCGATGGGAATGGGGCAGAGTTTACACTGTCACCAAACTTAAGGCGGCCTTTCACGAAATAAATCTCTGATGCCTTCATGACATAATCATGCCAATAACGTGTATCGGTGCGGGCTGGAATCAGCATAACAATCTTCGTGTCTGGCTTTTGTGACTCCTTGTATGCTTTCTCGATCCACTTCTCAATGCCGCGGCCATATGGCGGATTAACAAAAGATGTGAAGCCTTCCCAATTTTTAGAAAGACCGTCTTCTGCTTCCGTATAAAAATTAGTACACTTGGTGTTGCTGATGCTGGCGCAAGGATCCAGAGTGAATGGCCCAAAGCGCCAGTCCAGTTTGTCGAAAAACTCTTGGGGTGTGGCCCAGTTTCCAGTCTTGGAGCTAAACATTACTACTTGAGTTGATCTATCCATCAGTACTCCCCAGGGCTCCATCGCCCCTGTCAGAAATTGTAATCGAACTTCGATAAAGGTCGCTATTAGGGCTCTGAATCGCACGAAAGTTAACAACCGGGATCATTACGAGCTGTGCGATCTTCTCTCCACCACGAACATACTGGGTTTCCTTCCCAATATTGTGAAGATTAACGAACACCTCGCCATCATAACCAGAGTCTACCACGCACGCACCCACAATAAGTGAGCGCTTGGCTGCGACGGAGCTTCGGTTTTTCACCTCCAGCATGTATCCGTGAGGAACACCGAAACGGAGTCCTGTTGGGATAACACTGCTTTCGCCGGGAGTGATTGCAATGGCTTGGTTGTCTTGTTCTGGCGAATAGAACACATCCAAACCTGCATCGGAGGGGTTAGCCCTCTCAGGGTCATGAGCGTTGGTACGGGTGCGAGTGAACTCAATAATCACGAGAACCACCACTAAACATGTTGAAGTTTTCAACAACTTCTTCGATGTCTACTTTGTCCTTGAAAAGACGGTATGCTTTTACAGCCGCGCGAATCTCGTCTGTATCAAGCCATCCGTTTTCTTTGAACTCTGCACGCAGTTCGCGCTTTTGTTCTTTATATGGTTCCATCGCTTCTTCGATAGCCACAAGGGAATTGATATATTCCTTTACATATTGTTTACGTTTATCTTCTGTTGACACTGTAATCTCCTTAGTGTATTTAAAGTATAACCATTCTCTGAGAGAAAGTCAAATAGTTTTTGGGGATGCAGAGAAGAAAATTTCATCTACACATT
>JGI24004J15324_10000123_pt1 | contig 28243 bp, 24 predicted proteins | sample LinPmetageLP32_FD_15324 | JGI IMG/M metagenome (IMG submission 15324)
TGCGCTTGCGCCTGTTCAGTTGGAGTGGCTTCAGACAGGATATCACCCATAACCTGCACGTCAGCCGCCTCGATAAACTGCCCCTTGGATACCTTGCCCGATATGGTGTTGAGTAAGTCGATGACCTGCTCGTCTCTCTCTAAGAACTCAGGGCCGAAGAACTCATCTAAACCAAACTTAGTGTCGATGCCCACTAGCTTGGCTAGCTTACGCAAGAACTCCTTGATTACATTCTTACTTGGCTTGTCCAGCGTACGGTACTGCGACGAAAGGATACCCATCAGCTCGGCGAGGTACTCTTCATCTTGGATGACAGGTACGTCCTCATACTTAGCTACGAACTTCTCGATAACCTTAGACATCTCAGAGTTCGGGTCGACCACCTTCCGAACCGACTCCAGCATATTACGCGCTATCACCAACGCCTGTGGGTCGGTTGCAGCAGCCTCCAATAGCAATGCGTGGAAAACCTCGTGAGGAACAGTCGATAGGTCAGCGATGCTGAGGTTGATGTGAATGGTCTTAGTTTTGTCGTCCTTTACGTAAGCCCCTCGAGCTCGCTTGCCAGCAAAGCGTTTGTACTGACCTTCTGTTTCGTGAAGTACAATCCGTACATCAGGGAACTGCTTCTTCAATGATACCGCCGCCTTCTTAGCTATTTGCTTGATGCGGCTTATCTTTCTCTCTTCCTTAGCTGTCTCCGCCTTGTCTTCGCTGAGTTGCTTGCGGTTGACTACTAAGTTGTCATCTACCTTATCTACACCCTCTATCTCTTTATCACTGAAGAAATCGTCGATGTCAACCTGCTCTTCCTCCGTCACCTCTTGTGTCGGTTCCGACACAGTTTCAGCTACTGGCTCAGGTAGTGCTACGTTAAACTTATTGGCAAAATCTTTGAGCTCCTCTAAGGTAATCTCCCCATCTAATAAGTTCTGCCAAATATCACCTACAATATCTTCAGAACCGTCCGACATATAGAGCCTTACGCTACCTCCTAGTGAGTAATTTATTGAATTTGAACTTGTAAGCGAACCGTCTGACTTTATCTTTCGTAACGAATTAGCTATAGCGCGAGTATTATTATTACTTGGTCGGTTATATATTATATCGTCAAATATTCCTTGGACGGCATCAAGCGTGTAACCCTCAGCTTTTAAGCTTTTTCTTCTTTCCCTTCGATTTAAATCTTCCCGACTAAAGCCCTCCTCTTGTGTCGGCTCCGACACAGGAACGGTCTCTTCTACCGCGACTTCTTGCGTCTTAGGCGTTAGCACTACTTCGCCTTCAAAGCGTTGACCATCTTGTTCGAAAATCACCGTCGCGGAAGCTCCAGACTCGCTCTCCCTTACCTCGGTGACAGCTACTGGCACAGCGCCGTTCTCCTGAAGACCTTCTGGCACATCAACCTCGTAGATACCACCCAAAGCCTCTTCAACGGGAGTAACCTTTGATGCGTTTCTTTGCTCAGGCGACCTATCGCTCCTGTTAAAGGTGAACCGAGTAGTCTTAACGCCGTCTTTCTCGGTGGTGGTTTTGAAGAACTTTAATGTCCTTCCTTTCTTGTCGGTTGTAGTAACCTCTAATTCAACCTCCGCTCCTTCTTCTACCGCGACCTCCTCTGTCGGCGCCGCTTCTGCAACTTGGTCTTCGGCTTCAACCTCTGCGGTAGGTTCTCCGATGTCGGGTACTCCTTCTCCCATCGCTTCGCTACCTCGGGTAGGTTCTGGTGCATCCACCGTCTCTGGGCTTGGCTCTTGAATGGCATCTGTTTCTGGTGTTCCGTATAGTATCTGGTCTAACTCCCTGTTAAGGCTATTCAGCTCTTCTTGCTGGCGCTTCACAAGGATAGGGTCTTTCCCTTCAATTTGTTCCTGTAAGTCTTTTCTCCTAAGTAAGATGCCCAGTGAACGTTTCTGCTGTTCCAGAGTCAAGTCAGATGGGATGTCTCGATTAACCGCAATTACCTCGTCGAGGTTGTCCATTTGTTCCTGAGCCTCCTTCTTACTTATTTTACCTTGGTTAATTTTAGACTTAAGATTCGTGTAAAACATATGGCGATAGCTCAACTGACCGCTATCCGTTTGTTTGCTTACGTTTTGAAAAAGCTCAAACGTAGCGTCGTCCATATCAGTAAAATCCTTCTTAGAAGAAGAAGTGGCTACTGCATTTGGAACTCCTAATACTAAACCACCTACCGCTTCCTGAAGTCCGCCAATCACAACCTGCTCTAATCCTTCACCAAAAGACTCAGGAGTATCAAACATCTCCTTTTCTTTAAGAGCATTGTAAATTTCTTTACCTGTTATATCAGCAACCTCTTGAGCGAGACCAGTCTCAAACTCAGCAAGGCCACCAGCTCCCACCTTTAGCAGGCCCCTACTTATCATACTGTTAACCTCTCGGTCTACAATATCGTTAAAAGCTTTACCTGTTACATTCTTAGGAGATTTCTTAAGTGCCTGCATCAGTAGGCTATTAAGCAATCCCTTTTGATTAACTACGTTTCTAAAACCAATGCTTTCTAATGCACCCACTACAATTCCAAGCGGTAGCTTGAACATAGCTTTTTCTTTTTCAGACACATCCTGAAATTCAGGGATGCTAGCCATCTCCTCTCCTAGATGACTCGCAACCTGACCATACATAGCCGCTGTACGAGCCGCCCACCCGCCTGGAACCAACATAGCTGGTATAGACTCTGCCAAACCTAGAAAAGCACCTCCCCAAAACCCCTGCTCTTTTAACTGTGTCCACTCAGGTGTGGTTTCCGAATCGCCTAACACATTCAAAAGTCCATTACGAACAGCCTCAAGCTCACCACCTTTCAGCTTCATATTTTCAGAAGCAGCGTATTGAGAGTATCGGTTCACAGCTTTTTCTACATCGATAGGCTCTCCAAACTTTCGTTCTTTTTTATAGTCATCAACAACTTTGTCTCCAATTTCATTTCGAATATCGGAGTCTATGCTAGTCATAAAACTCAGGAACTCAGCTCTGGTGGCTTTAGCTCCATCCGTTCCGTAAGGAGGGGTTATGCCCCTTCGTTCAGCTTCCTCGGTAAATCGAGACTGGTAGTAAGCAGGGTCGGTGGTCATCAAAGGTATTGCACCCGTAACCTTATCCATTGCTACGTTGTACGCTTCTTCAGAAATCCTTCCGATACCAGTTAACACTTTATTCCACAAACCTCCGCCCCAATCACCTCTATTAGCAAGCATAGACGTGTACTCTCCAGCCGCTTTATCAAGCTCTCTACCTTGTTCCTTAAGAATCTCATCGTTCTGACGTAATCCTTGAGCTTCAATATCTAAATCCCTTCCTCTTTGTAAAAAATCATTGTACCCCTCTGGGTCAGCTGCTACTGCCTGCACGTCATTTACAGGGAAAGCTTCAGTAAACTCGGCGTCAAAAATACTTTTTCGCTCCACGTAAGACAAGAACTGATTGTTGATGGATTCTTCGGCGTCATTAATTTTCTTTACGTTAGTGTCGATTTGCTTTTGGGTTACAAACTTACGAGGAGCATCCAACCCTTCCTGTCGGTTTTCTCTCAAAAAGTCTTGTAGCTTTTTTGCTTCTGACTTCTCTGTTTCAGTGTCCATATCGCCAGTAAAACCAAAGCGCCCTACACTTAGGAAAGACGGAAGCTCCATAGGGTCAAGGTCTACCTCTATGGTTTCCCCGTTAGATGCGGTTACCTTTAGCGCATCGCCTATGCTTGTAGGCTCTACCTCAAATCCGTATGGCTTAAATACATCGGTAAGTTCTTGAGCCACCTGGTCCTCATCACCTCGGTCAATAAGTTGAGGAGATACCATAGCCATACGCTCCTCAAAGAAGTCAGGCTCAGCAACCGTTAAGTCCTGAACCTCCTCCTCGACGACAGTCTCTGCAACAGGTACTTGAGGCTCTGGTGAGACCAAAGAACCAGGCTCCGATACGGATGCCGTATCTTTTTTTTTTACAGCAGAAAAAAGCTCAGGGAACTTAGCATTAACCGTATTGTAATCATAGTTGTTCGCCTCAGCTGTAGCTATGTAATCCTTTAATACCTGAAGGTCATACCCAGATAGCTCTGGGAACTTAGGCATTACCACGTCATAATTATAGTTGTTAGCCTGAGCCGTAGCTATAAAGTCTTTTAATAACTGTTCTTCCATATTATTATCTTACTACACCCCCTGAATTACCTCCTGCCGTCAACCCGATTTCTACCATAGCATTTAAGTCTAGCTTGGACTCGATAAATGACTTAAGAGCCTCCGCTTGCGGTCCCGATTCAGCAGAGTTTTCCTTTGTGTCAAACTTCTTCTTAGTTCCATCGGGAGCTGTTACTGTTATTCTATTGAAACCAGGCTCAGCTTCGTCAATGCTAAACCCTAATTTAGAAAGTATAGGGGCAAGTTTTGGAGCGGCCTCTTCCTCTGATAATGTAAATATATCTTCAGTAATCTGTCCAGACAACTGCTTGTATGTCGCAAGCGGGTCCTTTCTAGTCGTTCCGTAAGAAAATGACTTCTCTACATTAGATGTGAAGTCAGGTCTTAGGGGATTCCAGCTAGCATCTCTAGCTATCCTATCGTAACTCTTTCCTTTCCCCGTTATTAATCCAGCGGCACCTACAGTCCAATCCCTTCCGTTCATAATATTTGGAAGACCATCTACTTCTTGTCCATCAGAGAAAGGAAGATTTACCGTCTTGGTTTCGTCTCCATCTTTAACTATAAGGTCAACCCCTGCATCAGTTCTTTTTGCGCTTTGTATGTTAGGGTTTATAGCAACTAAGGATTTTAAAGCACCGTCAATCTCGTCAGGAGTTCCTGAGTATAAAACACCTACCGCATTCAACACATCTTCATCTTGTTTTTGACCCTCCCCTTTAAGCCTGTAGAATGACTGTGCAGCCCTATCCTCTGGCATAGCTGTCTGCTCCTTGTCAAGCATATTAAGCATCTGCCCACTTAAGAACTCGCGAGCCTTGGCTTTCATATCATCAGTGACTTCTGGCATAACAATGCCGTCGTTCTGATTCTTCATAGCTACATTGAAATTATCGCCTTTCTGCGTGGTACTTTTCCCGTCAATGTCATAGCCATCGATGAGTCCAAGCTCTTCGAGTATACTTACTACGCGAATGGGATTGCTATCAACAAGGGCTCCCACTTGCTCGTCAAGCGCTTTTTGGAATCCAGCATCTTGGCTAGCGTCAGAAAGGGTTAGCACACCTTTTTCACGAACTACCCTTACGTCTTTACCGACTTTGTCTATCCAACTTTGCAGGTCTGGTGAGTAATCATACCTGTCATAACGAGAGCGCATACGGCTGGTAATGCCTTCAATGCTACTGAACTCGGAAGCGTTTTTAGAAAGACCACCATCTTTATCAAGCATACCTATGCTAATCTTTCCGTTGGTAGGATTCACAAACGCCTGTGTCTTAGACCAGTTCTGAAACTTATTTAGCTGCTCCTGTATCGCTCCCTCCATACCGACTATAGACTCATTGTTCTCAATGCGGTCCATTGTCTCCTTGTAATACTGTTGAGCATTTTTAGATACGTCCTGCAAAGCGCTGAAGCTATCCTCTACGTTCTGTCGGTTGACAGTAAACTCACGAGGGTCAAGAAGACCAGACTTGAGCAGTCTGTTCTGAGACATTAAGTACTGAGAGGCGTCAGATGAAGCGTTTAGAATCCATTCATTGGCCGCTTTGTTTTCCCCCTGCGGAGCATCGGACAAGATATCTCCTGTAGCCCGAGACGAAGCGTCAATGGCTTCACGTTGTTTCTCGCGGTCAGCCTCCTGCTCCCTGAGCGTATCAACAAGGTTGGTGGTAATAGCACCCCAGTCGACCCTGCTCTTCTCGTCTCTCTTTACGTACTTATAGTAGCTCATTTCCTAGCGGCTTTAATCTGGTCTATAGTCAAAGCCTGACCCAAAAGCTCTTGCTGAGTTAGACCGCCAAGTGAGCCGAAGAAATCACCGAAGTTACCATCGTCTCCTAAAGCTGTTTGCATAGTATCTAAGTCAAGGCCATATTGTCGAGCGAACTGTTCACGTTGACCAGCNGACATNCCAANCATCTGATTNCTGTAATACAGGAGNGGNTTGTCCTAGGAACTGACTTCGTTGGTCACCACNTAGCTCCTTNCCAATCATCTTAGAGCCACGACCTTGTTTATACAAAGCCTGTCCAGCATCAATCGTAGCGCCCACACCAGCCAGCATCTCAGCTCCCGAGGTGATAGCCGCAGCTTGAGCCGCTTGTGAGTCAGCCGCAGCTTGCTGAGCTCCAGCCGCCTCCGCCTCCGCGATGCCTCGCCGAGCAGCTATATTAGCTACCTCTTGTACAGCAACCGCAACATCCCTGTTGTACAAAGAGCGCTCCTGAGCCGACCGCAACTCGTCTTCTAAGGCGAGGCTACCTCCGACAGCGAGTCCCGCGCTACGTGCCGCACCTCTCGGGTCAGCCTCCTGCGCTGCCTGTACCTGCTGAGCCATCAATCGCTGCTGGCTCTCTCGTGCCTGCATATAGGCTTCTGTAGGGACTGATAGCTCCTGCATAGGGTTAATTTCAGTGAGACGTTTTGCCTCACGCGTCGCCTTCTGAGCCGCTTTCTGAGCGTCTTTAATACGACGGTTAGCCTCAATGGCTTGGTACGTACTTACGCCCGCCGAAGCTAACTGTAGTGCTGCTGTTACAAATGCCATACGATTTATGTTTAGTCAAAGATAATTAGAATCAAGGATACGATTTCATCATCTGGCTTTCTACTACGAAAAGTTCCGTAGCGGTAGTCGATGAGTTGGTCGCGATAAACTTGCAATAGTGTCCGAGTACACCGTGGGATTCTGCCTGAGCGTTCTTTACGCCCATCATATACCAAGTGTTTTGCGGATTCGTACCCCCTGCCGACAGCGTAAAGTTGACCTGAGTCCTATCCGCTGAGAACGCAGTGACAGGCCCGACTACAATAGGTACGCCTGGATTAGTAGGGTTAATCGTATACAAGATATCTCCAATAGATAAGATACTGCTTACAGAGAAACCAAAGGTTATGACTCCAGCCGACACAGTGGTATTAGAGCCAATGCCATTGACTGAACGAAGGACATACTGCGAAGGGTCGATGGTTAAGGCAGGCTCTCCGTTCTCTCCGTCAGGGTTGCGAACGAACGCAAAGAACACAGCCTCTTTCTTCTCAAACCACGTTTCATCGATGTATCCATTTTGGATGTCTGTCTCCAGCTCTAGTCTCCACGCTTGGTCCGACTCCAGCTCCATCGTCTTCCACAAGCTGTTGTCCGTCGGGTTGTCATTGAAGATGCTCGTCATCTGCGATGAGTAATTTACCCCGTAGTACTGGTTTCGTATCTCATTGGTATTATGCCTGTATAAGTTACCTCCATCAAAAGAATAAAAGAAGTTATTCATACCAGTCATCCACTCAGGGATATATGAGTAGAACGAAGGCCATCCTTTTACATCAGGGGAATATGTTAGTGTTTCAGCCATTAGTTTACTTTTTCTACGATAACTCCATTTGCAACTCGGATATATGTGCAGATTCCTGGACCGCTCAAATTGTAGTAACCGTCATCGGCTAGTTGTTGACCTAAGCTATCCTTAAACACCCAGTCTCTTCGAGCTGGCACTCCAAACGCATTAGGCGTCAATACAGGCAAATTATAAAGCGTAGAATCAATAGGCAGGGTGCATATGTCTACCTCAGTACTGGCCTTAGCGCTTGAAGCAAACCCAGTTAATATACGAGGGCAATCTACATCTACCGACCACGTTGGAACACCTGTTAAACAAGCGCTTACAACCCTCAAGTCCATAGTTGAAGGGGTAGCATTCGTCTTAGATACATAAAGTACATAGCTGCCAGCAGCTCCTGTAGTCAAGCTCGTAAGGTCAGAAGCTTGTATCGTAATAGACTCTGTGGTGCCGCTATTATCGAAGTCCTCGTTTATTTCATCCCAGTTGTATAACGGTAATGCTGTTGTCCCTGTAGGGGGACTACATACTGAGTCATCACCGTAATAAGGCCCGTCAAAATAAGAGTTATTAGGGGTTCCTGCGTCGGTAATGGTAGTGGCGCTAGACTTACTCGTAACTGTATTGTTGTAAGTAGCAAAAATTCCAGTGCCCCCTCCAGGAGTAAATCGAATAGGCACTACACCAACCCCTGACGCCAAGTCATAAGTGATGTCATATACCTGGGCTGGAACTAAAGCAGGAGTGCTAGGGGCTGGCACAGGGTCGGGGTCTGTACACTTTCTGTCACACGAAACGCAGGATGTCGCTGGTAAAAGAACGCCCGCTGATTGCTGACGAACTATATCATTTTCGTTTATTAACTGAGAATAGAACTGGTCGGGCGCAAGCGTAGTTAATGCTTCATCGGTGTATACCGATGTTGCTGAGCTTAGATTGCTAGCGTCTAAATAAAAAGTGGTCAAAGCACCACAGCTACAACAAGCTCCCGAGTTAGTAGCTCCTGAACAGAGTTGTGCGGCTTGCGCTAACCTGTAGTCGTAAATAAGATACAGGTAATCGTTGGTGTTACTAGGCATTGTAAAGTTGCCTGAATACAACAAAGAACCCAATGTGTTTGGGGTAACAGATAGCGACGTTGGGGAAGCTGCGAGTAAATCAGAAATGCCTTGCTGTGTATTAGGATACAGCGTATTGCTTCGCAAGTACTGAAGTTTATTAGCCGAAGAAGCTGTAGGGTCGTAGTTAAACGTGTCTCCCGATTGCTTCCTTACCTGCACATATACCGTAGACCCGTTGGGGGGGAATATAGTAGTTCCCTGTAGCCCCGTGAGCTCTTGGTATTGAGATACTACAGGCTCATTTCCTGTACCAAATATCACACCTTGGTTGTAGGTATTGCTTTCATCTGTTCCGTCCACAAATCGAAACTCGTTATGTATGCTCTTGGTGTCCTGCCAGTTTAAGTTTAGCGCTACCTGTATAATTTTAAGTTCGTTTCCTACAGGACAGTTCACAGTGAAGTTTAAGTTCGTTACCGAACCACCGTTAGCCGTCACAACAATTGCTACTGTGTTAGGATTGACAGAGTTTTTGTCTATCGTTATTGTTCCAGAAGATGTGTTTCCTAAATCGTTATAAGTAGTTCCGTTATAAACAGCCACCACGTCAAACGTAACTCCGCTACTTAAAATTGGAGTAGCCCACTCAATCACCACATTGCCTACCACCCCGCCTAAATTGACGCAGAACTGAGAAGTGTCCCCCGCAGCCGCCAAGTTAATGGTCTGGCTAATATCGCAATTCACGCAGGCCGTTTCAACAGGGAGTTTATTCTCATTAGATGATACCACATACTCATCCATATATGGGTCGTAACCACCAAGCTTTTGGGTATTAAACTTAGAGTTAAATAAATCCCTAAAGTAACCACGCATACCCGATTGAGAAACCACAGATAGCTGCTCGTTACTAAAGCTAGAGCCGCGCAGCTGGATAACAGCACCACGCTTAGAGTCGGTAAAGTACTTATCCATACCAAACTCAGCGTAGCTCTCAGGGTTAGCCGAGATACCATACTCCTCTACTCGAGCGACCTGCTGGCCTAAAATCAAAGGAGCTGCGGTCAGGATATTTCCACCCTGAGCATCTGTAACTGCATTTTTGTTTGCAAGTACATAAGAAATACGGTCCTCTTGCAAAACCAAGATATCCGTCTCTCTAGCCACCATCTTTTGGACAGGACCATATACGTCCTCTAAGGTCTTAAAATTTAGGAGACCAAGGTTGAACTCGTTGAGTTTATTTACGTTACTCTCGTCGTTGTAAACGCCGCTGTAAGTGATGTCAGCAAAGCGGTCTGCTCTCTTGAAGTCCTGAGCAGAGACTAGTATGGTTCTCTCGCCTAAAGCAAATGACTGCCCGATAGATGAGTCCTCAATTTTATAGCTCTCCACCCCGTTTCCAAACGCATAGCAATTAAAAAAGTCTAAGTCCACTACCCCCTCCGTCGAGGCGTCTTGGTTGGTGACATTGCCTTGGTGGTATCCACCTACGATATCATAGTTTTCGCTACCCTCAAAGAATACACCGTCTGCAATTTCATTGGGTACCGTTTCAAAAACAATCAGACCTCCAGGGTCTTGAATACATATCTCAACCTTAGTAATAGAGTTAGCAGTATCAAAAGCGTTGGCATCAGTTCTAGTTCCATTTACACAGCGTAGATAAAGCCTGCGATTAGCTGATGGGTCACCAGAAATCTCATAAAAGAACATTTGATTTAAACCCACTTGAGTATTCACCATTAAAGAGTCAGACCCAGCAGTAGTGCTTGAAAGAGTACTGTAATAAAGGTTATTATTTTGCCCGTCGCTACTTTGGCACTCTACGTCACAATTCATAGAGTTTTGAATGATTGCGTCTAAACCTTCACCATCCCAGAAAGCTTTAATATCAGTATATGTCTGGCTAGCGGTAAAAGTTTTTGTTACTCTACAAAATTGAGCTCCATTGCTTCCTCCACACAAACCAAGGTCATCTTTTCTAAACTTTATCTTTATCCTTACAACAGCTCCCTGCGGAACGGGGATTCTGTTATATGTAGTACCTGATGTAGTAAAGCAAGGGTAATTAACTATTGCCTGTCCAAATCTATAATTCTCTGTTGTTGTAGAGTTTAAATTCACACTTCCCACACTCGAAAGTGGCGCTTGTGATGTTATGGTCGGGTAACATCTATTAGTAAGTGTTGTATCTATAGTAAAGTCTTGAGCCCTAAGCCTCATATAAAGACCTGGAACCTCCAATATATTTGAACCTGATTGAAGTAGGTGCAGGAAGTTTGTAGGTTGAGAAACCTTGTCTAGTACAGTAACCTTGGTCTCTTCATTTAAAACTCCGTTAGCGTCTACCTTTACAATAAGCTCGGTACCAGCATCTACCAGCGCCTGGTCCTGACCAATCAGCCTAATCCAGTAAGACGTGGTGCTAGGGTCGTAGTAATACGTATTTGAGTATATGGTATCATACGCTCCTCGAGATTGTTTTAATACAAACTTATAGGTATCAGCCCAACTAGGAGCCGTCATATTAATCGGTATAGTAGTCCGAATGCTGTTATTCTAGAACTGTTAACAGAAGAAACAAATACGGTGTTTTGAGAAGAAGTTAGTGTCGTAGTCGCTCTTTTGTATTTGTCCATATAGACAATACCAACTTCATAGTCTCTATTACTATGTAAGCTTTTATTGCTCGATTCACTTTGATACGTGAAGGTTACGTTACTTACCTCGAAGTACTCAAAATACTGATTATTAGGTGATGAAGTATTGTTGTACTGAGCGGCCAGTATCTGAACTGAAAACTCATCTTCATTAATCGAGTCGCTCGATAAAAAAACGCCCTGACCTCCAGCGGTTACACCCGTATTTACCAGAGTATATCCTGATGGGGCTACGATAGAACAGTTGTATATATCCGTAAAAGTACTTCCGTTAGAGCAGTTTCCTACAGGCTGAAAGCTCCCTCCTAAATTAGAGCCTAACTGAGCTTTAAACTCAGGGCTTTCAACCATCTCAAATATGCTATTGTAAGATTGAGGTAGGTTAAAAGTAAATGATATTGTAAACGTAGGATGCTGAACGGTTATGGGGTATGCTCCTGATTGTCCTGACCCAGAAAACCCTTTATGCGATACAGTAAATCCAAATCCAAAGACTCCGCCAGCAACCAATGGCTGATTTATACTTGAAAAATTTATAAAAGCATCAGCGTTAATTGCTGTAACAGTACTAGCGGTATCTATTGTGTAGTTAACTCCGTCATTTCGAGAACCCAAACTTAAAGAAGTAGATAGGTTTTGAGAAATTAAACTGGCCGTATAGTTGGTGTCAATACGAGCCCCAGTAGCGGTAGTTAAATCGTAACCATCCTCATAGTTACCATACATCAAGCGGTTGCCCATAAATGTTTGAGCTTGAGCAACTAGAGGTACGTTATCATATAAACGCAATATCTCAGACGAAGGCAACAGTGTATATATCTGCTGATTGGTAAAGTTGACCGTTTGTACTACGCCATCAGGCCAACCAGCCTCTTCCTTGATATACTTTTGCATCACCCGAACGTCCGAGTCATTGCCTAGCTTAAAGCATATGTCGATACCAACGACATCGTCACCACCTGTATTCACACCCACTACCGCTGTATTGTAGCGGTTAAGCATCCCGTCGTTGAAGTTGGTGTCGGGGTCTATGCTGAAAGGGCTGCTCTCAAATGCCACATCCGTAAACTGAGACAAGGCACTGTACTCATTGTCAATGTACTTATATCGATACGAAAACGAAACGAAGTTAGTCTCTAAGTAGTTTTCTTCGCCAGGCACATCAATAAGCTGAAGCGTAGGAGCTTTTCGGGGTGGCTTCTTAATGACCGATATGTCATCCTCTGTAATCTGGTCAACGTGACCTGCCGTTGGTTCGAGATAGCTTCTCGTGACGTTAATCTTACGAGGCGGGTTGATGTCGTCGGTAAAAAACAGTAGGTCCTCAACCTTATTAACTCCAGTGATAAGGAACGTAGGGTTGAAGTTAAGTACGCTAGTGCTAACTACGTGGTATATTAAAAGGTCGGTATTGGTGTTGTATGAAACAATCATATCCACTGGGGTGCTATGTGACCCGTCGTGTATAAACCAATAGATAGTCTCATTGACACCATCCTCAAATGAACCAATGCATTGAGCGGTAGTTAAATCAACGCCCTTGTACTGTAACGTGGTAAGTTTAGTATTCCCCTTTGAGTTTTCTACAGAACCCACCTCAGAGCCCTCTGTAGAGCCGAGGCGTACATTCAATGCGTTGATATACTCTCCGTTGGGGACAAGGCGCTCGTCGACGCTCTTGTTCATACGCCCCTTGATAAAGTGTCTCTTTACGTTACCCATTATTTAATCCACTTATTTTGTCCGCGCAAGTTCATCAAAAGACGCCCAGGGTGTATGTTGCTGATACGAATCTTTGCGTTGCGCAGTAAAGCAGATTTATTTTTCTTCGACCGATTTACTACATACTCCTGTGTTCCCATATGTGAATTGAGAAGCGAGTAAGATATATACGCGTATACGTATTCTTCAAACAGTTTGTTTACCGTAATCAAAGAATCATCTCCACCTTCCATACCGTCGCTGACATATTCCAATATGCAGCTCTCACCCGACATCACCGAACTAAAGTTAATGACTCCAGACTTCGGGTCAATACGAAACGTAGGATTGGCGTTAGCGGTCTCGGTATTGAGGCCAAATGCCGCCCCTCCTACAGGGAAATCAAAATACCACATCCCATCGATGCACCACCCTTCGTATCCGTCATATGGGCTGTTTTCGTTGAGGTACATAGACTTTAGAGTACTATTAAGCCTAGCTTCATCGATAGGTGAGAACTCTGGCTTTAGTGCCGCTCCAGTTTCGTCAAAGAGGATGCGGTTGTTGGAGTCTTGTAGGTAAGCCTGTGCGCTGGTAACTTGAATATTCTCCGTCAAAGGAAAAACCACCCCGTTCTTAAACATAGATAACCGAACCCAGTTGACATAGTCGCTAGGAAGGATAAACCGCAGGTCGTCCGATACGTTAAGTTGCAATACCTTAATCTCTTTAAACGCATCGTAGTTGAGCTCCTGTATCGCCCGCTTAGCGTGAAACAGAATTTTATATCGAGACTTCTCGTTGACCAGCTCGTTATTACCGCTGTACATAAGCTGGTAGTTGCTGACGATATCGCGCAAGCTCACGTATTGATATGAACCCCAGTTCGCGTCTTCAGGCGAAGCCCCAGCGTTCTCGTAGTATTGGTATTGAGTTAGGTATGCCATATTACTTGCTTGCTTGGTCGTCTAGCTGTTCTTGTCCCAGTGAATAATTTACCACATCCATCTCACGTATTGACACCCCTGAGTACTGCAAAATCTTATTTACCAATCGAGGCTCGTCATCAGCAGGCAACTCAAAATCTTGGTAGTCTGCTTGTCCTTGGTCAAATACAGGCTCGCCTGCCGTAAGTGTTGAGTACGTCCAGTTGGGTTCTAGCGGGTAACGGATATACTGAATCGTTCCCGAGGTGATAGTATTAGGATATGCCGTAGCGTTATTTCCGTTCTGCACATATGCAGGGAAACTCAGCGATGGAGCGGTCAGGTACGAAGAGAGGAGCAAATTAATCTTTGAGTTTGATACCTGTTCCATCTCGTAGTTGCTTCCTGTGGGTAGAAGCCTGTTAAGAAGGTAATAATCGGCTGGAAGAGCAAACGTATTGGTAGTGAAATTAGATACCGTAGAGAATGTATCGATAACTTCCTCGAGGCTTCTTGCTATATCAGCATAGCCCGTTCCTGACTGGCGGATATTCTCCTTATTAATCTGGTAGTTATAGTCGTAGAAGTACTGGTCGAATATCTCGAGCTGCGCCTGCTTGGCATATAGATTGAAATCTGCTGGAGAGAGATACCCGAAATTATTCTTGTTCAGTATCGATAATACTGTATTCCTTACCGAATTTATCATAGGGACGCTTTTGACAAAGATAAATCAAAAAAAGGGGCCACAATTTGTGACCCCTTTTGTAAAATAATAAAACGCAATGTAATTACGATATACTCGTGATTCGCATTCCCGAAGGCAGCTTAAAAGGTATAGCAACGTCTTTCCACTGACGCTCATATGCGTTTACAATACCATCATTTAAAACGTGATGAAACTGCAAACCAATAGTATCTGTGGTATGATAAATACTAAGCTGATTTATACCTCCACCAGCTTTTCTGTCCATATAACTCACTGTGCAATACGTACTGCTTATGTGAGATACGGTTGCAATACCGCTGATGTTAAACAACCTATCTCCATCGTTATCATTTTCACTATAGATATAATAAGTGTCTGCATCAGGGGAAGTAGGTTCAGTACTAATAATAGGAGCGCTAAGAGTAAGCTGAGTGTCAGAGTCAACAGTAACAACAGTAGCCTCTTGCTCATTGCCGTTTAATACCACATCTCCTGGCGAAACATCACTTGTAAAAGTAGTTCCTGAACCAACAAGTTTATTTGCGTCAGCAGCAAGCATAATTCGATACGCATCGCCTGTCTCAAAGAAGTCTACAACTGCACTAGCAATATCTAGATTAGCGCCATCCACAGTAGGTGTAGCGAGAACCGTAGTAACACCCCCTGATGTAATATTAACAACAACATCACCCGCTACTACTCCATCAGTAGTAAACGTTGCGGCTGTATCAACTAAAAAGCCAGCGGCTGTGCCACTAGCAGTGCCGTCAGAAAGCGCGGTAGGAGCGCTAGCGACCCCCGTAACAACAGGTAGGGGAAATATTAGAAACTTTTCCATAACCATTAAGCTACAGCAACGGCTGAGATAGCATTTATTGGCGACACCTGACGAGATACGTTAGTCCATCCAGTTGCCAAAGCCAAAGCGACTTCGTCTTGAATTTGATTACGCATAACGTTTTGAGCTCCAGTAGTTGTTAAATCAATTGTAGTCCCTGATTTATAAGTAATAACTACGCTGGTAGCGTCTGTTCCTACAATAGATATAATGCCGTTACAGCTGATGAGCTGATTGCCCGCACTTGTTACGGGGATACTTAGATACTTTTCCATTTGAAAAAATGTTTATGGATGAATAAAGACCAAAGATAGGTCTTTTAAAAAATCACTCTAGCTGCTTGTCAAGCATCTTCAATACCTCGATACCATCATCACTCTGTAAGTAAGCGGCGATAGCAGACTTCGGGTCTTCACCAAAAGGAACCGTCATCATACGCTTCTTATTGGTCTTCAAGTTGAAGTGGATGTCGCGTCCGTTATTACGCATACCCAACAGCCCCTTTTCTAGGATTAGTGACACCTTGCCGTACAGGTCCAAAGAGGGGTCTTCTAGCGCTTCCAAGAAGTCAGAAGGGTATCGCTTAGCTAGGATTAAGATATCGCGCTTGAGCTCAGCAGAAGACAGCTTACTAGGGTCAATCTCTAGGAGAACCCGAGCAATCATTTCCATCTCCGTCACACTCATCTTACGCGCAGCCACCAAAGCATCCGCCTCGACAACCATATGGTCTAGCTCTTCCTGAGCGTCCTTCTCTTTATTGACTTCAGAAAAGGTAGAGCCTGAGTCAGGGTGCAGACTCAAAAAATGCTGTAGTACCTGGTTTTCTTTTGGTACCGAAAGGAACCCGTCTTCAAAGACGATTGGTTCTAAAATAAAGTTTCCGTCTTGCTCGTCTTCGAATGGAGTTTTCTGATTGCGAGCATACCGTAAAGCGCGATTGACTTGTCCGTCAAAATACATAAGTGGCTTACGGGAGGTGTTGCGGGAAGACAGCGCAAAGGTTAGCGGTGCCACGTCGCGGTTAAGCTTGTAGATTTTATCTACGATTTGAGCTTGTTTTTTCATTTTATTGAATTAAGAATTTATAAGAAAAAGGGGAGGGGGTTTTACTGCCCCCTCCCTTTCAGAGATTAGTCACGGAACAAGAAGAAGTTGTTCGCGCCGAGCGTACATACAGCTCGCTCAGACAGGAAGTTGACTTCCATAGCGTCGAGGTCGCTAGTACGTGCTCCACCAGCAGAACCAGTAATCCAAGTCTTGTAACGACGGTCTTCAGTTTCTGAAGCTCGGTACCGAACGTGGAGGAAAGGTCGCTTAGCGTTCTTACCCATAATCTGGTCGTATACAGTTGTTGAACCAGCTGGCACCAACAATCCGTCTACCTTACCACCAGTCAAGTCACCACGCATAGTTGGGTCGTTCAAGTACTTCCAGTCAGACTTATAGAAGTCGTAACCACGTCGGAACCCACGGAAGCCTAGGTTCAACGCCATCTCTTCGTCATTGTCAAAGAGGCCGTACGAAGTACCACCAGCACCATAAGAGTTCTGAGCAGCCAACATATCGTCGATAGCGAATGAGAAGTCACGGTTAACGAAGATTACATTCTCTTCGATAGAACCTTGCTTATCCAATCGCTGGATGATAGTGTCAAACTCAGCCAACGTAGTTGGGATACCTTGGAAAACGTTTCCTCGGTTGTTAACTACGTGGAACACACCTTCTGAACCAGCGTCTGTACTTCCTACAGCTCCACCAGTTGCCGCATTAGTAGCGTCACTTAAATAAGCCAAAGCTCCAGAGCCATTGGCAGCAGGTACAGCTTCAATCATAGCAGTCTCCAAGTAGTCATCGAAACGAAGACGTGTCTCGTGCTCAGACTTCAAATACCATAGGTAGCCAGTAGCTCCGTTTTCAGAAGTTACTTCAACCCAACCGATTTGAGCCATATCAGAACCGTTGACAGCGTACTTATCCTTCAAGATAATTGGCTTATTCTCAAAGAAGTTGTCTTGCGCTTCCAAAGAACCTTCCATACCATTTGTTCCTTTGGCAAACTCAGAACCATAAACAAATAAGCTACAGTTAACACCTTGAGCCATAGCTTGGTCAGCCTCATAAAGACGTACCGCAATAGTAAAAGCTCCAGCAGCTACAGCGCCTACACTTTCAATTACTCCTTTGTTAGAAAGAGTTCCTGCATTAGCAGAAATCATAACTGTTTGCCCTTTTCGTAGAGAAGCGCGTGTCTCACCGCCACCAAGGGTAATTGTATAGTTAAAAGCCGTAGAAGTAGCTGCACCACCTGGAGCAGTGTCTGCATTTACGTTATTATACTTAATATGCAAACGCCCTTGCTCAGCCCACTTGATGAGGTCAGAGTTAGAAGGCATCTCCGCTCCTACCATACGCAAGAAACCAGAGATAGTACGGTTTCCATAACGCTCGAATTCTTTCTCGTACGTATCAGGGAGATACTGGTTCAAGAAACGAAAGTCAGTGATATAATTTGTCTCCAGAGCTTGTTTTACTGGAGCTGGGGTTAAATCAAACCCAGGGGTTGTTTGTACAGCCATTTTTTCTGTTTTTAAAAATTATACTCTACGGGCGCTCCTAATTTTTAGTCCGCGTCCCGAATCGGAATTTACACTCCGAATTTGCATTCCATCCTTCCTCGATGTCTCAGGCACCTTTCGCGAATCCATATTTATATTCTTGGATTTACGACTGATGTTTTCGACTCCGTCAGCTTTGCCCTGCTCATAAAAGAACTGGGCGAACTTAGAAGGATTCATTGCAACGCTCAAAGCCTTATGGTATCCTGCTGCGTCCTGAATCAAACCGTCGTCCCCCATAAACTTATTTATAAAGTTCATAATGTCAGTCTGGTTTTTCTTCAGCTCGCTAGCGTTCCCTGGGTTAAAAGTGACGTCCTTATCTCCGACTTTAAATTCAAAACCTTTGAATTCATCAGAAAAAACTTCGTCAGTCTTATCCCGAAACCACTCGTTACGACGAGCGTTTTCTTGTTGGACACTACTAGACTCCTTCACGTATTGTTGATAGGCTTCAAAATTTTCTTTCTCTTCGCCAGACAAAGGATTCCCGCTTGACTCAAGCGGTACCTTATATTGCTCTTGAAGGTCTGAGAAATATTTCTTAGCCTTATTAACCTCTTTCTTCTTAGCGACCTTTCGCTTACGGATGACAGACTCCTCATCGAGGTCTGCATCGTAACTGAAATCGTCTACCATACTCTTTACATCGTCGGCATCTAAACCGTCTTCCGTAGCGAGATAGTAGTCCGCTAAGAGTGCGTCAGGGTTCATTTCGTCATAGTCCTTGTTGAGTTCAACAAAGTCTTTGAGCCCACGACCCGTCTCCTTTTTGAAACGGAAATAAGCGTCTACATCTTCAGGGAGCTCAGGCGCGGAATCGCGCTCTTCGAATAGCTCCCCTACGGTGTTAATCTCTTTTCCGTATCGGTCCTTTAGAAATGAAAGAACTTGTTCCTCATCTAAACCAGTGGGCTCTTCTTGTGTCGTCTCCGACACAGTTTCAGCTACTGGCTCGTCAGGTGTTTCACCACTTACTTCGGCATCGTGTTTTTCAAGAAGCTCCTGTTCCACTTCTGCAACAGACTTCTCCTCTACCGCGCCTAGGTCTCGTACTTTAATTTCCATTGTATTTAATTTGTGCGAAGATAATTATTTTTTACCGACCTCATCGTGGCTCGAACTCAGCAAGGTCAAAGCCATCAAGGCTATCCTCATTTGATTCAAAATCGATAGGCGGTAAGTTATTCTTACGCTGATTAATTAGTTTCGACTGCTCTGTATTCTGCTGGCTAATACGCTTCCCTTTCGCTTCTTCACGCATATCTTCTCGTCCAGCAATAAGCTCCTCAGTTACACCCTTGAGCTTCATATTGTAATTAAACTCCTGCTGCATCAACTGGTTTTTAAGCTGAGCCTCCATCTGCATACGCTCGATATCAAAAGCCACCTCGGCTTGCTTAATCTGAACTTTCTGCTGACCTTCAGCTTGTATCTTCATCATCTGAGACTCCGTAGCCAGCTTCTGAGATTCGAACTGCTGCTGAGCTTGCATCTGCTGCTGCTGAAGCTGCATAGCTTCCTCGCGCTCTTGCTTCTTCTTGCGCTTGAGCTTAAGCAATTGATTACCTAGCTTGATGTTCTTAATCTCTCTGATATCGATAGCGTCCTCCAAGTTGATGTCATTCTTAGACAAAGCCATCTGGATATTCTGCTCGAGCATAGCCCTTTGCTCTTCGTCAGGAGCCACCTCAATAAAGACACCGAAATCGTAGATATACAAATCTTTGATATCGTTAAGGATAGAGATATTGTACTTACCAATTTGATTTGCAAACTCTTCCTTAAAGTCAGCGTACTCCAATATATCAGCCACCCTGCAAGACAAAGCTTCAGCTAATGACTTCAGTATAAACAAGCTACCATCTAAGATATGACGAGTGGCTACGTTGGAATTAAGCGCCGCTAGCTTTTGTACTCCGACCAATGAGTTAGGGTCAGGCATAGAGCCGTCACGCGCTTCATTGAGACCAGTAATATCACGTATCATATTGAGATAGTGATTGTAGTTCCCAATCAAAGCGCTAATCTTAGACTGCCCTGAGTTACTGGTGAGCTGCTGGATAGGGACTCGAGCGTTATTAAACTCGCCATCCTGAGTATAGCTACGCCCGACCACGCTACCCGTCTGAAAATACAGACGCAAAGCGTCCTCTGGGTTGTACGCATTGCCTGTCCCAAGGTCTACTTCGTTAAGTCCGTCAGCATCAATGAACACACCGTCTGGAACGATGCGAGACATTACTTGCTGTAATTTAAGGTGGGTAATCTGTATCTGGTCTGCCAAAGGAATCATACGTCGAACCAATGACTCGATGTTACCCTTGTACATACGTGGCGCACAAGCCAAGTAATTTGGCACTGCATACTGTGATGCAGATTTAGGACGGACCATATTTTCCGCCATCTCCCACTTGAGAATAATATTGGTTCCCATAACCATAACGCCTTCATACCATACATCGATAGTCTTTTCGATTTTCTCGAATCGACCCTCTTGCATCATCTCTTCTGGCGGGTTAAACGTATCGTCCTTCTCAACCACCTTAGCGCCTCCGCCATCCATTACCTTCTTCTTGTAGACAAACTTCTGCGTTGTCTTGTAGTTGAAGTACATAAGGGTAGTGGTATCTTGATAGAAGATATCGTTATCGTAGAACTGCTGTACGTTATAGTAATCGTACCAGCTCTGAGAATGCTTTGAAATTTCCTTGAGGTCGTCCGTAGTAAGGCTAGGGTCTATCTTAATAAGCTCAGTGATAGGCACTGTCTTAATCTCTCCCCAGTAGAAATTATCTTGGAAGTACGGGTCTTCGGTATAGCTATATACCACGTTAGCGGGGTCCACATACTTTACCTGTACCCCGTCGCCTTTAAGGAACTCGTGCTTTACAACTCCTACACCAAGTACAGCAAGGTCGTAGTCTACGCGCTGCCTGGTTTCGTTATACCTGTTCTGCTCAAGCAGTGTATTGATAGCCTCTTCTTCTGCTATTTCAATTGCAGGCTTATAGTTAAGCTGCATATACAATGAAAGCTCTTCATCGCTATTAGGAAGCTCGTCAGGAGATACAGTGAAAGGGTCTACGCCAAAGCCTTCCTTTACCTGCATCAAAAGGTCTTTAGAGACCATCTGAGCCTCTATCATATCCTGATACTTACTACGCTTCGCCGACGACATAGCGTCTTGAGCATAAGCCTTGACATCAAACAGGCGGTCCGACATACCGTTAACTACGATATCAACGAACTTAGGGATGATAGGAATTGGAGTCCAGTCCAGGTTCAAATAAGAAAGGTCGCCGTCGACCGATAGTTCGCTTTTATACTTAGCAACAGACTGCTCTCCCCTAGCATACAATCGGAGTCGATTAAAATCTCTCCATTGGCTATAGAAGCGACAACCGTTTCCATCCCTCTTAAACCACTCATATTGAATGGCTTGTCCAATCTGCAATCCATACTCATAAGTCGCCTTTTCAGCGTCAGAAACAAATTGGGTAGGGAACGAGGCAGATGCTATGTTAACCTGAACATCTCTCATTATTTAACTAGTTCGCTTATATTTCCACGATTGTTGTATCTAGCAAAGGTAACAGATAATTTCGATTGCTTTTCAACAGGTTGATAGATGTGTTTTTGGTTAGCCATAATAGCCAATCCAGAGCTTATCGTAGCGTCAAATTTGGTTCTGTTGTTGATATCAAACTTAGCCCAGTCTTCAAGCGTCCTTGTGAACGGCATAGTGCCGATGTCACCTTGCTCCCTGTATGTTCCTTCCATATCAATCCCCACGTGCTTTTCGATATAAGTCTCGATAGCCGAAGCGTGTGATTGCTTTACATCCTCCGAGGTATTCGGTATACCACCTAGCTCCTTCTCCGTCTTAGACAGCTTATTGAACTTCTTGTCGGGACGGTTCATAGAAAACTTGCGGTAACCCCTGTTCTTGAAATGATAGAGAAGCCTTGGCTTGTTGTTCTCCGTAAGTATAGGCATCCCATAGAATATACAGGCCATCAGAACTTCTTCGAAGAATATCTCAGCTGTCTGTGGTCGAGCTACATACTCTAAGAAAAACTCGTTGCTCGGGGCATCATCCATATTAAACTTAGTCATCCCGTGTAATGAACCGTTTGAACCTCTTCCGCCTACTACACCAGATATATCGTATGGGTCGCAACCAAGGGAGCCGATATGCTCATTGCCAGGATACTTCATCCCATTGCGCACTATGATATGATTCTGCATCCTAGCAGGAGGAGTCCAACCCAACAAAAAACGACCATTGCGCTCAGGAGTCCATATAACCTGACTGTCCTTATGACCATCCTTCCAGTGAAATGACCCACGGGTGAGATAGTGCTCCTTTATCATCTCGTCGTTATAGTCAATCTGCTGGTATATCTTAGTTAGATTGAATATAGACTGCTTGCTTTCATCTCGGAAAGCGTGAGACTCGGTACGAGGAAACTGACGATAAAACTCGTTGAGCGCATCGGGGTCGTTCTTAAGTGAAGCCACCTCGTTCTCCCAGTACTCAATAGCTCCCATTTTTATTGATTGCCCATCAATTCCTTTTACTGTCTCTGTAGGTTTGTTAAATACAGGCATACCATACCTATCGATATAACCCTCGAAGTTCCACTCCATAGGGATGAATAGGCTGTACATACCGCTCTTGGTCTGTCCGTTGGCGTTACGATTGCTTACATCAGATTGAGCGTATAGAGTCTTGTAGTTGCCACCTCCTTTACTCAGCGCGTTGGATGTGGAGCCCATCATACATTTACCAATAATACGACTACCGAGACGCAGACAGGTCTTCGTTACTCGCCAGTTATTGAGGATGTTCTCTGGCTTCTCCCACTTACCACTCTCATCGTGAACCAACAAAAGGAGCTTCTCTCCGTCATAACTGTTATCAGCTGTATTCTTCCAGTCTATAGTGGTATCGAGACCGTCAAGCTCCTCAGACTCATCGAGGTACATATTACGCTTAGTAATCTTAGACGCAGGCACTCGGTATGCCAGTTCTGTCTTTGGCTTGTCCATACCGTCTTGTATGGGCTTGAAAAAGAACGGGTAGTTAGCAGATATAGGAACGACTTTATCCGTAAACATCTTCTTGGCGTCAGCACCCGTCTTGGAAAGTATTCCTACACGAGCGTCTTTAGCTAACGTTCCTATATTCACACATTCAGAAGACCCCATAAAAGAAAATCCTGAACGACGTATTTTAAGGTAACACATACCAAAGGAACGGACATCAGCTTTACAGGCTTCCCAGAAAATATAGAATATACGGTTGGCCTCTCGGAAGTCAGGAAGCCCTACGTCAATCTTGGTCCATTGGAGGTAGGTATAGTGCGAGCCCGTTATGTATGTAGGCACTCCGTTATTCATAAACCACGCGCCATTTTCACGCCTGTCGAACTCTTGCTCTACAAAATCTACCCACCTGTCTTTAAACTCAGCGGGCATATCATTCCACTGGAATATCGTCTTAATGCGTGTAAGCTCTTTGGGATACTCTAGCGGCTGCCAGTACTGCTCTTTCTTGGACTTACTTCGTTGTATAGGGTCGGAAGAGGCCATAGGAATTGCGATACGGACACCCTGTATTTCTACGATATCGCCTATGGTTCCGTCTTTTGATATAACGACAAAGTCATAGTCTTCGTTATATCCGTACTCCCAGTTTTTAGCTTTGTTCTTCCTTGTCAGTACCTTTTGAGGGACTACGTCTTTCAGGTGAATAAGCAGTTTATTTTGACCTTCGTTCTGCAAATCCCTGCTTGGTATTAGTAGGTGAATCACCACGCTTTGCTAGCGCATCTAAGTTCTCTCTCTCCTGCTCGATACGATTAAGTATCTCTAACGCATCGAATATAGCAAGCTTTTTGGTAGCTGCTGCGTTCTTTAACCTGTCGGCAGCTAGCTCGTCTTCTAAGTCAGGCTTTATAATCTCTTCTTTAGCCACCTTAATAAGCTGCTCAACCGCTCTGTGACCAGCGGCGATAATCTTTTCTTTGAGTTCTTTCGAGTTCATAATACCAGGGTTATGTTATCAGTAAACATACGGTACAGCTTCTCTCCGTCTACCGTAAACTCGTACTCGCTGTCAGGGAGGAATGAAACCTCATCGCCTTCATTTACACCAAGCGCCAAGAGCTCATCATTTCCATACTTAAGCCTTCCGATAAGAGGTTCTTCCTTTGAGAACTTACCTATCCACGATTCTTTCTCTTCTACAGGCTCTACAAAACAATATTTCCCGTGAGCCTGCCACCTATCGTCTTTTTTATATAGAAAGAACTGGTCGTCCGTCACAAAGAAAAGGTCATCTTGGAAATAACTGCGACCGCTTTTTTGAGCCCCATACATATCGTAATAATACTTAAATACGTTATGATGAACCAACAGGGTATCTCCCGCCTGGATAGGGCCTGAGTAAGAAATCGGAACGGACTGTACGATAGCGTAGCGGTTAGAAAACCTGTGGTCTTCTTGGGATGAACTTACGATAAACTCAACGTCGTCGGCTTTTCGTTTGTTATCGTATCTACTGCTATTTTTTGGTTTTACTATAAAAGAGTCTGGTGACCTCATTAAAAGTTAATATTATACTCTACGGACAGCGGCATCGTATGCGAGAAATGCTTCCAAAGAATTATCTCGTTACTGCGCTCTATCCATATCTGAATTGAATTTGATTTATCCTCAACTTTAATGAGGTGTATTTTATAGTTGCCCCCGAGAACCTCTTGGCCTAGCAAGTAATGCATCGCCGACTTATAGTCGGGACCTACAGAGATTTTACGGATAAGCATAGTTTAGATAGAATGAACGACAACGCTTACGTGTGAACAGTCTATGTTCGCAATTGCACTGTTTTTAACTTTAATTTTTAAGCTGTCGCCAAAAACCAAATTGGCAATACAGGTCATAACTAAATTAAACTCAGTACTGTTGCCTGTTTCTGTTACGCTACTTGTAGAGGAAACTATATCTGTCTCAGCTCCAGCTGAAGTCTTCTGTGTTATTAAACCCGTAATAACATTATTATTAGATGCTTTTAAACTTAACACCACTGTTACTTGAGAAAGCAGTGTAGTCTGTGGCGTATTTACATTTGACACCAGTTTATTAGTGGCGGTATACCCGTCAGACAACCCTATAGAAAGCACCACATTTAAATCAACATAAGTATCCGCCGCTGATATAGTTGTTGTAGCTGCCGCATTAGAAAATGCGTCGATATAATAAGCAGGAGCTGTCGCTGAAGACAGTGATTCTACAGTAATATTTTTAGTTGCATTAGAGTCGTTAGCATCGCTAACAACAATCCTATCGGAAGGGCTAGGAGTAACTGTTGCGTATGTACTAATCTTAGGCATAGGTCCTTACTTGTTGCGGCGGTTCTTACCCATCACTACTGCGTTGAGGATACGAGACAATACGTTGACGACCTTATCGTCCTTCTCCGTCTCGGTCAAAGCAGTAATGGTACCAGCTGCTGTAATTGTAGCAAGCAAAATTTCACTCCAAAAACTTGTAAAAAAATTCATATCTGTTCGTTTAAGAATTTGTACTTATCCTGCACATCGAACGAAGGGCAGGACTTACTTGAAAACTCGTTGTGTCCGTGAAGACTTAACTTCCCAAAAATAAGGCGTAAACTTTTAACCAACTCAAGGACCGCGATATCCTGCATCTCAGTCATAGTATCCTTTGCGTTCATCTCTTTGTCTACGCCACCTATATAACATATGCCGATAGAGTTCCTGTTGTGTCCGTAGGTGTGAGCGCCTGACTTATCAAGGTCCCTACCGCGATGGATTGAACCATCGGCATAGACACAGAAATGATAGCCTATATCATCCCACCCGTTAGCGAGATGCCACCTTCTTATATCATCTACCGTAACATCCCTACCCTCTGGCGTTGCCGAACAATGGAGGATAATTTTGTTTATGTCCCTCATTCAATTCCTTTCTTAGCTAGGAGTAGCTTGATGTCATTAACTCCATCTAAGAGAACGTCCAATGTCTGCTGGACCTTGGTCTCTTGTTTTTCTAGAGAATGAAGGCGGCTTTTGATTTTAACAATTTCATTCTGCATCTTTATGTAGGTTGCTAAAATGCCTGAAGCGGCACCCATACCAACTGATATAAGTTCGTAATTCATATTTTCTTCCTCCTTGCTTTCACTTAAACTGTATCTTACGTCGGTGCCTACGGTAGAATTAGAATTGAATTTCATTTATTCTTCAGGGCATTCCCATTTATTAGGGTTGGGTGGGTAAGGAACTCGGTTCTCGCACTTATAGTACCACCCTGGCTCACCGACTTGAAGGTCAATATACGCAGCCATCTCCTCCTCAGTATCGAATATATCGAGGTACTGCTGTCCTGTACTAAGCTCACCTTTAGAGGCATACCCGTAGTTATTGCGCGGGTTGCCCTTTACCTCTTCGCCGTTATTAAAGGCAAACCAAAAAGCAGGCGTTTTAAATACGTGTGTATGCTTAGCCATTACTCAACTATTTCAGCGTTCTGGTCTTCAGTGACTTCGTCTGGCTCTGGTGGGAACCATCCGTTGGCTTCCATATAGGCTTGGTCGCGTACCGTACACTCGGTCGGGATGATGGTATCGAAGACCACCGTCGCTGATGTCGTGATTGTTGTGGTGAGCGCGTCCATCTCTGCTTGTGGCATCAAAGGAAATAAAGCCTGTAGCTCGGTCAGGTCAACCGCTGCGTTCACATAGATAAGCCAGTCCAAAATAATAGATAGCGCCGCNTCTCCCGTCGTAGGGTTAATNACCGAACCGAACAGGTTGAAGTTTGCTTCGTCAGGGTTCTGGATAGACTCAGGACGCGTGATGCAGTACAACTGTCGAGAGATAGCTGCTGCTCGCTCTTCTGAGGTAAGGCCGCCTTCGGGCGGGACGATTAGATAGTTACTCATTTTGGTTTATTGATGTTATAATATGCAAAGATATTGTTTTCTACTTTAGGCTTCTGCGTAATAGGTATGACTTTCGGTTTCATCAGTAGATGTCGTAAAATAAGTTGATGTTGTCCTCGATGCTTGTAAATCTATTCTTTTCATTTGACAAGTAAAAAATAAATTCCTGAGCATTGCCTTGAAAATTTCTGTCTGTTCTATCTGGGTCTCTACCAATTACAAAATCAAATGTTGGTACTCGGTTATTTGTTACTGCTGTTGCAGCGCTATATTGTTGAGTTCCGTCCACCCTATATAACTGCTCCCCGTTTGCAAGCATAAGCGTGCGTAATGATTGAGCAGTAGAGTTATCTACACCCAATACTTTACTCGGTAAATCAGGGTAATACCAAAACCTGAATTGATTGGTGCCCCCGTTTTTCCTATATAATAACCCAGCAACACTGCTTTGACTTTGGTCAATTAAGGCCTGAACATCGGAAGTATTAGGAAACTGAGCAACCGTAAACATTGAAAACGGAGTAGGGTTAAGCTTAAAGCTTGCGTTTGAAAGTGACACGGCTGCAGAACCTCTGAAATCAACCGTAGGCTTCCCGTTTTGCGTCAAAACCGCCGCCGTTGCCCCGTCGTAAATTTTCGGACGGTTAAGGGACGTACCCTGCGTAGCGTCGTAGCCGTTACCTGACTGGTCGTACCACGTAACCACCGCCATATCATTACCCTGAGCAGCTGTCGTAAGAGCTGTAGTGTCGAGCTCTCCGTAAGAGTCGAAGCCTATCTCGTGTGTACCACCTACGTTGTCAGCGCGTTGGACCTGTACAGCTGAGCCTGTATAAGTAGAGCTTAGTCGACGTAAGCTATATGCAGCTTCTGCTCCTGGGTTCTCGTCGAGTAAGCCAGCTAGCGGGATGTCATAGTAACCGCCGATGTTTTCTTCGATGCTCGTTTCATTGCCGCCATATCCTGCGTAAATAATTGACTCCTGCACTCGTTTAGATGTGCCACCCTCAAGGTTTGGATGTTTGCCGATAAAATAAAGGTTTGCTGTTCCCGTGTTTCCTGCGTCTGTATTCGTGCCTACAGATGCGCCATTGAGTCGAGCGTGACGCGTCGTGCCGTCATATGTTCCTCCGTTAAGAACCTGAGTTGCTGCTACTATTGTACCGCCAACTGCCGTTTCAAAGTTTGTAGCATTAGAATGATACCGAATTTGACCGCTTGATGAATTTGTGCCAATCATCACACCCCTAGTCG
>JGI24004J15324_10000129_pt1 | contig 27569 bp, 32 predicted proteins | sample LinPmetageLP32_FD_15324 | JGI IMG/M metagenome (IMG submission 15324)
TGTGGACCTCTACCTGTACCAGAACCTTGGTTTCCGTTAGTTACTGCTAAAGTAGGTGTACCACCTGTTGTTACTACATCAACTGCTTCGTTAAATCTTAGTCTTGCTGAAAGAGTAAAACCTGCTGATTTATCAGCCGCTGTTGTAATCCATTCAATTTCTGTAATATCAGCCGCACCCAATTTAACTGCTAAATTTCTCATAGCAACTAATACTTCCGGTTGTGCTGATGTGTTACCGTTACCTGATAATCTNGAACCTGCTTCTCTAACCCAGCCTTTNGAAGAAGCGCTAACTTCTAATTTTTCAGCTGNTGTTAANTTNTTAGGTTTAGATTCGTCAGAGTCGGTTGCTCCCCATAAACTCATATCTTATCTCCTTTTATAAAAGTTAACTTGTTCGTTATATAACAGGACTATTTATAAGAGATGGTTACTTGAAACCTAGCTTTTTAAGCTCTGCGATAGTTTGAGAGGCTGTTTTGAATGTAATACCTGTGCCGCCTCTAGCACTAAATTCTTTGGTATTCTTTTCGTAATCATCAATTAGAATAGAACCAGGACTTGCAAAGTTCTTTTTTTGACTTCTCATTACTAGATTGATTTTGTTACTAGGTATACCAGTATTTCTCATAGCCCATTTTCTTTTGCCTGGTACACAATTAGGGTCATGTGCGTGTTCTACATAGGCACTTAATATATGAGGTTGATATTTCTTTACAAAGGCAAATAGTTTCTTGCCCTCGTTTAGCCATGGTCCGTCAGACCAAAACTTTTTGTTTGCAATGATTGGATCCCATCGCTCTTTTCTACCAAGGTTAGTCCATTGGTCAATCGTAAGACCAGTAGTCTTTTCAATGTTCTTCACAAAGTCGAAAAGGACGCCATCCATATCTAAATATATTCTTGGTAAGTTATTCATAGTGTTATCCTTCTTTATTATGTGTATATAATAACATATTCCTTACCATTTGGCAACAGCTTTTTTCGCTTTTTTTGAAGTTTTTTTTGATACCAGGTACTACTTTTCGTAGTCTACCTTAGGTTCTGTTTCAATTTTAGTCTTTTTACTACCAACCAAGGTCTTTCCTGTTTTTTCTTTATCTGATTCGTCATCAGAATCACCACTTTCCGGCTCAGTTGTAGAGGCGTCTTTATCTTGTGCCTTCATATACTTTGCTTTTTCTTTGATGGCTTCTAAATCGTCACCAGCTGTAGACCATAGAGTATTAACATCTTCTTTTAATTTCTCTATATCGAAACTTTCTTCCTCAGACTTCATTGCTTTTTCTAAATCTTTTGATTGTTGACCATGTGCTTTTACGGCCTTCTTCAATTGATTAGCAACATCTTTTACAGTAGGTTTATCTTTACTATCTAAGTCTTCGTTTTTCTCTTTTGCTTTGATTGCTTTTTGTAAAGCAGGTGGTAATTTTTCTTGGCCTTTAGTTAACTCATCAACTTTAGCCTCGTCTTTACCTTTATATTTTTTATCTAACTTGTTAAAAAAGTCTTTCTTTTCCATATCAGACATTGCGCCGATACCTTTGCCAGTCTTTTCTAATTCTTTTTTAAACATATCTTGGTAGGCATTGTCTTTAATATGCTTTTGCATTTCTTTAACGACTTCGCTCATGCTACCACTTTTACTTTCTAAATAACTCATCTTTATTCTCCTTTTACTTTGGCAGCTAAGTCTTTGTCTGCACCACCCCAGGTTCCTGAGGATTTTGTTACAAATGAATTTACTCTAGCGTATGCCCATTGGTGCTGACTAGCACCTGGTCTATGTCCACCTTTCCAAGCGGCCATACCTCTATCGAAAACTTTTTTTAATATTGAATAAGGCATTCCTGATTTGTCTGCTTTCTTTTTTAAAGCTGCAAGTGATTCAAACATCTCTTTTGATGGATGGTCCTCATTAATACCTAATTTTCTTTTTTCTTTATCAATTTCTTTTTGAGTATTCATCTCACCTTGTTTATCTTTTGCTTGTTTCATTCTGCCTAATTGAACAAGTAAGTCTGAATATCTTGTAAATTTACCTTCATCTAAAGATTCTGCTTTTACTTTTGCTTTATAAAAGTTTTGTAAGTCTGTACCATACTTGTTAAGGTCTGCACCCTTACCGTCAACTTTCATTACCATACCTGTTGCATTAATAGTAAAACCTTGTTTTGCCAAATCAGTAGAAGCTTTTGCCATATCAGCCATAGAATTAAAAGTAACTGTCATCTTTTTATATTCTTTGATTGTTCCTTCTTTTTTCATACCCATTAGTTTATCAGCAATCTCATGTCCTTTTTTGATTGTCTGTTTCTCTAATGGTGGCTCATCATTGTATTTCTTTTTAGCAGTTGACATACCAATTGCATATGCTTTATCTTTTGCCATTTCAGATAGTTCTTCATTAGTTCTTTTTAAAACCTTTTGAACATCTGGATGATTTGATAAACCTTTTGCAATCTTCTCAATTGCCTTAACAGCGCCTGAGTAGTTACCACCTTTGTATCTCTTATCGTTTGCAACACCATATGCCATTTTAATTTGTTGTGTAGTATATTCTACCATGTATTGTTCAAAATGTTCAGATTGTTGCTTACTCATTTTATCTTTTAAATGTTTGTATGCAATACCAACTTGTAGTAAAGGTTCGCCTGTTTCAGGATTTACTAACTTTTCAGTTTCCTTTTTAACAGTTTTTGCTTTTTCTGTTTCAGCTTTTTGTTTTAAAGCTGCAATCTCAGCGTCTTTCTTTTCAAGTTCAGTCTTTAACTTTTCTTTATCGTCTTCTTTAGGTTCTTCTTTTACAGACGGTTGCTTTTCTGCCTCGTCTTCTTTTTCTTCACCTAAAATAGCTTTAACATCTCTAACATTTAATTTTAATTCTTTTGCAATCTCGGCTGCTGACTTGCCAGCTTTTACCATTGCGTCAATCTCTGACATTCTACCTTCAGCAACTTCTTCAACTTTCATCATTGAAGCGGCCATATCACCTGTTGCCATTGATACTTCACCATTTGCTCTTTTATATAAGAAGTATCTTGCCATATTTGGTTTACCATCAGGATACATTGTTACTTTATCTGTGTTGTACTTAGCACTTCTACTTTTACTCTTTACAACAAATTTCATTTTAGATGTACCTGACATAGTTGAATTGTAAGTGATAGTCATTGTATCACCTCTTTTTAAACTGTCAAACTTTTTACTATCAATTGCACCCTCTGTAATTTCTAGGTAATCTTGTGTAGCTTCATCTAGTATTTCTACTTCTTCTAAATTTAATTTAACACCTGCTGGTCTAGGGATACCTTTTTGTATCATTTTTGTCATAGCCATAACAGATAAGAATGGTATATCTGCTTTGAATATATCTTTTAGACCACTATCTGGAATGTTTTTAAACATTTGTGATAGTTTGTTTGCATTTGCAACTGAAATCTTTTTACCTCTTAATACTTCGTACTCTTTTTTAAGTCTAGCAATCTGAGATGTACTAAAGTTTTCTTTTACTAATTCTTCGTTTTGATGACCAGGATTATGTGTTAGATAATCTGAAACTGAAGCAATGTAATCTTTTGCTTTTGTAATTTTAGATTGTACCCATGCTTCTAATTCATCTGTATCATCTGATTTAGTTGATAACATATTAGCAAGGTCATTTGCCTTTGATGAAATAGCTTTTAGTTCACCTTGTGCCATAGATATTTCGTGGTCTTCTTCGATTAACTTTGAAATCTGATTAATATTTGCGTGTTTAATTGCAAGTTGAGTTGGAATATCTAAATCTTTAATCATCTTCTTAATGGCAGGTGTGACATCTTTTGCTGTCTTCATTGCCCAAGTTTTTTTGATGTTATTGATTTGAGTATCGGTCATCTTTGATTTTAAATAATCACTAGGACCTGCCTCTTGTACTTCTTGTTTTGGGTTTCTTACTTGTTCCAGCAAGTCACTCATTCTTTGTCTGTATGCCATTAGTTGTTTACCTTTGCTCCTGCTCTCCATTGGTAGCACGACCAATATCTAGCTTTAGTTTTAGGACCTGGATTGTCGCAATTGTGCCTTGCTCTAAACGACTTTCTTCTTGCTGGGTCATCTCTTTTAATACTTAAACCTGTTGTGTCACCAAATGAAACCTTTATAACATTACCTTTTTCATTCTTTACATAGACATAAAATTTCTTTGAACCACCTCTAATAGGGTCATTCAATTTAACTTTCTTGCCTTGATATTCTGATTCATATATACCCTCAGCTTCATGCTCGAATATACATTCTTCACAAGATTCATCAATATTTTCGTACTCGTTAAAAGTTTTCATTATAGTTTCTCTATCATTTTAGCAACAACTTCTTTTAGTTTTTGTTGCCATTCTTCTTTGTATCTTTCTCTATATTTATAAACGGTTTCATCTGAAGCTTCCCATTCTTTAATATCTTTTATATCAGGACTAGATGTTTTGTCTATAAAACCTTTGACTTTCTTTACTTCTACGCTCTGACCAGGTGTAACTCTCTTAGTATGGTCAGCATAATCTTTACCTATTTCATATGAATCTGATATAAAACCTTCTACTTTTCTTGCGTCTTCAACACTCATACTCTCTGGAACACAGTTTGGCACTTGTTTACCACCTTTGTTCTTCATACCAACTTGTTTATAACCTGTCCAACAAGCGTCTTGTAAGTCTTTCTTCATCTCACCAAACATCTTTTTATACTTCTTAGTATGAATACTTGGTTTTGTTTTTGCGTCTTTGTCGCCTGGGGCTTCTTTGTTATCATTATTCTTTTTAAAGAAGTCAGCTCTCTTACTCTTTGTATCTTTTGATAGGTTTTTGTAATACTTCTTAGGCTGTGTGCCATCTTTTTTCTTAACATCTCTATCTTGTGGTTGAGCGTCTAAATCTTCTTTAATTTCTGATACTGCTTCGAAGCCGTAATCGACATCTAAATCATGTTCTCTCACTTCTACCTCTCTATCAGCTGCGATTGGGATACAATCCCAAATCCATGCTTTGTGTAAATTGTTTTTGTTATCTTCTAGTACGACATAGTTTGTACTTCTTCGTACCACCTTACCTTTAACATCTTCTTTGATATAATCAACTTCATCATTAATATTAAATATCATTTCTCTTATGTAAAGGTCTCTTATTTGTTGTTGTTCAAATTCTTCCATACTTGCAATCGGTCTTACTACTGGCATATGTAAATAATTAGCGGCCAAGTTCATACCTTTTCGGACATCTTTGAAAATCTTTTCTGCGTCAGCGTTTCTTGGTAAACCTTTTTTGAAACTTGCTAGGTCACCTTTGGCAGCTGCAGCCCTCATTTTACTTGCACTCATACCTGTTGCTCCCTCGGCGTCAGGATCCCTTTCGCCGGCAGAAACAACTTTAATGTTGTCAAAGTTATAATATCCATGTCTGGATTTTACATCATTATATTTCTTAATGATGGTTTCAAATTCTCTTACTCTATCACTACCTACAACCATGTTAACATCTGTATAACCTTGATTGTATAATTTAGTACATATATCTAAAATCATATTAGTTGTATTGATTTCAATATTTCTTGCGTGACTTGGAAATATCTTTTTCATTACATCTAGTTTAGTTCTAGGAGATAGTGGATTCTTTTTAGGGTCTTCACTTCTACTTAAATAAATTTTGTAATCGTTTGCTGGCACAGATTTAACTTTGTTTATAAGTTTCTCATGTCCAATAGTTGGTGGATTAAATCTACCAAATGTAAATGCAACTGACTTACCTTTTGCTTCTTTTAAACTATCTATTTCTGCGTCTGTTACTTTACCATCATCTAAAATCTTTTTACATTTTTTGTAGAAAGTTAAATAGTGGTATTTCTCTAACATCTTATAGATAACATTTTTAGGTAATCTATTCTTAATACCAAACTTTTGTATTTGGTCTGGTGTCATATCTTTATCAAATGCAGCTCTTCTATCTGCGTCAACACCGTCACCAATTTTTACAATATCATTGATACTGTCTTCTATTTCTTCTAACTTTGTATTAATTCTATCTTGTAGATTTAAAATATCATCTGGATTTAATTCTGTTAGTTCATCATAATCAATAATATCTCTTTTTAAATTACCTTTAATTACATCCAACTCTTGTACTTTTTTCTCAAAGTCTTTGATGTATAAACCTGTGTCAAAACTAAAGTCTTCTGGTCTTTTTACAAACTTATCTGTTTCGATATCAAACACAGCGTCAGCCTTTTTGTTTTGGTCTTCGTATGTTTCTTTATCTGTAATAAAATAAAAGTTGATAGGGTGCTCAGAACCAGGTATCAATTTACCTTGGACATTACCGGCAGTCTTAGCAGACAAATACTTTTTGGACAGTCTTAATCGTTCTAGTTCTTGTTTGTCCCCAGGTACATCAAATAAAATATTGATGTCCAAGTCTGCGTCATTTCTATATCGTTTCGTAAGTATAGAACCTATCAAAGAAGTTTTTAAAATTGGGTACTCTGACTCAAACTCTTTTAACTGAGCCTGAATCTGAGCCTTTACACTAGCCTTAATCTTCGGATTTTTTGTGTCAGCGTCATCAAATACCTTAGGCGCATAAGTCCTTCTAGGTATATCAATAATGCTTTCGTTTATAAAATCTTTAAATCTCATCTTCTTTTTAATTTTCTCTCTGTTGCCATCCACCTTTTTGCTGTGTATGACTTAACTTTGTTTGTAAGTAATCTTCTAACTACTTTAGAACATTTGTTCATAGTAACTGTTGTTAGTTCTCTATCACTCTGGTTGTTGTCAACAATAATCATATTAGACATACCAAATAAATTTTGAAACTTACCTATATTACTTTGTACAGCTGTCCATGATTTTCTTGTAACATATTCTGGTACACTTCTTTCTCTTTGTGCATTTCTTTCCAATGCAACTTCTAAACTTGTATTCACAAAAACCATATAACAATCATAACCTAAAGATTTTAAATGACCAACTTGTTGATTAATCTTATCGTAATCTCTACCAGTACCATCAACAATCATACCCAATCTACCTTTGATAGACATATCTAACATTGTACCTGTCATTCCTTTTGCTCTTGCTCTTAATATATCTCTAGCCTCTGCCTCATCTTCAGGCATTTTTAAAGATAAATTATTCTTTTTTAAGGCACTTTCAAATGCTTGGTCTGAGTTAATCATTCTTAAACCCATTCCACCAAATGCACTTCTAGTTACAAATGTTTTACCTGAACCAGGACCACCTGCAAGAAAGAATGCCTTAAATATATTAGGGTCGTATAATCCTTCTTCTAAGTATCTAATTTGGTCGTATGTTTTCATGTTACTTTCTTTACTATTTCTTTTGCAATAGCTTCAGGTGTATTACCCTCTGCTTTAATATTTATTATTTCATTCTTGTAGTATGTCAATAAAGGTCTTGTTTCTTTTTCGTATGTTGCCAATCTTTTTTTAATAATCTCTGGTGTGTCATCTTCTCTACCTCTGGCAGTTAATCTCTTAATAATTTCTTCTTCGGACACCACAAGGTTTACAACATGGTCATATTCAATACCTTGTTCTTCCATCATCTCAGCTTGTTCAACACTTCTAGGAAAACCATCAAAGATATAACCTTTTTGTGCGTCTGGTTTTTCTAATCTTTGTTTAACAATTTTAATTGTCAATGGTGTTGGTGCAAACTTACCTTGGTCTAATAATTTTTTAACAATTCTACCATCTTCGGTGTTTTGTTTTGAGATTGCTCTTAACATTTCACCTGTGTAGATATGTGGAATGCCTAACTCTTTAGTAATAATTTCTGAATAGGTAGATTTACCTGAGCCTGGTCCACCAATCATAATGATTTTAGGTCCGTTGATTGCCTCAAAAAAGTATTGTTTAAATCCTTCTATTCTCTGATACATCACTTACCTTTTCCGCTTAAATATTTTGGTGGTTGTGTTCTACTTCTCCAGTAGCCTGTACCTTTTTCTCTATTACACCATCTTTTTTGCCATGCAAAACCACCTAGTTTAACACCAATGTGTTCTAATGTACTGTAATACCAATCAAGTAATCTAATCATTATCCTTTTACCCAATCTTTAGCTATTGTAAAGTTTGCTCTGCTAAATTCTAATCTATCTACAAGTTTAATTGCACCAGCAACTCTGTCAACTGCAACAAAACCCTCAGGCGCTGTTACTTTGTAACCAGTTGGTGTTCGTAAGAAATGACCAATACTTTGTACTTGATTTAATTTTAATATTAAAAAGTTCTTTGCATTACCTAAACTGATATGACTTGCAATTGCAAAGTATAATGCTTGTTTATTTCTATCAATAAAAAGTAAACCATCTTTCTGTGCTTTGATATACTTTTCTTTACCTTTATCTGTTTTCTTTGAATCTATTTCTGATTGTAAATAGTTTTCGTAATAATCTCTAAATGACTTTTGCATTACTGCAACTTTGTCCATGCCTTGTTTTGAGTTTCTAATATAAGAATTGAAGTATGTTTTTAATCTGTAACCAACAGATAGTTGGTCACTCATAGATGATTTAGATATTTCATCTAACATAGGTTTTGCTTTATTCAATGACCCTTGAGCCATTCTTATTAATCCGTCAAATCTACTTAACTCTGATTTATTAAATGTTGCTGAACCAGATGTGTCTGTAAAAGCTGCTGACGCTAAAAATACGGAAGCAGGACCTTGACCTTTGATACTACCGAAACCGGCAGTTAAAGATGACATTGTTTTACCTGAATACTTTGTATGAAACACAATACCTAATTTTGCTCTGGCTATTCTTTTTGCAATATCACTACCTGCTGGTACAGCATAAGTGATTGTATTAGGTGTAAAGGTAATCATTTTTTCACCGTCAATAGCAACGGCCTTTAAATCACCTCTTGTGAAAAGTAAATCTCCTTGGTAAATACCATCTAACCCCAATTTCGGTAGTTCTCTCAAACACACTTGTAGTTTGTTAGCGAGTTCACCACCATGATTTCGTCTTATATCAGTTGGTGTATAGTTGATTTTAGGAGTTTTGTTGAATACTGACTTTGTTCCTACAAAGAATTTACCATTTTCTGGATTAGTACCACAGAATACGGCTGGTGCACCGTCCCATTTTACAGACATATTTAACTTACCACCAATATTGCCGGCAAGCATATTTCGTACTGAATTTAGGAAGTTGATTGCATTTACACCACCTTGTGAACCACGATTAATTATATCGTCTTCTAAGTGTTCGAGGTGTGTGTTCTTTTCCTGTGTGAAAAAGCCTTTAAAACTAAACATTTGTTCTCCAATTTATCCATTTATATAATATTCAAATACCCATTAACAAATCATACAATACTATTTATACGATTTAATACTGGTATTATAACATATTCCGCTGGTCATGGCAAGCACTTTTTTAATATAATTTGCCAAAAGGTGCAAATTGAGCGCCTTTTTTCTCTGCCAGGTACAACATATTAGTCAATAATTCATTTCTTTCACTCATTCTTATCTGCATAATATAATATACAAAATCTAACTGCTGTAATTTAGATGTTGATACACCATTATTCTGGTCAGCTGATTTAAATGACTTGGTCATACTCTCAATAAACTGTGTATTTGTAATACCAGTATCCACATCACCGTTGATTGCTTTGAATCTATCTGCATATATCTTTTGTACATCTTTAAACTCACCAGCGGTTTGTGGGTATAATCGCCAGTTGTTTTTAAAATTGGTAATCTTATATTCTGGTAACAATCGTGCTAACATATCTAGTGGTACTTTACCTAGTCTGGCTGAAGTAGCACCTATCTTTGTTGGTTCAAACTTTAAGTTATTAAAACCTTTTGAGTTTTGTCTTAACTGAAACTTAGCACCTGATTGACCAGCCATAACTGTAATTACCGTATCAGAGGTACCTAATGTGCCATCATTTTTATTTGTAAAATCCATTCTGACACTTTTTAATTTAAGTTTTTCAGATTGAGGTATGTTAGAAACTGTATTTACATTTTCCCATTTAGCAGTCTTACCTGAAACAGCTTTGAGTGATACACCTACAAGTGTTTTGTTTTTATACATCACTCTCATAGTATCATTTAATCTACTGACACTAGGATTAGAACCACTTACACTTTCTAATAATTTTTTTCTAACTTTTGTTTCATCTTTAATTAACCAAATGTCAGCAGGATTCCATGCGTCTTTTTTACTGATACCAAATTTAGTTCTAATTAAAGTTGAGATGAAGTCCATAAAACCACCATCTCTATTGATTTCTGTAAAACCAGAACCTGCATATAAAGATTTCATCTTAACACCTTGTGCGTGTAGACCTTGTAACCAAACATCATTGATTTCAGGATATACTTTCATTAATCTATCAAAGAATGGTTTATCTTTGGCAATCATTTGAGGTGTAGCGTATGATTTGTTTTCTTGTAAAACTCTTTTCACCATTTCTAGTGAAGCTCGTTCTTGTTTGGCGGTTGTTTGTCCGTCTGAGGCACTAACTGAAACTTTACCTGTTTCTAAAAATCTTAATGTACCAACACCAAAGTCAACATCAGCAGACTTCTTACCACCTCTGCTAACTTCTTTTGCTTTATCTTTATTTAATAAAGGTTTGATTGCCACGAAATTGGCAGTAGATACTTTTACAGTATGTATTTTTGAGGAAGAAACAGGAGTGTCGTCACAGAAAAAGGCACCCTCTTGCATTTTAGTGAAGTAGGGTTTCGACATATTATATAATGTCGCTTTTAAGTGTTTTTGTACGCCTAATCTGGTCGCTATATTGAATGCCATACCACTATTTATACAGTAGTATGGTAATAAAGTCAAGCCTTTAATTCACCTTTTAGACATAAGAAGTCTGGAATGCCACCGTTGACCAACCAAACCTTATTCTTATTTTGAAATTTTACCCACTTTGAGGCGTCTTCTTCAAAAAAATATTCTGATATAATTCTCTTTGATGGATGTTCGATAGTATGCCATACTATTTTCTTACCTTTTTTAACCATCTTTTTTGTGTAGTACAAGTCTTTCTCCTTCAAATTAGCACCACCAGGCTTTTTGTCACCTTTGTGAAATCTTACTTTTTGTTTTTTAGGCATTGTCTCCTTGCACAAAATTCATATCGAATGATATAATTCTTTTCTTACCTTTTTTGGCATTATGAGGAGGACTAAAGTGTTGTACAAATTGAGGTACAACAACAATTTGACCCTCTGATACAGGTAAAGGATAATAAATTGTAGTATCTGTTTCTATGTTATTCCATGGTTGAATATAATTTGTTACAGAGCTTCCATTAGGTAAATCTAAGTATAAAATACCTGCTAGACCTAAAGAACCATGATTGTGTGGAGAATGATAATCTCCTTTATTATATGTAACAGACCATATATCTTCAATAGAACAAGATTTTTTTATCTGTTGTGATATCATTTCAAATTCTTCACCTAAGATTTGTATAAATCCATCTACTAAACCTTGCCTATCAGTTTGCCTATTTGTGGTAAAAGTTTGTATACCTGTTCTTTCTTCAGGATAAGATTTTAAAAGATTTACTAACTTCTTTTTCTTTTCATTTTTAAAGTTTAATACTGGTACTCTATAGTAAGGGATATTAAACAAGTTTCCACCTAACATTATTTTTTCTCCGTTATTTCTATAACTTTGTCGTAACTTTCTTGGACTGTCCAAGTATTTTCTTTTGACCAAATGGTTGTATGTTTACCTTCATCTGCTTTCAATACATCTTCAAAGAAACAAGCAATTCTATCCATGTCAATGGCGATTTTCTTGCCTTCATAAGGCGCTGAAGCATTGGTAAATGTTTTAAAGTTTGCCATTATATACTCCTATATTTTAAAATCTGAAAACTTGCTGTATGCGTCCTCTGGCTTAGGATAGTTTTCATTCTGTTTGGTTTGATTAGCGTCAACAATATTCTGAGCATTATTTTCTACATCATATAATCTCATTTTAGCTCTGTCAACACCTACGATAAATGCCCTATTCATACTAGGGTCATTGTAACGATTCTTTAACTGTTTAACTTTCATTTGACCTAACGCTTCTAATTCTTCATTAGACATTAAAGCAAACATAAAGTCAGCAGTTGCCGGTAAACCAAAACTTTCAGATGTATCTTCCAAACCAATATCAGTTGATACAAAACCAGTTCTGGTTGTTTGCGTAGCACTAAAGATAGGCATATCATATTCGACAGCCAGACCTCTTAGTTCTTCAGCAATTGCTTTTACATAGAAGTAAGATGATATATTACCACCTTTAAATCTTGCACTAGCACATATATTTAAATAATCAATAAACACTACATCAGGTTTAAAAGACTTCTTTAAAGATAATTCATTTATCAATGCTCTAAAGTGACCACTATGAGCAGAGGCTGTGGGATATTCTTTGATAATTAATTGACCTTTTGTTTTTGCATTTAACTTATCAACTTTTGTATCATACAATTCTTTAGGCATATCTCTAATATCATCCATAGAAATATCAAATAAGTTTGCGTCAATTCTTTCAGCAATTCTTTCTTCAGCCATTTCTAAAGTAATATACAATACATTCTTACCTTGTGTCAAAAAACTAGAAGCTACATGACACATAAACAAGGACTTACCAACACCTGTACCTGCAAGAGCAATGTTAAGTGTTTTACTTGGTACACCACCCTTTGTAATTCTATTAAAGTAATCTAAATCAAATTTAAATCTTTTCTCTTTTGTGTGGTACCAATCAAATCTTTTTTCTGCGTCTTGTAAATAATCGTGACCAATATGATTGTCAAAACTAACTGCCAAGGCGTCTGATAAAATACCAGGTATTGCCTCAGGCGTTCTCTTTTGGTCTTTGTTGTCTAAGATTTTAATACCAGATAATACGGCATTGTGTACAGCTCTGTCTTTACACCACTTCTCAGTTGAATCTAACAACCATTGTAAATCAGCTTTGTCATCATTAGTACCTGCAACTAACAGTTTTAAATTTTTAAGTTGTTCTTCATTTAAATCTTTTCTGCCATTTAGTTCGATTAAAATAGTATCTTTTGTAGGTAAGTTTTTATAGTTCTCTACAAACTTTTCAATCTCACCAAATAATATTGCTTCATCATTATTTGTAAAGTAATCAGATTCAATAAAAGGCATAGCCTTTCTAGTAAAGTCTTCGTTGTGAAACAGATTACTTAATATTGTAGTTTCTATTCTATCACTTAATGATTGCTGTACCATCTGTTAGTTGTTTCTCCATCAGTTCAATTAATATGTCGCCAATATGGTCGACAAATTCTTTTTCATCTCCTAATTCTTTTTTATTAGGATTTCTTATTATATCATAATCAAATATCATTGGCAAGGTTCCATTGGGATTCTCGTCTTTGCCGAAACCAACATTACCGTATTTAAAAATAATACCATCATACTTTTCAGATAATAACTTTATGCAAGTGAAGTCATCACCTTCTTTTTGTACAAAGGTATAGTTTTTATTCTTCGTCTTCGCCGTATGTGAATTTTCTTTTTGTGTGTTCATCAATCTTATCTAATACCTCTTTTGTAAAATACTTATCAGCGTTTTCATTAATACTCTTACCAAATACTTTTGTACCATCAGGCATTTCGTATCTTGTAGATACTTTCTTAAATACACCAGCTTCTTCGCCTAATTCTAATAGGCCGTAATGTCTATCTAGTCCTGTTTTGTATGTTAACTTAACATCAATCATTGCATTTTCTTTTGTCAGCCTTGACTTGTAATTTTTACAATGAATAATATTACCAATAACTTCGGTACCGTCTTTGTCTTTTCTTTTACTTAGATATATAATTGATGAAGCGGCGTACTTCAAACCTGAACCACCACCCATTTCTTTTTGTGGGAACATAGAACCAATAACATCATATGTATGGTTGGTCATAATCATTGGAATGCCAGCCTTACCTAATTTTAATGTTAATACTCTGAATGTAGATTTTACAATTTGAGACCTTGTCATATCTCTTGTTTCTTTACCAGCAGCTGTGTCTTCCATTTCTTTTGTAGTAGATAACATACCTAAACTATCTAATACAAACAACAAAGGTTTTCTTTTGCCTTCTGGTTGCTCTAAATATTTGTCTATAATTTTAATTGATTGAGCTCTGAATTCTTGTACAGTTGCAACAGGAACGATTACCATTCTAGTAGAATCAACACCTCTATTCTCAATCATATCTTTTGAGATAGCACCCTCTGATTCAAAGTAAATTACACCTGCTTCTGGATTTTTATCTAAAAATGCCTTACAGATACCTAATGCAAAGAATGTTTTACCTGTCGCAGCTTCACCTGCAATTGCTGTAATCTTGTTTGCTGGCATACCACCATAGATACTACCTGATAGTAACGCATTGAATGAATATGAACCTGTGTCAATGAAACTGGTTACATCTGCACTATCAACACCCTCACTTACTAAACTGGCATATTCATTACCAGTTTCTTTAATTATATCTTTTAAAAAATCGCTCATATTTTCTCCTTCGTTGTGTCTATTATATACTATTTTTAAAATTTGTCAAGCTTCATTTGGACACCACATAGTTTATATATGTTCTCAAATGTGGACCTTTTGGTGCAAAACCACCGTGAGGTAACCTGGCGTCATAAATTACAGCCCTATTTGGTTTATAATCTATTTTTTCACCATCAACAATTGTTTGACCACCCCATGATTTTTTCCATGTAGGGTTTAGATAAAACAATACAGTATTAGTTTCTTTGTCACTATCTGTATGTGTTACATCATCTTGTAATGCACCTTTAGCTCCAATATGTATTCTATGTAAATCATCTGATAAAAATTTTGCTTTTTCTTTTATCATTATATAAATCATTGTTGTAAATAATTGACCTTTGTCTTTGTTACCAATGTTCATATGTTTATCAAATAATGTATTGCCAGCTATAGTGTATTCTGAATTAGAATGAGATTTCATATCTAATTTCCAAATAGGCATACCTATTAATGTGTTATAACAAAAATGTAACATTTGTTCACTTAATACATTATCTATAATTTTTACTTTACTTGTCATCTTATAATATCAATCTCACTATCTTTAGTCCAAATTTCAATATCATTTCTTAGTCTACCGTCTTCTTTGATATTATTAAACCTTTTGGTAGCTAGTTTTCTCCACCAATTAATCAGTTCAACATCATTATATCTATCAAAATTTGGTGCTTTAATAATCTTATCTGTTTTACCATTTACTATATCAATATAATTTTCCACACCATAGTTAGATACATAGTATCTTTTACGCTCAGTTAATTTTTTAGCATTGGTAATTGTATCTTTAAATTTTTGTAAGTCATCACCATCTAATGTTTTTTTAATTAAACCTTGAATAGCTGTGGTGATTTTTAATTTTCTACTAGAGGCATCCTCTTTGATGAATACACCTATTTTGTCTTCAACATAATTAAGTAAATCTTTAAATGGTTTGCCATGTATCATAGGAATAAAATCACTATCAGTTAGACCTCTATTTTTCAACATAGGTTTCATACCGTCATACTGACTAGCCGATTTACTATTACCAAATAAACTTGTGGTTTCAAACATAACTAAATTCATATCATATTTTTCATTTAGTTTTTCTCTAACTGAATGTGAACAACACAAGGCAGCCAATAATTTACCACCAAGATAATTAAAACCAAAAGGNTGTGATGGTACAATTACAAATCCCATAATGGCAGTTTTATTAAATACTTTTAAATCAGGCACATTACCTAATAATATATTTCTAGGTCTCATATTAATAACAGGAGAACCAAATCTCATAAACCCAACATATGTATTTGTATTTTTTTCTTTTACTGCCAGCTTTAAACTTTTACCAGGAATACTTACCATATTACTATGACTTGAAATTAAATTAATACAAGTGTCCCATGTGTGATTATCAAGTTCAACTACTTCTAAATCCATATCTTCAGGCGACATGGTAAAATCACTAAACAATTCGTTTTCTAATCCCATACCAGGAAGTGAAGTAGGTATGGTCTCTATTTGAGCCATCTTTTGGTCTCTCATATATTGGTCAATTCTAGTAAATTGGTCAAAATAATTTGAGAATACATTAGCACAATATAGTGCTTCTTCTTTATTTAGGGTCTTCGCCATTCATTTTCCATAACATTAAAGCAGGTATTATAACACATAATGCCGATAAGGCAAGCGCTAAACATATGCTCATACTTCATTACCCCAAAAATCCCAATGGTCTCTGGTCTTTTTTCTTGCAAACAGTTCAATGTATGGCCCTTCCACAAGCCGTTCTATCTCACCATGCAAAAGTGGTTTTTCGGAATGTTTACCTCTTGGTGCAACCACTAATTGTGCAACATCTTTATGTATTCTTTTTGGTCTACCTTTTGTTGCAAGTAAACACATTTCAGGATTACCTCTAGTCCAATATCCTAAACCTGTAAAAAATCCAAGTGTCTTTCTATTTGTTTTTGCCCATGTAAAACCTACTGTTTTATATTTGAAACCCCAAGCGTCAATAACTTTTAATGCTTGGTCTAACATAGGGTCACACACCCACATTAATAATACACAATTTTCATCTGCAATATCTCTAATAGGCATACTACAGATATCATTTAGTGACATACATTCATAATGTGCCTCAGGACTTTTTTCTTTTCCTTTGTCTGACCTTGTTCTAAACAACCAAGGTGGGTCGGCATATATTACTTTGTACTTTTTGTCTGGTAAATTAATCAAAGAAACTCTCCAATGTAGCTACTGGTTCTGCTTTCCAATTTATTGCGTCTAAAATAAATCGCATAGGATCCAGGAATGTTTTCTGAAATTGTATCTCATAATCGACATACTCTTTTAATTTAAATTCTGTTGGTAGTGTACTAATATAACTAATAACATCAAATTTAAATGGGTTAGCTTCTTTTAATTTAAGAAACTTTATCTTGTCGCCATCTTGTATATAAGGATATTTCATACCAAGATTTGCTTCTTTCAGTTGGTGATTATAAATCAATGCACCTTTAACATGAATGGGTGTGCCTTTAATAAAGATACTACTATTGCTAGCATACTTTCTTAGATTGTTACAACTCCTAGGAAAAGCAATAGCCTCAGGCGGTAGATTGATAAACTCCTCCTTAAAGTCAGCAATAAGTTTATGCAAGTCACTTTGTTCCTTGGACATAATTGTTTTTATTGCTTCTTTAATTTTACCTCTACATACCTGAGGTGTACTAGACTTGACTGCTTCTATGCCCATTAACTTTAGTTTCGGGTCAGAAAGTCTTACGCCTTCTTCGTCTAGTACATTCAGCATATACCTCTTTTTAGCCACCCATATTCCTTTGTTGGCGATTACTTCTCGTTTCATCACCATTGCGTTTTTAAATGCGTTAGAATAATCTGCTAATTCATCAAAACATTTTTCAATATATGGTTCGATTTTGTTATCACAAACTTTACCAAGAAAGTCTGCAATCTGGTCATTTGTTTTACCTTGACAAGTCTTAGCTACAAGTTTATCAAATCTAACATAGATACTATCTGTATCTGAGGCAACAATATAATCTACCTCACCATGTGTTTGTAGTATTTGATTTAGATATTCATTAACTTTCTTCTCAATAAAACGAATAATAAATTGACCGGCTGTAGTAATACCACTCGCCTGTCTTACATCATAAAATCTAAAGTATTGATTACCAACTGCACCATAAGCTGAGTTTAAGGCAATCTTTTTTGACCATTGAATATTGTGACATCTTGCAATCTCTCTGGCAAGTTCTTTTGTCGGGGTCTTTTGATACTCGGCTTTTGCCTTTAACATTCTCTGTTTAAAGACAACACGGTCATTGTACATTTTCTCCATCATTTCAGGTAGAAAACCTTGACTATCATTCTTAAACTTGGCACCGTTTGGTGTTAAACAGGCACCCTCATGTTTAAGATAGTTAAGTGGTACTTTCATGTCAATCATTTTATTAACATTGACACCTTGTCCGCTTTCACCAAGTATCTTCTCTGGCGATATATTGTATTGTATAATAATGTGTGGATATAGTGAATTGATATCAAATGAAACAATCCAATCATGGCCGCCTTGAATAGGGTCTTTTACATAAGCGCCTTCATATTTTGTTTCTTTACTATGTTCTTCTCTTGGTGGCACACATATATTTTTTTGCAATAAATGATTTGCAATCAATGTGTCCCATACTCTAACTTGTGAGAATATATCATCATAGTTTACTTTTGAATCATATGCAACTGTCAAACTCAAATCAATAAGACCAAGTTTATCTTCTAATGCGTCAACGATTTCAACATCTTGTATGTTATAATCAATAAACTTTTGAAAGTCTTTCTCGTAAAATTCTTTAAATGTGTCAAATGGGTTTTCATTCTTTGGTTGTTTTAGTTCTAACTCACCAATGAAGTCTAGTTTATAACTCTCTTGTCTTGTTGGTATAAACCATTTGTACAAGTCAAGGTAATCTAACATTGCAACGCCGTAAATATTATAAACAGTTTGTACTCTACCTTGAACATTAAGTTCCATGCGATTAATCAAACCCCAAGGAGATAGTTTGTTGGCAACTTCGTCACCAGCTATCAACTTAATTCTGTTTACAAGATATGGTAAATCAAAAAACTTTGTATTCCAACCTGTGATAACATCTGGATGGTTTTTAATCCAAAACTTCATAAACTCAAACATCAATTGCTTCTCATGTTTACATTCAACATAAGTTACATCTGTTCGGTCTGTATGATATTTACCTACACCCCAAGTAATGATTTGTTTATTCGTTTGATTTTTTACAGACAAACAAATAATTTCTTCTTGTGGGTCTTCTACATTTGGAAAACCATTTTCACAAGTAGTTTCGATATCAAGTGTAAAGATTTTAATTAGTTCTTTATCCCATTGTATCTCTTCCGGATATTCTTGTCCGATATATTGATAATGGTATCTTTCTAAACCATAGATAGGTGAGTTTTGTGTAGCAACTTCTTTACGAAACTTACGAGCTGCCATAATATCTCTAAACTCAATCGGTTTAAGATTTTGTCCTTGTAAAGTTTTATACACGGAGTGCTCTTGCGTCAAAGCATAGAGCGTAGGTCCAAAGTCTATCTTTTCTTTATAGTCTTTGCCATCATGTATACCACGAACAAGTAATTTACCACGGTGTTCTATAACATTTTTATAAAATTTCATCATTCCTCAAAAATACAATTAATCCATCATCATCTTTTGTCAATTTTATTTGACAAGCCAATCTACTTACGCCTTCTTTGAAACCTGATTCATATTCTAACAAATCAATTTCAGGTGTATTATAATCTACTTTACCATGTTTGGCAAGCCACGGTTGAGATATATGTACATGACAAGTAGCACAGGCACACGCACCTCCACAATCTGCTGGTATTTCTGGTATATCTGTCTTTGAATAAAACTTTGCAGCCTCCATCAAAGAGGCACCAGGTTCTACCTCAACAGGTAACTTACTGCCATTTCTGACAAAGTATACCTTAATTGTTTCCATTACAGACCTGGTACTTTGTTCTCTGTAATAAGGCCTTCGGGTGTTAAGATACTGCTCGTATTTTTTTGATACGAAGCTAATATTTCTTTTTTTGGTTTAACTGTTGTCACAACCTTATCCATTGCAATAGTGATTAAATCGTCATCTGCATATGGCATATACGGTGTCATCATTAATTGTACTGGTTTGCCTGGGGCTGATTGTGTGGGAATAATTACAAATGGTTTATCAAATGTATAGTTGCCCATGGTATCTTTATCCATCTTAGCAATTACATCTTCACCTGTTTGTAACCTTACTATCTTCACTTCACTCATACTTTACTCCTTCAATTATTATATATTATAACACAACTAGCCTAGTTTGGCAAGCTGTATTTTGTCGTAATCACATATTTTCTTTGTGGATTAACCATAACATTTAATCTATTCATAAATGCACGGTCAAGAAGTATTGGACTTCTATCTTCTCTATCGTCAATGGTAAATTCTACATCTTTATAGAAACCACCGGCAAATTCTACATCTAGTTTTACGACATATCGGTCTTCATCATAATCTCTTAAGCCACCAACTTTAATATTTTCAGTTCTTACAATTCTACTTTCAATAGTTTTACCTAATAAAGACCATTGTACTTTGGTGTTAGATAATGGTTTAATTTTATCTGCATGAATAACTGGCATACCTGAATTACCTGTATCAAACTTGGCAACTATTTCACCAAAAGGTTTAATCGTAAGTATTTCTTTATAACCACATTCTGTTGGTACTGTAAATCTGTTTACCTTATCTGCAAAATGTGTAATAACTTCTTTTGCAATATTCATCTTAGTAGCTTCTTCAATACCCTCTGTACCTGGTGATGAATTTACTTCTAACATATATGGTGGTTGTTTTTCTCTATTCTTACTTGGTATAAAGTCAACAGCAGTCCAATATCCACCAACTGCTTTGGAAGCTTTTAAGGATTCTTCTATTTCTAATTCTGTTAATTTAATTTTTTCTGGTTCTGAACCTTGTGATACATTTGACCTAAAATCTCCTTCAATAACTGGTCTTTTCATAGCCGCTAAAAACTTACCACCTAGTATATGTACTCTTACATCATAATCTGTTTTGATATATTCTTGTACTAATAGGTCTGCGTCTTCATCTTGTTTATGAATTAACTGTACTATTGAATCTAAACCTTTTGGACTATCAACAAATAAAACACCAACACCCTTACTACCTCTAAGAGTTTTCATAATCAAAGGAAACTTTATACCAGATTTATCAACTATCTCATTTGATTTTTCATGGTCATTAATTAACTTTGTTTGTGGTTGTGTTAACCCATAATCTGCAAGCCTTAATGCTGTTCTATATTTGTCAGCACACATATTAATTGTAGTTCTAGGATTTACAAGTGTTGCATTTGCTCTTTCAAGTATTGATACAAAATCTAACCAACTATCTTTTCTACTAATACTACCACGAATAATAGCAACTGTCATTGCACCTACTTCAAAACCTTTATCATCATCTTTATTATGAAATTTACGAATACCGTTCTCTAAAGTTGAATAACCACCTGATAATTTAAACAAGTAATATGGATAATTTAACTTATCACATTCTTCTTTTAATCTATCGGCAGTATGGAATTCTTTTGCGTTATCTGGCTCATCTGTAACAATGAGTAACCTTAAAAACGATTTCTCTTCCTTTTCTTCGCCTATGAATTGTTTAAATTGTGGTACAAGCATTTACTGTTCGGCACCCTCTTTGTTATCTTCAACCTTTTTACCAATATTATATTTAGCAGATAAATTCCACTCTTTCTTTTCTTTGAAAGGTAATACTTTAATTTGACTTAAAGGTGCTTTGTTTTCAGCTGCCTGAGGTTGTACGATTTCAATTAAACTCCAATCTTGTAATAGAATGGCAATTGTGTTTCTTCTTTGTATATCATTCTCAACAAGTGTTGCCTTCTTACCATCTAAGGCAAACAATTCTTTAAAATGTACTATAAAGTATTTACCTTGTTTGTGTAAAATATGACATGATTGATATAGAGTTTTATCTTTTCTACTTGCTACACCAATTCTTGTTAAGGTTTCTCTGACTTTTAAAAAGTCGTCTGGTTGTTTAATGGTGACTTCTAACATATCTTCAGCCGACCATGATATTTCTTCGCTCATCTCTTTTTTCTCCCGCCTTTAGAAAGGCTTATTTTTATATCTTCAAGTTGTTTGTCGTTAAGTATGCTTAGAGCCTCTTTAGCTTTCTCATTACTATATCCATAATACTCTTTTACATACTCTATATTTTTCAATTTGGCTTGTGATAACCACTTGCCACCAAATCGCTTTGCTTTTCTTATACTATTTATATAGAAATGAAACTGTAGCTTTTTATCTAAGAAATGAAAACCATTCATTTCATTAGCCTGAGCTATGGTATCATAGTGCATAGACAAACACTTGTTGATTATAAAGGGAGGGTATTTCTTTTCCCATGTTAGGTCCTCAGTATCTAACAAAGGTTTCTTCTCAAAGTTTATTGCATTGAGATAATCTTTTAATTCATACATAATATATTCCAATCAATGTTGGAGCGGGTGACAGGATTCGCACCTGCGACCTATTCGTTGGCAACGAATTGCTCTACTACTGAGCTACACCCGCTTATCATTATTTAAATTTACAACTGGCCATAATCTCAGTTAAACAAGCGACCATATTAATCTCATGGTCTGCAACAAAAGCTGCCTTGTACTGATAACCAGCAATAATTAAAATTGCTTGTGGTACTGATTTACTATCTAATGAATCATAACAACTATCATAGATACCTCTAAAAAGAGAAGCTGGTTCTTTGTCAATATTTTGAACAACCCACTTTCTCATATCATTAAACTTTTTATCTTTTAATGTTTTTACAAGTTCTTTAGTATTTGCTTCTGATAGACTAAACAATATACCACTATCAATCTTACCTCTAACAGAATACCTTTGAAGTTCATTAATAGTTCTACGAAAATCAGGATAGTATTTCTGTATTAATTCTGCTAACACTTTTTTATCAAATTCAATGTTCTCGTCTTTTAATAGACCAGCCATTCTTTCCATAAATGCTTTAGCAGTTAGTACCTTTTGACCATTCTTAATTGCAAAATCAATAACAGTACACCTACTATGTAGGGCTGGTATAATTTTGTTCTTGTAATTACAGGTAAATATGAAACGACAATTGTTATAAAAGGTTTCAATAAAATTACGCAAGGCAGGTTGAACACTATCAGCGTTCATATAATCTGCTTCGTCTATAATTACAACTTTATGATTGGCGTCTTCGGTAAGTGATACTGTACTAGCAAAATTCTTAATCTTGTTTCGTAGTGTATCAATTTGACGGCCTTCATCTGAACCATTGATGATGATATAATCAGCACCAAGTTCTTCACATAAGGCTCGTGCAACTGTTGTTTTACCAGTACCGGCAGTACCAGATAACAACAGATTAGGTATTTCTTTTTGTTTTAGAAACTGACTAAAAGTTTCTTTTATATCCTTTGAAAGGATACAATCTTCGATTGTTTTTGGCCGATACTTTTCGACCCACAAATAGTCTGACATAATATAAACTCCACTTTATTCATTATTTTTAGGCTTCATTATTTCGTAAGTGATTTCATAACCACCTTTTCTATCAGAGAAATAATCTTCTTCTCTATCATAGTCATGTTCACCTAAAAAATCCATTAACTTATCATCTTCTTCGTCTGTTGGTTTTTTACCTATTGATTCAGGACCACCCCAATCAGGACCAAGATGTGAAATAATCTCTTTAAATCTATCTACAGAACCAAATGTTTCAGCAGCTGCTTCTTCATCTATTTCGTAGGTAAAATGACTATGTACACTATGATACTCAATCTTTTTTAGTTTTATACTTGCCATTAAAACTCACTATCTGGTTCTAATGCAATCCAATATTGGACTTTTTTGTTACGATTAACAAAGTGACTAATCTTTTGTGATGAAATACTTACATCATAGTCATCTGTAATCATTTTAAAGTTCTCTACTTTGAAGTAGGCTTTAAATGTTTTATCAGTTTCGCCAACATCAATAGAATATTCATTTGATGATTTATTCTTTTTATCTGTGGCAACCATGTGTATCTTACTACCATTACCGATAACTGCAACATCAATTAGATTTAGTGTTGTAGCCGCTTTCATAAGTTTTGCAAAGTTTTCCTTTTTAAAAGTAAACGATACAAAGTTATCAGGCATTGTAATAGATTTCGTAGGTGATACGATTACTGATTTGTCTGCAAAGAAATATTTAATATTCTGTTTAGACTTTGTTTCATTGATGGTTACATTTGTACCACCATTAAAGTTTAGAGTTGGACTATCAAACAAGTCGATAGACCTCAAAAATTCAGGCAAGTCATAGATAGCGAATTCACTACCAAACTCCTCACCAATCTCAGCTTCTGCCAAGATATTCTTCATTGTAGAAATTGTCTGTACTGTCTTACCAGGCTTAACCAAAATGTTTTGATTAATGCTTGAAAAGTTTTTCAATACATCAATTGTATCTGTTGAAAGATTCATTATATATTCTCCTATTATTAGTTTGTCAAGTATTTCAACATACTCTCTGGTGATGATTCACCGTATGGGTCGCTGGTCAAATTATCACATTTTCCAGGTTCTTCAAACAATGATTCAATAATACCATCATTTATAACCATAGAATATCTCCAAGACCTTTGACCAAATCCTTTATCGTCTTTACAGACAAGCATTCCCATTAACCTTGAAAATTCACCTGAGCCATCTGGAATCATTTTGCAATTTACAATATGTTCTTTTTCTGCCCAAGCATTCATTACAAAAGAATCATTAACTGATACACAATATATCTCGTCAATGCCTCTCTCTTTGAATTCATTAAACTTTGTTTCATATCCTGGCAATTGTTTACTTGAACAAGTAGGTGTAAATGCACCAGGTAATCCGAATACTACAACTCTTTTACCACCAAAAAAGTCATCTGTTGTCTTTTCAACCCATACGCCAGCTTCTCGGACTTTAAACTTTACGAATGGTACTTTATGTTTCATCATATATTTTTACTCATATTAAAATTGGAGCGGAAAGAATGTACTGCCCAAACTTCTCTCGGTTGGAAACCAAGTGTTTTACTTTTAAACTATTTCCGCATTTGTTATTCATGTTACACATTATATAGTAAGTGACCAAAAAAGGCAAGCCTGATTTGGCCACTCATTTATTTTTTATTCCTCATCTTCCAACATAGCAATATCATCATCACTCAAACCAGACAATTTCTTTGATTGTCCGTTCTTTTTCAACACCTTTTTAAGTATTGAAAAGGTAACCGATTCAAGTGGTTTATTTGATACTCTACTCTCTGTTAATGATTTTTGAGCATTGTTTTCTGCATATTTAGCTAATGCTCTATCAAGTTCACCCTCTGTTGTTTCGGGGTCATTTTCTCTGATAATACTTCTCACATTTGCTAATGCACAAACCAAATATGAACCTACTGAACCATTAGTAGGCCATGCTGATTGTATTGACAATGCCGAATCAATAAAGTCATCATCTTTAATTGTCTTAATAACTTTTTCATTATCAACAACTTCATGGTAACCCAATGATTTTTCAACAAAGGCAAAACCACCCATGTTTTTTCCGCCAGGTTTCAAACCACATATGTTGATGTTTGCTCTATGTAATACATCACCCATTTTGATTGCTTCTGATTCGCCTTTGGCGTATCTAGCAAAAAATATTTCATTAGCACCCATAACTTCATTCTTTGAGTTTCGTGCTAAAAATAATTCTGCCTCATATTGTCTAGCTTTTGTATTGTTTATTTTAGGGTCATGTGTATAGATAGATACTGCAATCTTATCCATGTTACAGATTAAAGCCATAATAGCTCTTCTAAATCCGTCCCATACATAAAGTCTACCATTTGGTCGTCTAGCGACATCAATATGACCTGCTTTTTCTTTTGAAAACCCTTTATTTCTTTTTAGGTTTTTAAGTAAGTTATCTAGTTTTAATTTTCTTTGATATGTTAAATCGACATATAAGTCTTCTAATTTTACAGTTGATGAATTCTTATCGTAAAATGCACCAACAAAACTATCTAAAGTTTCATCTGTAAAAGTATCACACTTTTTTACTATTGCTACTATGTCTATTAATTTGTGGTCACCTAAAGGTAAATCTTTTAGTGCCGTTCGGACTTTATCGAAAGTCATTTTGCCTGTATTGGCCATGTTATATTCTCCTTAATTAATTTAAGTATGTTAGTTTTAGAAACTTAATGTTTCCATATTATTATTTATACATCATTATATAGTAAAGTGGAGGAAAGGCAAGCCTCCCTCCACAATTCAAATTTATTTAATATTGATAGTTCTAGCTTTCTTATGGTCTGGAACAATCTTCTCTAAAGATACTTTTAAAAGTCCATCTTTTAATTCAGCACCTTTAACTTCAACATCATCTGCTATAGTAAATCCTTTTGAGAAACTTCGTTTAGCAATGCCTTTGTGTAATACGCCGTCATTGTCTTCAACTTCTTTTTCTTCTTTTGATTTTACTGATTCGATTTTAAGGATATTATCCTCAAATGATACAGAAATGTCTTTCTTACTGTAACCTGCTAATGCTACCTGAATATCATATGTTAAAGAACCTGTCTTTACAATATCATATGGTGGATAAGAATTAGCCGCCGTCATGTGTGGTAGATGGTCAACCATATGGTCGAAATGAGCGAACATATCGTCAAACCCCACAGTAAATGGTTTTAGTCCAGTAAAAATTGAATGAATTGCTTTGTGATTTGTCATTTTAATCTCCTTTGTTAAGCAAGTTTAATTACGATACCTCTATTGAGCGTATCACTATTATTTATATAATCATTATATTTCATATTTCAAGTGGTAGTTTTTCTTTTTTGAGTTTAAAACTACCAAAACATTAACTCGCAGCTTTAGTTTGTTTGTTTAAAGTGGTGCGAAACTAAGCGCAAATGCTAAAACAATCCACTATCTAGGTTAACGCTAGCGCCCCCAAATTCTGTTATTGGTAGAGGTAGGCCTCACCCTCTTTTACCCTAACTTGTCTTACCAAGCCTATCACATTGTGCTACGAAGGCCAATGGACCAATAAAGAGTAGTCTAACCGTGGACTACCGTGTGTGTATTAAGGCACAACCCTTAAAGTGATGGTTTTTGTTAAAGAAGAACCATCAAACTCCTGCGACCCCGACATAAAATTGTCGGTCTTCCCTACGCTACTGGTCTTACGAACCGCCAGCATAATATATATAACACTTCACAGCGTAGGAATCTCTAAAAACCTCTTTGTTGTTGAAGCTTCTTTTGTTTCTTTTTCCAATTCTTAATAGCTTCTTTTTTCTTTTCTTGTTTAATCTCGGAAGGCTTTTTGTAGAATTGTCTATCTCGGAGCTCCTTAACTAGGCCTTCTTTTTGTACTTTTCTTTTTAGTACACGCATGGCTTGTTCAAGGTTACCGTTTCTAACAGTTACATTAATACTCATAAATTACCTCCTCTCTTAACAGTATAAGAAAGGTGGAGGGCACTACCCCTCCACCAAGGACTTACACTATGATTGATAGATTTAGATGGCGCTATCGTCATCTGACTCACTATCATTGTCATCCATTTGTGAACTCATATCCGCTTGTCTAGCTTCTTCGCTAATCTGCTCAGCAGTAGCGCCAGCGTCAACCTTTGTATATAATTCAATAAATGAATTCTTTGTGTCATCATCAAATCTGTTAGTACAGACTTCAACCGCTTTCATCTTTTTACCAAAGATAGCATACGCTTGAATGATGTGGAC
>JGI24004J15324_10000130_pt1 | contig 27541 bp, 42 predicted proteins | sample LinPmetageLP32_FD_15324 | JGI IMG/M metagenome (IMG submission 15324)
CGACAGTGGCAAATCGTAGACCGTGCCGAAGGCCACCCAACCTTCTATTTTAAAGAGCCTTGTCACGTAAGGCTGGAGGATGGAAGTCTTGTTGAGACCGACATTTACCTCTTTGACGTTCACGATGAATGGGGTGAACTTGTTGAGTCAGGTGACTTCCTCGATTACTACAGCGAAGACATACACAAGCAACAGGGTCACGATGGAATGAAATACGCCCAACCCAAACCCAAGTTTAAAAAACCACTTCCTGTGAATTACGAGTTTGAGTTTGAAAACTATCTGCCTACCAAGTATAGAATGGGGGAGCGATGATTAAATTGCGATTGATAGTATAACAGTTAAGGGTTAAGCTATTCAATTCAGCAGGGGGCTGTCTCGAAACGTCGGGATGGCCCTTTTTTTGTACAAGGCGTAAGGCAAAGCGATAAGTCGAAGTATGAAATTTGTCCAACCATTTACATTGACTGCATTTGTTCCTCCGTTCTCTTTGCTTTCTTTCATCACCTCTTTAAAATTGCCTTCACACAAGTGTCCAATTCCATCGGTTAGCCAAGGGATTAAAGGAACACTAACCAAGTACAGCAAGTTCCAGCTTTTAAAAAACAAAAGCACAAACGTAATTTGAGCAACAGATGTAGCAAAGTGCCAAGCAAGATTTAACCAAGTGCCGTGCCACTTGTAAAACAAGAACAGTTTAATCCACATAGTCAACCCCTCTAATTATTGCGGTTGCGTATGTGTCTTGGTCTTTAAACAATTCAAACTTTCCCTTACCCAAGTATCGCATAAACGCATCGTGGCGTTCGGCTTGGTGTACAATGGCGTAAGGCTCCTTGTCTGGGTTGCACAGCAGATTGTCTACAAGGTGTATTTCAGGAACAGCCTCTGAAGACGTAGAGAGCGTCACGCACCACGTTTCTTTGGGTCCGCTTGGGTGACAGAAGGCTTTCTCTTCGGTAAGGTGTGTGAGGACGTTAAAACAGGCTTGGTCGATGATGAACTCCTCTGTCTTTCGTGTCAAAGGTGGCTGTCGTCCATTGCATTTGTCCCAAACATTGTAACATACTCGTCCTATCCTTCGGCCACCACCCATTACACCTACGTTGTGGACGTTCTTTTTACGCAAGGACGATACCATATCTGGGAATCCTGATTCGGTCTGCGCCAAATTCCACTCTCCTCCTTTTGTTCCCTCGTGCTTGATTCCTTCATCACAAATGATGTAGTCCTTTTTTAAATTAAGTTCCATCCATTCAAATGGATTTTTCTGGAAAATAACATCACGTATGTCGGCTGTCAAAAACAATTCGTGTTCTGACAAGTCAATGATTTCGTGAAACCATTTAAATCTGTTGGTGTAGTTGCACGTACAGGTACGTTCTTTTCTAACCTGAATTACCCAATCAAACTTGTCGAGGTAGTCGTTAATAGGTGAGCGTTGCTCGTAAACAATACAAAGGTCGTCCTGTTGCCTTCGAACCTCATTGTAAGACTCCACGAAGTCTTCTACTTTGTCAACGGTGGTGTAGCCAGTGTACCCGGCCAGAAGTAAGTTTCTTTTCATCATCAAGAATTTGTTGCAAATTAAAAAAGGGTCAGCTAAATGCCAACCCTTTTCTCTGCTTAACCAATGACCCTTGGTAATCCGTTATTTCTGCGTAGAAGGAGAAACGCAAAAATCGTAAGTACCAGAGGCACAACAAATTTACTCGATGTCAACAAAATACCCAAACGATATTTCCACGTTGACCTGTCTTTTAAAAGTTCCCATTCGTAGTGCGTACCCTCTTGGTGCGCTTTCTCGAATGTCATTGCTTCATATCCTTCCTGTCGTAACGATGAAGCGTAGTCTTTAGCTTCCTCTTTAGTCGGGAAAAAATCAGAGTAAAGACGGAACGGAGAACCTGTCTCCATATACGCCACTTTGTATCGAGGCGTGTCCATCCTTTTTTAAACTCCGTAGTTCTGGGCAGTGGATTTGGGCAGATACATTTTTGCGGCCATATAAGCCACAAGTCCAAGGACAAGACCAACGGCAATGCCCTTTGCTCCCATCTTCTTGCTCAATGTAAAATACCCTGCTCCTGCGACCAATGCACCCATCCCAATAGCAACCATTTCTCGGTTCTTTTGAGACTTCTCGTACATACTACCGATTGAATCCTGTCCACCCAAGTCTTGCTGACCGAGGGTGCTTACTCCTGCGGCAACTGCCGCCTCTTGTGCCGCTTGAGTAGCCATTACTTAACGGTGTCGCGTACTGCTGTACCGATGCCTTGTAGGATGTTTCCGCGAGTCACTGAAGCCAAAATCAAGAGTCCGAGAACAATGAGGATGACGTTGTGGACGTTAGGACCGCCCAAGAAGTTGGGTGACTTAATATCGAGAAGGCCGTTTTGCTGTGCGTTTTGCATATCAGATGAATTAAAATTGTCGTTTGAGGTTGACGTACCACAATCAGGGTACGCAGTTGTGAAAGTTGCCATTTGCGAAGGAGGTACGGTTAGTTCACCGTTTACCATTTCACAGTTTGCTTCTTGAGTTGAACACCACTGCGCGATGTAGTCGTCACAATTTAATTGTGTGGGTTCAGCATTCATATTTCCCGGCGCACCAATTCCGAACTCCGAAGGAGACAAGCTATTGAAGTTGCCGTCAAACCCTTGGGATTCGGTGATGTCGTAAAAATCAGTTCCTAAATTTTTCATACTCGTTATTTAATCACGATGAAGTAGGCCAAAACCGCGATTATTAGAAGCGTCAATGCAATAATAACTCGGTTTAAATCGTTATTGGACCGGGTTGTGATATACTTTTTATTGTAATCAATGAAGGAATCCAGCCTATTTGTCCAACCTGTCCCAAAGTATTGAGCGTCAGACAATCCAAGTAGATACTCCCTCCTCCAATCAGTAAGCCCGTAAAACAACCGTTCTACGTCTTGTCTGGTCTGCCAATTTAAAATTAAGATGCGTTGTTCAGGCAACATTACATCTGTGTAGGAGTACCCGTATTCCTGCATCAAAAATTGACGCATTTGATTGTTGGCCCCACCCACACCGCTTCCCCACGCCCAACTTGCGTAAATGTTGGCTATTGCTTGATTGTACAGGGCATCACCTCCAATCTTGTCCCAATACAGCTTTTTGTAAATGTTGAGCCAAATGTCTTGAGGCATTTCAAGAAACTGGTCACACGAAGCACCGTAGATAGACGTGTAAGTCGTCCAAGTGATTCCTTTGTTTGTGTGGATAGGCGCACCGTAACGAGGGTCTTGCCCACACGGAGACGGGTTGTTTGAGGCATTGTCTTCAGGGTGTCCTGAAATGCCCCCTTCCCATTCTTGGATGAAGTTTACCGCGTCTCGAAAGTTTGCCATTACAGCTTTTTAATTACCACGTAGGCAATTACAAAAATCAATGCGTATTGAACCACCTCGCTTTCAAAGGGACTGCTACTCTTGTGAGCGCATTGTGACATTGGAGGGAATCCCAAGGCCGCCAAGCTACGTTCAGCTTGCATCGCCCTTGCCTCGGTAAGTTGTCCCCTTTGTTCCATTACAGCGAGAGTTTGGCATATCTCTTCGTAAGTCTTTGGTTGAGGGGTGTATTGCATCGAAGGCATAGGAGCGACAGAAGTGCTTGGTGCATTTGTCGGCATATTTTGAACCAATGGTGATGGTTTGTAGAACTGGTCGCCAACTTCGAGTTGGTAGTTCATCATAGGGAGTGGTGCGCGAGCCATTATTTTTTCTTTTTGGTTTTGGCGTAATAAGCCCTTACCTGTTTTAAAGTTAGGACTTTTCCTGTGGGTGATTTGTATTTCCCACGGTTTCTACCTGTTGTGATTTTACGGTAAGGCATTTACCGTTTTGGGGATTTGTAATCGCCTTGATTGCCTTGCTTCTTTTTAGCTGGGCTAAACTTGGCTGTGCCTCTGCGGTCTGCTTTTTGTGAAGCACCCACTTTGACCCACTTTTTAATCCTTCCCTTTGAGTCTCGCGTCACGTAGTACGATGCTTTTGCAGTACCTCCGCCTTGCTTTGACCCTTTCTTTTTTAAATAGCGTTTCATTATTCCAGTCCTTTTCTTTTGAGTTGAGATTGTGTTCCACGGCCTCGTGGTGCTTCACCAAAGAACTCTCTTTGCTCGCTTTCCGGCAAGTCAGGTTGGTCGAGGTCTTCAATCCTGTTGTACAAGAATGTTGCTGTAGCATCTGGCAAGAATGATTCAAGGTTCTTGAATTTAAAACTCGTGAACTTCTTCATCTTGGACACTTCGACAAGGGAATATGCCAAAATGATAAAGTGCTTAATCAAGTCACCTTCAATGTTTGTCATTGGGTGACGGAACTCAATCGTGCCAATACCTGTTTGTGTACGAACCTTGGAACGTCCCGTGTTTCCTGAACGTCTCCAACTACTTGGGTCAGGGTTTGGCGTTCTACCACCACGACTGTACCCAGTTGTAACCTGTCCACTTTGAATGATACTGGAGTTGTAGCTACGGCCTCCCTTACGAGAGTTTACAGGCATCATAAGGTCAATCAAAGGCTCAAACCCTGCGTAGTTATGAAGATACCTTTTAAAATCTGCCGTGTTGTAATCTGAACTTGAAATGTGAATGTGCAATCCACTCGATTTGTGAATACGAACCCCTGCTTGCAACATAGCTTCACTGAATACGCCTACCCATTGCCACATATTGGGGTAAGAATCCCACTTCATCTCGTTAAACTTTCGTTGAGAAACAGCTTCGTCGAAGTTTGTTTTTGCAATGTCAATTTCAGGTGGAATGAACACGGGCGTGTCAACTTCAAATGGTTGAGGACCATCAACGGAACCATCACCCTTCACTGTAACTGTACTGAATCTTTGGTCGCCCCGACCATTCAACTGGTAACGGTCACGGCTGGCGTTTAAACCCCTTTCATTTAGCACTTTATCAATGGCAGTGCCAAGAGTTGATTGATAGTCACTCCTACCTGTTGCTCCCATCATATTGCCTTCAATCTCGTAGGCAAATGTTCGGTCAATCTTCTTTGTTTTAATTGCCTCAACATTTCTCGCTATGCTGGCATTCTGCTGTTGATTCTCTGCTGTTGAACCACCGACCAACTCGTCGTTGTCTGGCTCTTGTGAACCCAATCGACGGTTAAGTTGTGCCATCGACGCAATCATTGCCAAAGGTGTTGGACCAATTTGAGCAAAGGCCACTGGTGTACCAAGCATCTCACTGCGTGTGACGGAGAACTCAATAGCCGATGAAGTCAAACCCGCTTCCTCTTGTTGCGCAAAAGCGGCTCGCAACCTACGCTTGTCCAAAATAGGAACCCGTTGAAGTTCAATCACGTTTTGACTTGAAAGCCTACCTGAACTGTTCCAAGCCATTTTTAATTGAGCAAGCCTGTCACCGCTATTTGTTTGGTTGCTAATCCGACTGTCTGGTGGCATCGCCCCAAACACACTTCTGAATAGGTCGTAACTGCCCTGTTCATTTTCTCGTGCGAAATAAAACACATACGAATAGGTTTGTTCGTCGTTTGGAAATTTGTTAAGGCTGATACTAAATTTCCCTTGTCGACGGAAGGTTTGCCCTTCACGAAAGAATTGAAATCCAATCAAACGGTAGCTTCCGGGATTGGTCTGTGTTGTTGCAGAAGATTGGCCTGTCGGCTCCCCATCGTTCAGTGTCAATCCTTCTACGATAGCATTTCGCGCTTCCTCTCTCTTTGCAAGCAACTTGCTGTTGGCCTCCCGAAGTGAATCTTCGTTTGGTACAGAGTTGATGTCGTTCAAGGACAGAACCTGAAGCCCAACGACTTGGCCTCTGCGCATACCAGAAAATTTAAAAGTCTGCAAGGCACGTCCTGTGGATGGAGCAAACTGACGGTCTACTCTTGAAGGTGTAACACCTCCCATCGTCGCCATAATGTCCTTTGAGATTCTTCGTTGGTAAGCACTCGCACTGCTTCTTATCCCTTTCAAGTCGATGAGCATATAAGCCCCGTAATTCCTTCTGGTTCCCTGCCTTAATCCATGAATTGCAAGACTTCTGTTGGCAAAAGTATCAAGCATAGCATTGATGGCTCCTGTAGCAAAGCCCAGCTTTTCCAACGTCAAAATAGAGATAGCGGCCTTACGAACATCACCGAATCGGTTCGCCCTCATTTGCGTGAGGTAAGCCTCCTCGTCACTTGTATTGAGAACACGCCTGAAGTAGCTTCCATACAAAGCGTAAATTCCTTCAACTTGATTTAATCTTCGGACGTTTGACCCTGTAGTTTCGGCTGTTGGTTCAGGTGTTGGTTCGGGTTGAGTCTCGACAGGTGGTGTGTCGTCTGTCATTTCTGCACTCATCGAAACCTCACCATCTTCCACTGGCATAGTGTCTTCCAACGGCTCAATGGAGTTGTATGAGGTCCGAATAAACTCTTTAATTTCAGCGGCCTCTGCATCTGTCATCCACGAAGGCTTACGCCAATTTGGAAAGTTCGATTCAGACATAGGGTCAGGCTGACCCACAAAATATGCTCCGAGCAAACGCTTCCACATACGGGTTTTATTTGCACCTCCCGCATAGCTTGTTCCTGTTGAATCCCAAACTCCCCTTGCTGTTTCCGCTTCACGATTCTGTGAAATTTGAGCAGGACTCAAATCGTACAGTACAGCCCACGAAGTAGGCCAATCAAGTAGTTTTAAAATTGAACCACGCAATCCTTTTGGAAGTACACCCTTCATCTTGGTGTAAACCTGACGGTATGTTCCATCTCTATGTAGAACACCAATGGCTTGAGCCGCCTGTATTCTTTGCTGTGAATTTACTGGCATCTCTTTATTTTAAAGTGAACCAGCTCCCTGTGTGTACAAACCCGCTGTAATGTCTTGACCTGTGGTCGGCAACATCTGAAGATAGGCTTCGTGCTTCGCTTGTGTTTGCGCTCCATACGCCCCATCCTCTGAAATCAAAGGAGATACGTTTTGTGGAACTGCGCTATTTAAATAATTCTGGAAGTTTTTGACTGCCATTCCGCAACAACCGTAATTCATAGCTGGGTTGTTCTCTGAAATTTCATCGCACTCATTTCCGCAACAACTGCTTTGACAGCCTACGGATGAGTTTGTATTGCCTTGATTCCCACCACTGCCTCCGTTCTCCGCAGGAACAGGTGTTTCACCTCCCGTAGTAGGTGTTTGTTCACCACCACCTTCTCCGGTGTTCATCAATATCCCACCCTTTTTTCCTTTAAGGACGTAAATTAAAAGGGCCACGACCAGAGTAATCAAAGCTATGGTTGCAATTCGTTTCTTGTTCATACCGCTAAATTTAAAAAATTAAACTCACCAAAGTAGCTGGTCGGCATAATATCCGGGCGTTCCGACCTTTTTTCTATCTCTTTGATGTCTGATTTTGTATGCTTTACGCCTTTTGTCAGCGAAAACCTTGCCCCTCTGTTGGGTGAACGTAGGAAAGTCACCATACCCCAAAGCCCCTACACTGGCTACTTTCTTTCCATTTTTAAATACGTCAATCTTTTTTCCCTTCCGTGTAGAAGGTTTGACTGTGACACCCAAAGCACGGGCGCGACGATAAGTATATCGTTTAATTCTGTAAGCCATCAACTGTATTCAATTCGCACATTTAAACTGAAATAGCACACACCAGTAGAAATTGCGGCAGAAGCACTCACATTGCTCAATCCAATAAGCAAATAATCATTTGTAGACTCGGAATAGGAGAGAGTAGTTTTTGGAATTTCAGTTACCCCTGTAGCTGATATTGCAATGTTGGAAGACTGGACGCTTCTTGTAAACACTGTAGAAGTAAATCCCGTGTTAATCGTTCCTTCATAAAGGCTAACACGAAAAGCGGCACGGGCAGGAGGTAGACTTGCGGAGTACACGTATCCCTCCACGGTAATCAATGTGTTTAATTGGCCGTTAAAATTTATGAGAGGATAGCGAATCCAACTTTCTGGGTCCGAAGAGTCTAAAGTAATTGTTGCCGCTGTTGCTTCTACGGCAGTTCCTGAAACGAAAGTAGTAGCACCAAAAAAAGTAAGTCTTCCTGCCCACGCACCTGAAGTCTGTCCTTTTATCACAAATAACTCTTCTCCCTTGGTAACGGCTTCGACGTGTCCTTTGGCGTTGACTTGAATACCTCCTACACCATCATAAGTACCCGCCACTACGCCTGAATCAGCGTGAGCGATGGTAGGTGTTGTTCCACCCGTAGAAGTGATAGGCGAACTACCCGCAACACTTGTTACGCCTCCACTCGTTCCGTCACTTGCCGCAGTGATACGACCCTTTTGGTCTACTGTGATGTTGGCGTTGGTGTAAGAATTTGGCGTTACAGCCGTGTCGTCCAAACTAATTTCAGGAGTTGCACCTCCTGTACTTGCAATAGGTGACGCTCCTGTGACACTTGTTACTCCTCCACTTTCTGCACCAAATTCAAGGGCTGTTCCCGCACCATTTACTTTTAAAACTTCACCAGTAGAACCAACGGCTGTTGGGAAGCTGTATGTCGTACCCGTATCTCCCAAACGAAGAACACTTGTATTGATAGTGCCGTCAGGCATATCCATCAAAGAATCACCACTTGCATCCAACTGAAGATTAAAAACTGTTGTGTTGGCAGAGTTGTCTACCCTAATTGCGGGAAGACTATTCGAAGACTGTTTAATTACCAGTTTGTCGGTTGACGCAACGCTATTGGGACTGCCTATCGTAGTTGGTTGACGAATGGCGAATTGATTGTTTACAGTGCTTGCAACCCAAATATCTCCAACAGTAGCAGAGGACAGACGGATAGCGTTCGTATCCCATTGTAGCTTACCCGTTTGACCATTGTTGCTGTCAAAGATGTAACTGCCAAAAAGGTCAAGGTTGCCATTGAGCGTTGGTTGTATGTCGTGAGACACCACGCCCGTAGTAGCCAAGCTAACTACCACGTCACCGCTGGTAGGGGAAACAATTATAGGCGCAGTACCTGTTACGGTATCTACACCTCCACCTCCACCGCCACTTGTGATGACAGCATCGCCTACGACGTTAAATACGTCAGGACTGTTGATAGACATTTTTACGGAGTGTTGCAGTCAGTTCCTGCGATAGTTAAAATATCTCCAATCGCGTCAAACTTGTCATTTGATGCAATGGTAAGTACAGGTTCCACGTCGATTTGGAAACAGAAATTGTTGGGGCTGTTAATCGGCATCTTTTTAATTTTGAGTGCAAGGAGTTCCGGGAACTTCTTTGATTTGTCCAATGCTGTCAAACTCATCGTCTGACTGGATAGTAGGCTTTTGATTTATCTGTACTTTAAAACAGAAGGTATCGGGGCTGTTGATAGGCATATCAGTAAAGGTCGAAGTAAAGATTGTTGTTTGAAAGGTATCGGCTAACCCAAGCGTCAGTAATATTCAATGAAGTACCTGACGATTTAAACATTACAATTTCTGCCATTGCGCCTTCAAGAAATTGTGAAACGCTAAATCTTGAACCTATTGTCAAACCATCATTTCCAAACGTTCCTACGTTCTCTGCTGACGATACGACAGTGCCATTAACAGCGGCCAAAGAATCCGTACCATTAAAAGTTACGGTTACTTGATTGTCATTGTTATTGGTAAGTCCACTGATAGTGGGTTGTGCGCCGGCAAACCAAGTGTTAAGACCAGTAGCATTAGGTTGTTTAATTAGGGCCGTTCTATTGTTACTGTCTCCATCAAAAATATATTGACGTTCACCAGAAGTGTAATTGTCAAGAGCATACGATACAGAAGCCCACAAAGGCTGTGGAACATCCGCTGAACCCCCTGTATTTGCAACTAAAAACTCCTGATTTGATGCCACACCTGAAAAAGCCAAAGCTGGAATTGCATTGCCTCCAAAAGTTTTGGCAACGCTTCCGGTAGACAAATAAATTAAAGGACCACGCAAAGGGTTGGACGCAAGGTCGACTACACTCGCATCGTATCCATTTCCACTTTGATTGTACCACGTCTTTACGCGAACATTCGCAGGGGTTCCGCCTTTGGAACTATGTGCCGCAAGTTGAGAGACGCTAATCTTTCCATTGCTGTCCCATCCAATTTGTGCTGTATCTGTTACATCGCCTTCACGATACACCTCCATACACAAGATTTGCTCGTGACTCAAACGCCTCGTAGAAAACGCAAAGACACGCTGGTCGTTTTTTAAAAAGTCCAAAGGGTACTTCGTCTCTTGCGCGAAGTCGGCCATCATCCTTTTGCCAGCGAGACCACCGCCATCGCCAAGACCATATCCCACTTGGAAAATGTTTCCTGCAATGGTTTGCCATTGAGTTGTCGTACCCCCTGTACCCGTGATAAAGGCTTGTCCTATGTTGGCTTGGCTGTTCATCTGAACGCAACCCTCGTTGACAAACTTGGAAATAGCGTCACCGATAGCACCTTCTTGGTATTTAAATCCAGACGGATTGTCTTGACGATTCTTGTCAGATTGAGTCATATTGCTCCACTGATTGTTCACGTCTCCCTGTTGAAACGCAAGCCTACCAAAAGCAGTGTTTACGCTGGTCGCGCCAAAACCAAGAATACGTTGACCACTGATGGGTAAACCATTTCCAGACGACGCTGAATCGAGCCAAGGCCCATATTTTATGAGGTTTCCGTTGTCGTAAATGACTCTTGCGTTATCTCCCGGCTTCCCGTCTGTGATAGTTACGTTGTCGCCAGCGATGATGTTGAATACCACACTACCTGTTGTATTGATAGGGCCGAATGTTTTAAAACTGTTTGGCCTGTTGATAGCTGGACTTTCATATCCGGGCTGTGGGCCTTCTCCTACTCTACTCATTACGCAATGGTTTTAAAGTTTACGTCAGGGCTGAAAAACATCAACCCAGCAGTAGCGTCTTGGTCCATTACCCAGCCAAGCAAACGCTCATAGTGATTCTGTGTCGTAGGGATAGCAACGGTAACTTCTCCATTTGTTCCCAAGTACAAAGCCTGTCCAATGGCAAATGTGCTAAAATCTCTTGTCGTTCTAACAAGCCCTCTTTTCACACAATCTCTTGTCCCAGTACTCATCCCTAAAAGAAGTGTAGCATTGAAAGAACTTGAGTCTGCCTGCAACCATTCATTGGACGTTCCATTCCAGTATTGTACAAGCCCAGCTTGTCCGGACATATCGGTTGCACTCCAACTGAAAAACAAAATAACATCTTTCGCTGTCGCTCCCGCTGTAGCACCAGCTACTGCGTAGGATAGGGTTGTAGATTCTTTGTAAGTAAGGTCAGGTTGACCAATGGTTACATCGTTTGAAACAGTAGTCGCGACAATACCGTCATTTCCTATTATCTCTTCGATTGGCGCACCGCCCCCACCATTGTCGATGGCACGTCCTAAACTTTGAAATGAATCTGGTCTGTTAATAGGCATTACGGTATCTGATAAAAGTCGTTTGAAACATCAAGATAAATTAAACCACCTGTCCCTTTTGCATACCCCATAACTTGCACGATAGCGAATTGTGCTGTGGGTATAGTAGTAGTAAGGTTTCCGTTTGCATCCAAGTAAAGGGGGTCGCCCAATTCACCAGCGGTAAAAGTCTCCTTCGATTGGCACAACCCCTTGTAAACCATTTGAGAGCCGTCAGTGGTGTCGCTACACATTGCAATTAAGCCACCAAAAGTTGTTGTGTTTTCGGCTTCAGCCCACGTATTGGTTCCGGTCCAATAGTACATCTGTCCAGCAACAAGAGAGAGTCCTGTTTTAAAACCAGACAGCACTGTAGAACCATTCTTGTACCTTCCTGCACTTGCACTAATAGGGTCGTTTTGCACCAAAGCTGTGTCAACAGAAAGGGCAACCGTTACGTTGCCCTGTCCTGAACTCGGTGTAAGAACCACGTTGTCTTCTGCGATAACCTTACCTAACGTACCTATCGTAGAGCCTGAAACCTTTGCTTTTCCTTTGGAAGAAAAAGAGTTGGGACTGTTAATCGGCATTTTTAAAATGTCTTCTAATTGACAAAAGCCCTGCCGTGATACCCACGAGCAAAGCACTAATCTCTAACATCCGTCTTGTCGTCATCTTTATTCAGATTTGCTTTTTGAATCCTAATTAAAATAAGCACCACGGACAAAACTTGAATCAAAATCGTCAAGCCATCATTTACTTGCCCAGTCGTCATAACATCACATACGCGAGAGAAGTAGGGTGCGGTTGCAAGAAATGTACCCCCAAGTAGAAAATCTATATGTTCCCTCACGTTTAAAGTCAAAGTCTTTTGTTCAGTTGGTCGGCCAACACAAGGGCCAAGAAAAGCCCAACAAAAATAGACATACCCATCTTTGCATAATTAGCATTGGAAAACGAAAGGTTCAAGCCCTCCTGACGGAAAGCCCGAACCTCTGTTGCCAAATCATCAATTCCGTCAAGCATCTTTTTTGGATTTCATACGAAGTCTTCCTCCTCCCTTCTTGCGGTTAGGGATGATGAAGTCCAAGATGTAAGAACCAAAAGTCACGATTTTGTTGACAATACTGTTGTCCTTTTCAGAAGGGGTAAGACGTACCACAACTTCCAAAAGAGCAAAAACGGCCAAGGCCAATGAACGAAGGTCCATAGCCGAGTCCGGGTTGTCAAGGACTTGAAACAACATCATTGTGCTGTAGTCTTACATTGTTGCTCAATCTTACGCAGTTTCATCACCACGTAAACCATAAATGCGAGGCTAATAAGCCCAGCGGGTAGACGAATATCCATTGTTTTAAATTTAGTTGCTCACCTTAACGGCAATGTAAATAAGTAGCGCGAACATCACGTAATAGCGTGTCGGCATTGTCTCGAACTCCTGTGTAATAGCTTCCATATTAGCGTCTTTGGATTTTTTGTTGAGGTGCAAAAGAAGAGCAGTTGCACCCAAGTGATTCTCCTCTACGAGCGCATTTTCGTCGTGCTTCCCACATATTGCTCGCAAATACCTGTACGGTCATCCCCTGACAAGCAGTACAGGCGCAAGTGAAAGGGACGTTGCCTCCTCCAACACCTCGATTTAGGTCATTACGATTTTGGCCTCCGTAAAATAAATTGAACATTTCTTTTTAATTAGCGTCTTATGCGTCTGCGTTGGGGAACATCAATGAAGTAACCTGTTGCACCCGGCCCCATACAGTTGGAACAGATTTCTGTGCAGTCAGTATGACCCGGCCCTCCGAAAATAGAAAAGGCACTGCCCAAGCCAGTGCAAGTTTGCGACTGCATTCCATTGGTGCAAAGGCATCGACGTGTAATCAGACCAAAGCGACCTCGGTTACCTCCTCCATTTGGATTTCGAGGTGGACCCCCGTAAAAAATGTTGAACATAGCTTTACTTTTTTGCAATTAGATAAGCACCAACAATCAGTGCCACAAACATATACAGTTGCTTCTTCGAATGCGTTACAGCACCCTCTGAACCGCAGTTGCAAGGCTTCTCTACCATTTTAATTTGATTTACAGTTTCCACCATAGGAGCATCGACTTGATAGTCCATAGCCCCTCCCTGCGAACCGTAAAAAGTTGCAAGGGAATATAGGTTGCCGTAAAAATCATTTTGTGAAGCTGGATTTGCTCCGGCAGAAGGGCGTTGATTTACTCCGTAAAACTCCCAATCGAGCATACCGTTGTTCATCAATCCACCACCATACAATTCCGAGGCTTCAGGCGTATCAATTACACCCGCATCAAGGTGCATACCAGCAAGGTTGCAAGATGAACCTACGGAAGGTACAGGATTGCCTTGGTTGTCTACTTGACAGTTTCCGAGTTGAGTCATTTCAAGTCATTTAAATCAATAGGCTTACTTCCATCAAGCCCAGTAAAGGCTCCAAGTGCAAACCAAGTTTCACATCCAAATTTGCCATCTACAGTTACGTCTGCCCCATATTGGGAATTTAAACGCTCCTGTACAAAGGCTACTTCAGGGCCATAGTCCCCAATCACCACTTCCTTCTCGATGTCAAAACCATCGCTTGAACCAAAATCACGACCATTGTAAAGTGGTTCGAAATCAGGACAAGTCAATTCAGGTTCTTCGTCAGGTTTGTTGCGACGATTGCGGACAATTAAAAAGGCCACCGCAAGGAATGCGGCAACCAGAGTAACGGTAAGTATGTGCTTCTTCATCACCCACGCTTACGGTACAAGTTGGCGTACAAATTCTGCTCACTTTCACGAGAGTAGATGTTGAAATCGCTTGGTTGTAGGTTGCCTTGAACGAAAGGTCGTCCTGACATTGAAGACACACCAGCACCCATTTGCAAAGGATTGCGTCCGGGAGCAGTGTAGTTCAACGTCTTACCTTGGATGTTGCTCACACCGATTGTACCGGGGCGATAACCTCCACGACGAGCGTCCGAATCAGTATTGAACGGACGAAAGGGTTGTTGCTTGTATAGGTTCATTTTAAAAATTTACGCGGGTTGCATACCCACTGCCTTCTTGGGCAGGGTATTGTGAATCTTGTGCGCCTTCAAGAATGATAGGCCAGTCTACAACGATAAAATTGCCCTTACCCTCGGACTTGCCTGAAGGTGTGCATTTGTCACTGCCAATTTGAATGACCGTAACGCGCTGTCCATCCATTGCGCTAAATTGACCACCTGTCAAAGTGAGGTCCAGTGTATCGCCTACTTGAACGTGCTTCTGTCCTGCATTTGACATTGGAATAGAATATCCTTCATTGACACTTTGCTCATCACCAATCTCAAGCATTGCGTAGAAAGTGGTAGGTGCAGATGCCGTAGTTGCAGAAGCCCCCTCAATACCGCTTACGCTGAAGGGCTGTCCCGGAACACCGCAGTAAATAGGCTGACCCGAATCGTCTGTGCGAAGTGCAGAACTACCCACGTAACGCCAGTGAATTTTTCCGTTCAAACCAACATTGCTTGCATCCATCATAGGAGTGTCAGGCTGAAGGGTTGTAGAAGAATCGCTTACGGGCGACTTCTTTTTAAAAAATAGGCGATAGGCTAAATAGCCCACACCTCCATAAATCAATAGTTTTTCCGTTTTCATTTTTAGGAATTTGCGATGTTTTCTTCTGCCCCTCTGCTACGAAGAACGAAATACAAAACGAGGATTAGGGCTACAGCACCGATGGTTAAAGTGTACTTCATCGACGAGCAAAATAAACGATTACAAGAAGCAAAGCAACGCCAATGCCACCAAAAAGAAGCTGTGTTTTACGCTTCTCATCTTGGAAGACTTCAGTAACATTTGAAATGTTTTCTTGCAACTCATTTTGATACTGTTCAGCGTTGATGCCTTGTGCTTCAAGTTCGTCAGCAGTTTCACCCGTTGACTGTGCATAGCTGATAACTTCGTATTTCCAAGTCGCAAGGTCATTGCGCATAGCATCATTGGCTTCACGCAACCTCTCGATATTCCTACCAAATGGATTTCGAGTGACACAGCAACGCTTTTTTAAATTTGCGTTGTTGTCCATATCGTTGAGCCAACTCTTGTGAGTGTTCATATCCTCCTGAACATTCTCCGCCCATTCTGCAAGACGCAGAGAGTCTGTCTCAACTTGACCGTAATTAAATTCGGAAAGTCTTTTGTCAAACTCTGCTTGAATTGTAGGCCACGAAGATTCTTTCCAAGAAGCCCAACTTGTTGCATAAGGAGCAACATCTACATTCCAACAGTTGGCCTCATTAGCACCTTCAGGACATTTGTCACACTTGTACCCATCCTCGTTGACCATTCCCATATTGGAAAAATCAGGAGTTGAGACGCTACCCGTGCTTGTTTGAATTGTTACTCCCTGCATTTTAAAAAGTTGTGGGGATTCCTGATTTCTGCCAAATGGCTCGTGCAAACTCTACTTCGTTGCAATCGTCAAAGTAAGAAGTGCAATTCACCACCCTGTCATCGTAATAAGAAACGCTTTCGAGGATTGAACCAGAAAGTTTTGCTTGATATTCTTCAAACAGTGTTCTCCCTTGACGCACACCGTATTCGCCATAAACCTCACGAAGTTGTGCGCCATTTAAACTCATCAAAGGAGTGAAGATTGCCTCTTCATTTGGGTCTTGCATTCCCAAGAATCCAGTCTCATTTAAAGCCTGTTCTTGTCCGTTCGCAATAGCTTTTGCTTGTGCCTTAAACGCTTGTGTTTCAGCATCAGTCATTGACGTATCGTCTTGACTTTCAGTTGAATCCAGCGTTTGATTTACATTAGCATCAAACAAATCTGCGACACCCATTGCCACGCCTTTGATGGTCTTTGCCATCAGTCGATATGCAATGTAAACCGCAACGGCAATAGCCACATAGGTCAGTGTGGTTTGAACTCCTTTGTTTGAAAGGACTTTTTTAGCTGTCTGTGCGTATGCCATTGTTTTAAATTATCGACCTCCAGAATACACAGTCGTGCCGCCCGTAGGGACAGGAACAACGTATGGTTTTACAGAAGGAGGAGGGATTGCGCCCGGCACACGGCCTGAAGGCAATTTGTTTGCTGTATTTGCAACGCCCACAACGGGACGGCCACTGATTCCATCGCCCTTGCCCCCAACGATTGGTGGTGTATAAACGTATGGTCGCACCACAGCACCCGTGTAGGTGGTGGATGGGTCGTTTGCAATAGAGTCTGTATCGTCGTCTCCCGAAGCAACGTAGCCACTCCCAACAAAGTCTTGGGATGGAATTGCACCGGGGTCTACACCACCGCCCCCGGCATAGTCGCCTTGGTTGGATGGTTCAGTAGATGTAGCAGGGGTATTTTGTGCTGGTCTATTTTTAAAATAGTACAACAGGGCCAAACCCCCACCAATCATAAGAAGCTGTTTTGTCTTCTTATCCATTAGGCGGCCATTTCAGCACCACCACCATTTGAAGCGGCTGGCTTATTCATTTTGTACAGGTAGTACACTGCGACCAAGATGCCCGCGAGCATCAGATTTTGCTTTGAAAAGAGCATATTATTTAAATTTACGGATGAGAATAAAAACGAGAAGAAGGACAACTGCACCTCCAATGATGTAGGCTACGGTGTTGTCTTGTTGGGGTTGCACTTGCACTGGTCCTCCGGGACCACCCATTTGCATACCTCCACCATACATTGGTGGTTGAGAGTTTGGGTTGACAATAGAACCAATGCCTCCGAGGATTTCACCCAAGTTGTCTACCAATCCAGTTAAAAAACCAGACTGTTGTTGACCGGGTGAAGGTTGTGAAGGCAAAGAAGCCTGAATTGAACCACAGGCTTGAGCCAATGGAAACTCATAGTTTTCGAAAGAGCAAATCTCCGAGCCTACATTGCCCAAGGTGATGATGTCACCACCCATTGCGATACAACAGGCATTTGCTTCACCAGCTTGTGCGATGTCAGCAAGTTCTTGCTGTTCTTGTGTTAGTGCCATTTTAATCTTTTGTTGAAATAAGAACAATCGAGAAAAGCACCACGATTGCACCGATGATTGCGATAAAAGCTGAAGTTGGAATACCAAAGGTTTTTCCAGCCTCAATGTTTGCTTGATTGACTTGTTGTCCAATCAATGCTTGGCCGTACTGCGCTCCAATTTGAGACTCGACCATTTCTTGTTGGTTCTGCGTCACAAATACATTTGCGATTGCAGTACCCATTGTAGTAATTCCATTGATGACTTGAACGCCAATACCCGATGGGTTGGCATTGCCACTCTTACTAAAAGGCTGAATCGTCAATTCAGATTCAAGACCTCCAGTGTAGTTGGAATTGTCGTTGACGTAAGGAACAGTAAGAACTTCTTGTAGCGTATCTCCATCACTAATCCTCCGAACATCAGATTTAATTGACGGTACTGTTGCATTTTGTGGTGCAACAGAAAGGAGGTTCAAGCCCGATAGTTGAGCCTGAACCTCCTCCGGATTGTTGTCGATGATAAAATCTACTGCGAAGTTCGGGTCACTGTTCAGTTGCGCCATTACAGCGTTAGTGTTCCCGTAACTCATTTCAGTGATTTTTTAAATCATCCTTTCAAGAAGCCCTCCACGAAGAAGGTCAACGTGACGGTTTCAGATGCTTCGACAGCGATGTCAAATGCAGTCTGTCCGTCAACGACGACACGCTCTTGGATGGTCAACAGCTTTGAGTCAAACTGTGTGTTACGACGAGCCTTCTGAATGATGTTCGGGTGAGTCACCTGACGACCATCAATCGAGCAACGAACGATGTCAAAGTTCTTGGCGAACTGTGAATTGTCCGAAGAGACTTGGTAGTTAAAACCTGACAACACGATAGGGTTGCCGAAGGTTGAATTAAGAAGAGCATCCTTGTCTACAGTAGGAGTGTAGGTGGTGTCTTTGATTACGCCTGTTACAGAAGAGACGATTGTGGTTGCGTCAAACAATCGAAAGTCTTTCGATGCGGTTGTCGCGTTTGTGATGGTGACCGTAAATGCGCTTACGCCATCTGGATTTACTACTTTCATATTTCCTGAATTTTTTTAAGGGTGAATGAATTACCTCAAAAATCAGATATTTAAAAGCATCGTAGCCCCCTTTTGATATATCATTTTACCAACCCACCCTCTCGACCAAGTAAGTCAGGTCGATGTTGTTGTTGTTGAACACCGTAACAATCTGTTGTGTGTCCGGTGTAATTAAAAGTTCTCCTGAAATGACGGCCAAGTCACCTTGCTTCCACCAGTTACGTCTCAAGTAGTTGGGCTGAATTTGTCCTTTCCTTAAAATACTTCCATCTATGTTTTGACGAAGGAAGTCAAATTGACCATCGTTTAACTGAATCAAAGGGTCGCCTCCCGTTCCTGAAGCATTGGACACGCGGTAAATGATGCCCGAAATTTTAATCGGGTACTTCCATAAGGTTTTTGCCAAAGCCTCTGGGTCTACACTGCTACCAGCCGCATCTCCAGCATTGGCCCTGTCACCTGCTCCCGGATTAAAATCATTGGAGTCGTAAAGGCTGAAATTGGTAGAAGTCCCACGAGCCGTGGTATTTAAATTGATGTTGTATGCCGAAACGCTTAATCCAAACTCTTCGTCATTGTCAAAGTTGAGGTTGTTCAGAATGCCACCATTCTCTTCTGTAATGATGTAATCGGACCATTTAAAATCATATCCATCGCCTACTTGGTCGCTCAAGTCGTGATGTGAAACACTGTCGTCAAATTCAGTGTTTTTCGGCAAAAACAAATCCATACCCATATACTTCTGTAGGGATTCGTCTCCTGTCTCGTGTTGATAGTCGTCGAGTACCTTTTCTACGTTTAAGTCTGTATGGATTGCCATTTTAAAGTGGTATTACCCTGAAGTAGTGATGGTTAGAATGACCATTGATTTCAGGTATGTGTTTTTCAGTCAACTCTTTAAACTTCGGGATGTTTTGCTTCAACCGTTGTGGGTTGTCCTTGATTTTAAAAAGTACGAGATGAGTTGCAAAGGTCCAAAAAGTTGGTGGAACTTCGTTTAGGCTGTGTGCCACAGCAAAAATATCTACGTCTTTTTGCCTCCTTCGAACAAGTAGTTGACGAACCCCTTCTTCGATTCTACTCCGCACGTAGTATCTGCAATCGTCCAAGACAAGATTCCCGTTCCTGTAGTTGACCAACTCCACAATGTCTTTGTAGTCTGGGGCGATGATTCTTGCTTTTTTGCCATCTTTTAAAAGGTCTATTTCGCTAATATCAATGGTTGGAATCATTGACCACTCCAATCCATCAGGGTCCACAACAAGAGTTTTTCTGTTGTCAATCAACTTTTTTGTGAGGGTCGTTTTTCCAGTTCCGTTTGTTCCAACGATGATGAAAAAAAGAACCTGTCTTACTTTCTTTTCAGCCATTTAAAGTAGGTCATTGTCTTGCACATACGCCCTTTTAATAGGTGCGCTACGCACAACACCGTTTGCGGTTCGGCTACCAGTTTTCTTCCTCATAAAAGCATTTAAACGAGCCATTCCCCAAGCCTGTCTTGAGTTAGGGCGACCACCACGTATCGTGGGACGATAACTACTACTGTAAGCACCCATACCCCTGCGAACCACTGCTTTAGCCGTTGAAACAGTGATTCTTTTTCGAGGATTTTTGCCATTGTAAGACGAAACTTTGCTTTTAATCTTGTCAGTCAAAGAAGCACCAAAGGTGATAGACTTTGCTGATTTTTTACTCTTTGCAGACCCCTTCTTGTTGGTCTTACTGCCTTTAATTCTGTCCTTTTTAGGTGCTGGGGTCTTGCTCAAATTCATTTACGTGAAGGTTTCGTCTAACAAACGCTCCAATGTACGAGCCATAGACGTTTTTTCTTTAAAATTTGTCACCTTCTCCTTTTGTACATCGACATACTTCTCATCTGTAAGCAAGTCGATTGCATTGGGCAATAGATTTAAAAGAGGACTTACTACAGCATAGTTTGACCAGTAAACATTTTGTTGAATGTCGTCGCTTCTTTCACATAGGGTAAAGAAACCTCGGTGCAACGCTTCAGCCATTCGTAAACTTTCTGCAATACGATTAAACTGTGAAGTCTTTAAAACATTTGTGGTTGGTGAACTTCCAATGGACAAGATGAAACTGTAGTCAGAAACATCTTCAAATAGTTTGTCACCCCATTTTGCTTGAATGACACCAATGTCTACGTGATTTGCCAACTGCTTTAAAAGGTCACTACGCCTGTCACTTGCTCCCCCGTAAAAAGCAATGCCTCGGCTGGCATCTTCTTTCCAGCAAGGTTTAAAACAATCTTTTTGGAAACCCCAATCAAAGACGTGATATGAATTGCAACCTTTAAAATGTGGAGCGTTTTGAATTGAGTAATCCCATACGTTCATATTTTCACTCCACCTCACCCACTGCGGTCTTTTCTTTTCAAGCCGAAAGTTTGCACACCACTTTTCCTCTTCCATATCGTCGAAGAGTTTAAATAGGATGTCAGTTCCGTGCAACAAAAAACCTTCTACGTTTTCCACCTGAAAGACTGCGCTGTTTTTTCGATTTAAAACTTCAGTGTCTTTCAACATATCGTCTGTGATGAATTGCCAAAATGTCAAATTCACCGTGTCGCGATTGGCCGTGTCAGTTCTTTCTACTGTGTGACCTAACTCCTTTAACGCACATTCAATTAAATCTAATCCCGGTGCAAGACCACGGTAGGCGCGATGTTGCTCAACGTCAGGGTGTAGCAGTGATATTTTCATTTCTTCATCAAAATTCCAAGTCCGTGTGAGTACGGAAATTCGTAAAAATTACAGTCGTGTTTTTTAGCGAGGTCCGTAACTGCCTTTAAAACTTCAGGAAAGCTAATAGTGTCGTGAAAGACAACACAAGGAACTCCTGCATTTAAAAGCATATCTCCAGCATCGTATGTCGGTTGGTAATCGTGTACGATGTCTACGTGAGCAAAGTCATACTCATCCATTGCTACAACGTGCTTTAAACAGTCACCTTGAATTAAAGTGATGTTGTTAAAGTCACTCAATGCTTTTGCGGTTTCTGATTTAAAATTTTGCCTACGACCACTGTGCTTGTCACCAGTAAACAGGTCTACGGCTACCACCGATTTAAACGTGTTTGCCAAGACAGCAGTAGAATAGCCATACTCACATCCAAATTCAATGGCTCTGTCAGCCTTCAATTCAAACTCGTCAACAAGAGGTTGTATCGCATAAGCGATTGTACCCCAAGCACTAATCTCATTTACGGCTTTTGATAGAGTCAACTTGACATTGACGTTAGGACTCTTCGGGAACCAATACTTCTTCATCTTCGGTTTTAATTTCGGCCCACTTTTTTTGTGGACATTCTTGTCCTTTTAACGCGGTTTTCCAAGTCAGCTTGCAACCACAACTCACACTTTTAACTGGACGAGCAAAAGGGCCACACGTCAGCCCCATACCAAACGTATGTTGACTCTGACTACATCCCTTGCAAACATTTAATCTTCGTTGTTTGAAACTCTGCGCTGTATTTTCCATTCCACTGTGATTTGCGTTCCACTGATTTGGTCAAACTCTTCAAATAGGTCGTTTAGAATTTTAAAGAATTTCTCACGCCTCTCTTTTGGAACACGATAAGTGTCCAGCCAATAAATAAAGTACGCAAGAACCTGTTTTTTCATCCCTTTATTTAACTACGCACCCAACGGGTTGCTGTTCCTTCGCTGACATTTAACTCTTTTGCAATCGCAGAAAATGACTTGCCGTCCTTTCGCAAAGCCTTTGCTTTTTGAATTTGCTTCTTTCTGTCGTCATCGCTCAACGCTACCCTCGGTTTTAAATCTGTGCCACCTACAGGGCGACCACTTCTTTTCTTGGGTTGCATCTTTGCCATCATTTCAGCCATCGCATCCTCTTCGTCACGAGAAGGTTCTTGGATACTGTCTGCCAAAGAAGGTCCAACCTTCCATTCCTCTTCCTTCTCTTCCGGTTCAGTGACAACCGCTGTTGCTCTTTGAATAGGTTTGTTGACCTTTCGCTTTGGATTGTTCTTTTTGGCCCTACGCTCTTGAACCGCTGAAATCATAATTGGGCTGTAGCTGACCACAATCATAAATGCGAAGACAAGTTCAGGTGCAGTTTTAACTTCACGAGACTCCAAGATTTTAGCAAGAGGGTCACGCAACTTCTTTTTACGTGCATCCTTGATNGAATACTTTTTCTCGTTGTCCCAGTCTTGAGCAAGTGCCATTGCACCATACGTCATCATCATATCAATCATCTCCACGCCTATTTCGGCAAGGAGTTCATTGTCCTCAAACAAAGCACTGCTTTCGTCAGAACCTAAATCTTCGAAACCACTAAAACCTCCACCTTCGGAACTTTCGTTTTGAGGGCGAGAAGTAGACGACATTCCTTGAAGTACATCCTCCCTTGATTCACCACTTTGTTCGCTCGTATTTACAGTCTCCGTAGGGACACTTAAAATACTTGTCAAACTCTGTGCAATATCACTGCTGTCAGAGTCGATAAAATCACGCTTTTCCTGCGTAGCGGACGCACTACTATCTTCTGGCGTAGAGGAGGTGTTGTTTCCCCCCTCATTTTCCTCAATCGTAGTCTCGTCCTTGTCTGTAGGGTTATCAATACCCTTTTTTACCCGTTGTTTCGCCATTATATGAGTGCTTTATTAAGCCAATTATTTAATCCTCGAACTTTGGTTCGTGTGTTTTCTCTTCTTCAACATCCTCGATTGACGTCTTTTTGTAGTTTGTACCCGGCATTTCCTGACCATTTTCATAGGCCAACATCGCCAAATCCACTACTTGTTGGAAGTCTCCNTCGAAGGCCATATACCCACTGTGTCGAATCTTCATTCGTGGATGGAAATACAATTTAATTCCAGCTTCTTTCAGACGAGAACAGAAGGCAAAGTCTTCAGCAAGATTGTGTCCATCACTGTTGACGGATGAATCAAACACACCATACCCTTCAATCATTTTACCGTTCCAAGGCCAGCTTTTCTTNGTCATATTTTTGTCACACCAAGAAATCAACTTGTCTGCACCNTCTCGCTTCATAAGCATCATTCCCATACCCAACATTTCACAGGTAGAAAGACCATCCAAATCACCACCTTGAATGATGTTGGTCTGACCGCCAACCACATATTCGAAACTCGCTTCAAGGCAAGACTGTGCGTCAACCTCTCCAGTTAAGTTTTGCATCAAAGAGGCAGTCTGCAAAAGTGTACGAACGTCTATTTTCTTTTTAGGGTAATTGCCTCCGATAACATCCACGTCAAATTCAAGCATTTTTTTCAAATCCAAAGGACTGTAAGAAATGTCGCTATCAACCCAAAGCAAATACTCTACGTCTGTATCGTAATACCACTTGTTGAAAATTTTGTTCCTTCCACCAACGATGTCCGACACCCCAGACAAGAGGCTCAATTCAACATCGTAATCTTTGCCAAGAATCTTTTGTGTATGAAACACGCTGTTGGTGTAATTCATATCAACCAGCCCATCACGGGTTGGTGTAACGATAGCAATGCGCTTTTTAGCCATTTTTTCTCTTATTAAGTGATTTTCTTCTCATTTCTGCGCCTTTGTCAGAAGACCAAAACTTTTTCATTTTGTCTCTTTTAATTGCGCTGTCGCTGATGTCCTCCAAAAAGGAATCGTAAGATTTTGCGGGAACGTATTTCTCGTTCAGTCTTTTAAATACTATTGTAGCCACGAACTCAAAAGCCTCAAAACGTCCACCCGTGCCGTAATAAAATTCAGAGTTGCCAACGCGAGGTTCAGGAAACTCTGTTTTGTACCACGCAGCAGTCCAACGGTGAGAGTCCACACTGACTTCGATACGGTAACCCTCTGATTTAAACCAAGCATCTACCTTTTCGTGAAGAGTCTCGAAACCATCGGAATCGTAAAGGTTGAAAAACTGAAATGCGTAGGGAAAGTCGTTTGATATACTATCAAGCCAGACTTTCTCACTTTTTAATTGTTCTTTTGACATTGTAGCGGTAAGCTATTTTCTTCATCATTACTTGGAAGGGGTCGGAACTTTTGTTTCCGGCCCTTTTCTTATTGTGGCAAAATAGTAGGCACGTTTGGCAAAACGGTCGCTGACAAAGTTGTCCGTCATCACAACGAAGTCACCTTTTAAGGCATTGTAAAAGCCTTGAACTTTAAGCATAAGACCAGCATAGCTGTCGTCACTTAAAGACACCGTTGTCACCCCCGATAAATCGTTTAATTTCTTCATCCGTAATGTCCACTCGACGAGGTAAATGTAAGAATTTTTTCTTACCATCCTTGTAATAAGTGAGCCAACCATTTTTTAAAGTACAATCCTCGATAACTTCGATTTTGCTTTGATAACCAAGACTTTCTATGTAACACAGGCAGTCCCAAGGGTCACCAGTCAATGCGATACCGTCAACCCAATAGTGCAAAACCTCATTGCCGTATCTCTTTTTGCATAGGTCCATAATCTCTCCAATAATCACACAGCACATAAAGAACCATCCGCTGTAGTCGCTCGTGTCAACGGAGAAGTCAACCAATTTACCATCCTCGTAGTGGTAAACACCCTTTTGTGTAGCAAGCATTCCCACACAACGCAATCGGTCAATTTTGTCGATGCCTGTTTGAAGAAAGTCGAAAGTTTCAGGTGTAATCGCACCTGTGTTTCGCAGAGCCGTTGGATAAGCACTGTTGATGTCTACGCTAAAGAAGTTTTTGGGATAGGCGTGTTTGTCTTTAAACCACCAGTAGTTTACATCCTTTGCATTGCAATCAGGAGTCTCCATTCCTGTTGCTTTGATGTCTCGTAAAATCTTGTTGTACCCTGCAAACGCTTTCTTGGATGACGCTCGACCATTGCCAAAGAAGTACTTGCGACGAGGAGTTTCTATTTTTAAACTGTAGTTGGTTCTTTTGACCGTTACAGAACTGCACTCGGAAATAGACTTTTCGAGGAACTCCCTCTCGTTGCCCAAGCGATATTGAAGCGTAATTGGGGGCTTTATTTTACCCGAAGTACCGCCTCCAAATGACTTCGATACTTCTGAAAAATTCTTCGTTGGCTTGGCGTAGTTCTTCATCTTCGAGGTCAGGGGCAGTGGTTAAGCTATCAAAATCAAACAACTCTGCATCGGGCGATTCAGCGTGAAGCAGTTGCAAGTACACGCCACCTGTGAGGGGTTCGAAAATACGGATATATTCGTACTCCATCTCGGTGAAAAAACTTTCTAAATCACCCATTTGCTCCGGTTCAATCTCGTACAACTGGTCACCAAATTGGACTCCTACTTTAATTCCTCTTTGGTTCGCATCATTTAAAATGCGCCTAAATTGCTGTGATTGAATCGGTTGGAAAGACGGGCTTGGAATTAAATCACGGACCTCCTGTGCTGTTGTGTCGCTCTCCCTGCGCAACAACTCACCAGTCTGTGTAATTGTAATTACCCTCCTCCTTTGTTTTGTGACGAATTTCTTACTCTTTCGATTTCCACTCTGGTCACGGAACTCATAAAATCTTTGTGTCTGTGGCTGAATACCGCGACGAAGGGCCGATTCTTTCTTTACGAACCGACCCTTGGAGTCACGATAGACTGTTCGGCTGACAAGCCGCTTTGTAAAATATCTTCTTGGTAGGGGCATCAGAAAGCCTCGTCGATATTGATGTTTTGCAGAACTCGATTGACTTTGATTTTTCCATCGTCGTCAATTTTTAAAGTTACAGATACAAGATGGACTTCATCGTTTTCCTCGTATAGCATCAATGCACTTCGGAGTTCTCCGGGTTCAAGACCAGTTTTTTTAAGCCAATTCTTCAATAGGCGATTGGCAACCATCGCTGACATACTCATAAGGAAAGGGGAAAAAGAAAGGGGGACAAGCCCCCTTTCGGTTCAACAGTTTACTTCGCTTCGATTAAAACGGAGCGTCTTCAGTTGGAATCGCAGTTTGTTCAGGAGTAGAGACTTCCTTTCCCGCTTCCGGGTCGTAGTCGCTAATCTGACCACCCATATAGGTGTTTCCAGTTGCAGATTTGTTCAACCAAAGTGAAACGCGCTTTTCAACGCCATTCACCATTACTTTACCCCAGTAGTCAGGTTGCTTTGAACCTTCTTCCTTGCGGGTATTTTTAAAGACATTGATTTGTCCTTCTTTCAACTCATACGGTGAGTCAGTTTGCCCCTGTGGGGCTTGGGTCATTTGTTGTGCCATTATTTAAAGTTTGGCGGTTAATAAAACTATCCAACAGGAAGTTGAGATAGGCTGTCATCGACACATTCATTCGCTGACTTTCAGCTTTGATGTAGTCGTAGTTGGTTTTACTCATCCGTAGCAAAAACCTCGTCGTTGGGTTCTTGCTTGGATTCGGCAATTCGCTTTGCTTGCTCATACGCTCGGTTTATTAGAGAAGCCACTTCTCCTTTGGTCATAAACTCGTCGTCCGCGATGCGGGCAAGTTCTTTTTTAAAGGTTCTACGGAACTCGATTAGTACAATGTTTTCTAAATCCATCACTTTCTCATTTTGGTGATTGCTTGTGTAAGAGCCTCCAATGCCTGAAGCACTGGGTCGTCTGAAATACTTTTGTTTTCTTCAACAACAGGAGAGCCTTCGTCAATGATTGCACCAACCTTGTTTCGCTGTGCATTCAACATTTCATCAACAAACATATCGTACTCCAGCAGATTCGTGAAAACCTGTTGGTGTTCTTCCGATTTGGCTTTGAGGAACTTGACACGGAAATCTTCCACACAACTGACAAAATCCCATCCCTGACCGGGGTCACACGGGGCTTTTCTTTTCTTGGAATGTTCGTCAACATACAAGTAGAGGTTCACAGACCAACTGTTATTGGACTTCCTGTGCCACACGTTGATGTTGGATGCCCTGCCGATTTCTCGTTCAGCGGACTTTTGGATAGAGAGGAGAAGGTTCTCCCCGATGCCACGTTCAGTGGTCATAATTGAAGGTTCCATCATTACTTGGAATAAAGGGTTAAACAACGATGCAATATAGCATTATTCTACAGAATCGCCACACAGATATTCGCAGATTTTATCCACATCTTTGCGAGTATCACAGCAGTCAAATCGTTCACC
>JGI24004J15324_10000133_pt1 | contig 27405 bp, 23 predicted proteins | sample LinPmetageLP32_FD_15324 | JGI IMG/M metagenome (IMG submission 15324)
TTGAAGTAAATATTTCCAAATCATAAAAAAATCTTCCGGCAGTTAAGGCAGAAGATGTTGCATTTGGCAATGTCATATTTATTTTTCCGTTCGCAGGTACAGGAATACCGCACGTAAACGTAGCCGATAAAGTCGAGGAACTCTTTGACGGACGAAGCTGTGCACGAGCTGTGTAACCACTCAGATTTTTAGCTACTCCTGATTCGGCTACTGTAAACTCTATCGCAAAGTCGGATCCTTGGTCGATGACTAGGTCGTAACGGGCTGCTGTCATTTGATTTCCTCCATTACAGAATTATAGCTAAGTTGAGGTGTTATGTCAAGATATATTTTTTCCATGGTATTAAGCCAGATTTCCGATCTTAACTCTTAGAACTCCACCCGAAAATATCTTAATTACATTATTTGTTCCATCCATTTGTATTCTATCATTTCCACTATCTGCAGAGATCTGTAGCTGCTCTGAAGTAATAGCATCTGCATCAATATGGCTTGCAACTATAGTATCTGCTGCTATATGGTTTGCATTTATCGTTCCTGCTTCCAAGAAATCCACGGACAAAGAGGGTATTGTGCTAGCTGTGGCAATTGTATTTAAATTACCTGCTGTATCTATAGTGGTACCACTTATTGAAAGTCCAGAATTATTAGCAACTGCTGTTACACCCCCTTCATCATCTCGCCATGCAGGGTCTCCAGAAGAGTTTGTTTTCCAGACTTTATTTGATTGTCCTGAACCTGAAGCTACAACTCCTGCAGAACTTGAGGTATTTTCCGCTACATCTAATGTTTGAAGGTGCACTCCCGAAGTAGTATTAACGCTACCTGTTAAATGATCTCCTGCCGTTATATTAACTTGGGAAATAGTACCTGGACTTGATGAACCCACAGTAATTGTATTTCCATTACGAAGAATAGTGCTTTGGCCCGTTGCTCTAAAGATGATAGTTTCTCCTGCATTTATCTCTTCGGCAGTACCTAACTGGGTTTGTACTCCTGTTTCACATTGTATATTAAAACTAGTAGTATTATCATTTACCCAAGGAACATTTACAAACATTTTTCCACTTGATAGTTCTATAGGATAGTTTCTTGCAGCTATATCTTCAGTAAACCCTATCTTTACAAGCCCAAAAGTACTACTAGTCGCGGCAACATATTGAGTATTAATATAGTTATTTGCATGAACAGTACCTGCTCCGCTAACTGTAAGATCTACAGGTATTGCAGTATTTCCTGCGAGTGCTGTTGAGGAACTGGTACCAAGAGTTAATAAAGTAGGCTTACCGGATAAGCTTGCATAAGCTCCGTCGAATAAAGTAGGCTTACCAGATAAACTTGCATAAGCTCCATCGAATAAAGTAGGCTTACCAGATAAACTTGCATAAGCTCCATCAAAAGTACTCTTATTATTAAAAGCAGTCCAGTCTGTAGAACTTAAGTAACCATTTGCACTTGCAGAGGCTTGTGTTATTCCTATACTTATAGAGCCTGTAGTACCTCCTCCTGTAAGTGGAGAAGTTGCAGTAACATTAGTAATATCTCCCTGAGGTATAGAAGTATTTCCTGCGAGTGCTGTTGACGAAGTATTACCAAGAGTTAGTAGAGTAGGCTTACCACTTAAACTTGAATAAGCTCCGTTAAAAGTACTCTTATTATTAAAAGTAGTCCAGTCTGTAGAGCTTAAGTAACCGTTTGCACTTGCAGAAGCTTGTGTTATTCCTATTCCTACAGAACCTGAAGTACCTCCACCTGTTATAGGAGCACTTACAGTAACTGCTGTAATATCTCCCACATTAGAAGTATAGCTATTAGGATTGGAAGCTGCGTAGTAATAAGTTCCTTCTTGACCGTCTAAAGTGGCGGCATTAAGACCTGATGTATTCGTATCTACTGTTTTTAATAAGTTTAGTATTTCTGAAGCAGTCTGATCGGCGGTAGCTCCATTTTCAATATTTAACATTGTTCTTGCTTCAGAAACAGAAAGTGCTTTAGCATCTCCACTACCGGAAGCAGTTCTGCCCATAAAGGTATCTGTAGCGATATCTTGCATCTTTGCAAAAGTTACCGCATTATTTGCAATTGTAGTAGCACCATCGCCGCTAGAAGTCACGTCTCCAGAGTGGTTCGGGTGGGTATATACTGTATTAGTATCAGTACTCGTGAATCTAAATACACCTGTAGTAGGTTCAGTAATACTTACATTAGTACCAGATTGTAAAGTAATATTACCAGTTCTATAACTGCCTGAATCTTCTCTAATTTGTGTTACAGTATTAGTATCAGTATCGGTAAATAAAGCTCCAGAAGGTACATTTGTTAAAACTTGACTGTCATCTACTTTACCATTTAAAGCAGCCTGTAGTCCATCTACATTGGCAATAGTATGATTATGGCTATCATCTGCTATAACTATTGCATTATATGTTCCTGAGACATCTCCTCCAAATGTAGTATCAACATTTAAATAGTGAGAGGGAAGTTCTCCTCCCAATTCTGAAGCATCCCCACTATCAGAACTACTGGTTATGGTAAAATTAGGATAACTTCCGGTAATAGATGTTGTACCTGCACCTGTAAGTGCAACTGTTTGATCAGGAGCAGAGTTACTAAAAGTAGTACCAGACAAAGATAAACCAGAGCCTGCAGTATATTGTGTATTTGTATCTGTAGAGCTGATAGTTACTGTGTCAGCTGCATCATTTTTTACAACGGATACATTCGTACCTGCGGTAATAATAGAAGCTGCTACATCTCTTATCTCTTCATCAGTTCTCTGAGTATTTGTAAAACTAGAACTTATAGTAACAGTATTTGCTGCATCATTCTTTACCACATTAATATTGGATCCTGCTGTAATAATAGAAGCTGCTACATCCCTTATTTCTTCATCAGTTCTCTGAGTATTTGTATCTGTATCTGTTGAAGAGATTGTAAAGTTTGGATATGTTCCTGAAACACTAACATTACTTCCTGCAGTAAGTGAAACAGTTTGATCAGGAGCAGAGTTGCTAAAAGTAGTGCCTGATAAAGATAGCCCGGAACCTGCAGTATACTGTGTATTTGTATCTGTAGAGCTGATAGTTACTGTGTCAGCTGCATCATTTTTTACAACACTTACATTTGTACCTGCTGTAATAATACTTGCAGCTACGTCTCGAATTTCTTCATCACTTCTTTGTGTGTTAGTAAAGCTAGAGGCTATTGTAAAGTTAGGATATGTTCCAGACACGGTAGTAGAGCCTGATCCTGTTAAAGAAACAGTTTGATCAGGAGCAGAGTTACTAAACGTAGTGCCAGATAAAGACAGTCCAGAACCTGCAGTATACTCTGTATTTACTGAGCTGATAGTTGCCGTATTTGCGGCATCATTTACAGCTATACTAACGTTAGTGCCTGCAGTAAGTATCCCTGCTGCTAAGTCACGAATTTCTTCATCACTTCTTTGTGTGTTAGTAAAACTAGAAGCTATAGTAAAGTTTGGATATGTTCCTGAAACGCTAACATTACTTCCTCCTGTTAAAGAAACTGTTTGATCAGGAGCAGAGTTACTAAACGTAGTGCCAGATAAAGATAAACCAGAGCCTGCGGTATACTCTGTATTCGTATCTGTAGAGCTTATAGTTGCCGTATTTGCAGCATCATTTTTTACTATGGATACATTAGTACCTGCTGTAAGAATGCCTGCGGCTAAGTCACGAATTTCTTCGTCAGTTCTTGGAGAGGCTCCTGCTGGTATTGAAACAGTATCTGTATCTCCGTTTGCTCGTGCCAAGCTAATAGTGTTTCCGCTAATAGTTAAAGCATTTGCGGCACTTGTTAGAGCCTGAGGAGATGTAGTACCTACTTTGTTAGATAAACTAGTTGTTACAGAAGAGTGAAAATTAGCATCATCATCTAAAGCTGCAGCTAATTCATTTAGAGTATCTAAAGCTGCAGGGGCACTGCCTACAACATTACTGATTGCTGTATTAACAAAAGTTTCAGTTGCAAAACCAGAGCTATTTGCTAAAGTAGCATCACTAATAGTAACACCATTAATTTCTAAGTTTGTTCCGTTCCACCAAATATACTTACTTGCATTACCAAAAATCATCTTACCTTGAGTAAGTTCCATAAAGGCACCTGTTTCTGAGCCTGAAGGAGCATTATTGGCATCGGGCATACTACCACCCTTAACTCCAACTCCTGTTATGGTACCTGCTTGGATATCATTTGCATTAATATTTCCACGAATTGTTAAATTTCCTGCAGATTGATCAAAATAAATATATTTATCTTGTGCAAAACTGCCCACATAAAAGTCTCCGCCTTGATTAAGGTGTGCACCTTTTCCTGTGAGAGTACTGCCACTTATTTTTGCTACAGTAGTTCTGTCTCTTGCCTTGCCTGTGGTGCCTCCTGAGCCTGTAGTTGCGGCTGTAAAAACAGTACCTAAGTTATAAGTATCTCCGGATGTTCCTGCTGTTGTATTCCACTGGGCTTGAGTTACATCTCCTAAGCTTGTAATATAGTATTCTCTTCCTACTATAAAGTCACCTATTGTTACTTCTGCAGAAGGTCCTACTCGTATGTCTCTAGTAACAATTGCATTTGAATCCAGCATGGTAGTGTTTAACGTGCCTATTGTTGCTACATCTGCCGTTAAAGTACGAAAAGAAGCACTATCCTGAACGGAATCTTCAAGATCTAAAGTACCTCTAAAAGTTAGAGTTCCTGCTGAGTGATCATAAAACAGGTATTTTGTATCTGCAAAACTACCTATATAAACATCTCCGTCTGCTTTTAAATCAATTCCTGCTCCGTTAAGAATAGGATTAGCATCGGTACCTGTAATTGTAGGAGCCGTAGTCCCTGATGGAAATAATTGTATTTCTCTACTAATTATAGAATCCGCGTCCAAAATAGATGTTTCATATACGGTACTATTTGAGTTACTATCTAAACTAGTTACAAATTTTCCTAGTTCTCCTCCTGTTTCCGACGTTGTATCAACATGGTCGGAACGAATAGTTGTAGGGTCTAGCAGATCATCAGCTTTCTTTTTAGAAGCAACAGCTTTAACATACGGCTCCATAACATAACCTGTAGATAGTCTGTATACTTTTGCAATTACACAGTCGCTAACAAAATCTATCCTTATATTCGGTATAAAACCTTGTACGGAACTATGAGATGTTGATGTTGGTCTTGTTAAATATAGTATTCCATTGCTTTGTATAGATGCTACACTCACTTCGTCAACACCCAGTTTTAAGACATCCCCCTCTTGTATTTCTGTAGTAAAGGCTGTTCCTACTCCTACTACTTTTGAAGAGTTGGCTACTTTATTAAAAGTTCCTGATAATGCAGAGCCATATTTACTAGTCCCTCCCCCTGCGTCTACGTTATACCAAAAAGGACTTTTACCTTGTTCTCTATTATAAGAAATTAGTTTTATACGGTCAGAAGCATCACTTGCATCTATAAGTACATAAGTATGTTCTATTATAAACTCTCCCGGAGCAGCTTGCGATGTTTTTGTTATAACAGGTAAATTACTTATGTCCTGCTTATAAGTACCCGCATCTGTACTTACATTTTTTATAAGACTAGCAAGTGCACTAGGGGCTTTAAATTTATATTCATTATTTGTAAGTTCGAAAGTAGTAGTAGATCCTACAGTTCTTGTTCTTACACCTACACTTATATCTCCTCCAAAAGGAATGCCTCCTGCAGAAAAACGAGGAACATTTTCTTGATACTTATCACTTACTGTTACTGAAATTACTACAGGTATCGATACATTTTGAAGTACATTAATAGCTTTAACAGCTACTTGATATGTACCATCTTCAATTCCGCTAAATTTCCAAGTAGTTTGATTACCACTATCTATTAGTATAGGACTTTCTATATCTGGGAAAGTGTGAATTATTTCGTAACCTGCTAAATGTTCGTATGTACCTTCTGTTGTTTCTTCCGCTCCGGTTGCGGCATTTACTGTTTTACCCACTGCTACAGGAGGACTCCAATGTATAACCAACTCTTCTCCTATTTGAGTAGGAGTTAAAGCACTAGTAGAATATAAATCTACTACTGGAGGTACTATATCATTAGATCTTACAGCAGGGTATACGGTATCTGCTATATAAGTAGTAAAATCTTCATCTATAGCAGAAAACTTTTGGTCATAGTACTCAACTGCACTAATATCAAACTCATTTTTAGAATTTTGCGAGATAGCAAGAACTTTATATTCTTTTGCAGAACCTAATACTTCTGATCCTGCGGCTGTTGTTTGTGTAAGTACCCATATACTTTCTGCATCCGGTATCGCGGAAAAAGCCGTAGTTACGGTTATAGTATTAACATTATTTCCACTAAGTGCTGGAGTTACATTTTGAGTTTCTACACGAGTGTAATCTGACCAAGATAAGTTTAAAGCTTCTCCTCCGCTTGTCGCACGAGCATTAGAAGCTTTAACTTCAGTATCTATATTTTGTAAACTTGAGCTACCTGTAAGAAAAGCTTGTTTTATTAAATCACCCTTCTTATAAGTAACGCCAGAAATACTTACATCTTCTGTAGTAAACGCAGCGGGTTCTACAAATAAAACAGATAATGTATATGTGCTACCAGAAACTAAATTAGTTGTACTGTCTAAAGGTATAGAAGTAGTCGTTCTAGTAGTTCCTGAATTAGATATACGTCCTCCCATACGAACAGCATATCTATTAGCGTCTTGTATATTTATAATATCTCCAGGAACAAGAAAAGTAGCATTCAAAGCAGTAGAGAAAGTAACAACCTCTCTTTGATTAGCTGCTGTCCAAAGCTTCCATCTTCCATAACGTAAAGCCTGTCCTTCACTAGTAGCTCCCATTGCTACGGCGTCTTGAGATATTATTTTACCTGTTTTTGCAATATTGAGTCTATCTTCTACAATAAGAGGAGATGCCTTATAGTTAGCCTCAGGATCTATCCAAGTAACTATACATTGGTTAATTCGTGTTTTACTTCCTGTACTTTCGTAAGAAAAAGATCCGTTTAATACATTAGCAGCCGTAAAATTATACACAGGACCACTTGGAGCATCAATAACAGGAACTACTTGTCCGTCAATATAGTATAACATACTACGAAAAACTGTGGCTATATCCTTTAAAACTTTATAAGCATCTGCTGCTTTTGTGATAAAAAGATTACAAGTAAATCTAGGCTCTAAACCGCCTTTGCCATCATCGACTAGCTCATCACAATATCGTGCGATTCTGTATAAAGCATACTTGTCAATATCAGTAGACTGTAAAAAGTCTCCCAAACCATAACGATCATTTGTAAGTATATCAAAAAATACCCAAGCAGGGTTATTGCTGTATACTTTATCATCTAAAAAAGCGCCATCCCAGTCTTGGTAGGAGCTAGAAATTAACCCTGTAGTAGTATTACGTTTATAGTTTGCTACTCCTGTACTAGATTGCTCTCTAGTTACGTAGTTAGAAGGTACTTTTATTTTTAAACCCCTAAGATGATAAGATCTTACAGGAATATTTTGAAACTTTTTAGTATCAAAAGTAACTTTTGCAAGAGAAGAAAAAGGATGTGTTAAAATATCTTTTATAACACAAGTAGTACCTGAAAGATTAGAAGAGGCAATCATCTGCCAGTCATGATAAGTTCCTGTTATTGTTTTATACGCAGGACCTGTATGATTACTAATTCTTTCAACTCTTACTTGAAAATCTGAAAAAGGTCTAAAAGCAGTTAAGTCTATAGTACTAACAAAAGTTACAGCATTTTTATATAAACCTGAATGTAGTAAAGGATTTTTTAAAATTTGATAAGATCCAAAATCAGATTCTCCAGGTTTTTTTATAGCTATTTCTGTTTTGTAACGAGTAAAAGTAGTCATATCATTACCTTTACCACTTACAGCATAATGGCCTCCTGGATACGAAAAACTTATCCGAGCTTCATCAACTTCTTGTAGTTGAGAAGGACTTAATCTAAAGCCAGAGGCCGAACTTCCTGTTAAAACTTTGGGGGCTTGACTACCTGAATAGTTTTGTCCTAGCTCTAAAGCTCCTCCAGCACTTGGAGTATTACTAATAGAAGTTGAGCCTTCTCCCCCTCTTCCTGTAAAAGGAGTTTGTGCTAAAGTTCCCACTCTGAACTGAGTAGTGACGCCTTCGTAATTAGTAGTTTGACTTTGAGTTATAACATCTAAATTAGTTACAATTGCACCTGTTACATCAAATTTATAACTACCTGTAGTACCTGCCCAATTAGCTGCTAGAGTAACGGTTGTTCCTGAGATACTTGCAATTTTAACAATTCTATCAACTTCTAAACTATACGAGCCGTCAGGTATCCATAGTCCAGAAGGGCCTCCAGTACCTGGAACATACTCTGCAACAGAGTTACTAGTTACTTTTGTTATAAAGCCTTCTCCATAGGCTCCATCTCCTACTCCTCCAGAATTAATAACTCCGAGTCTTGCAGGTATATGAGTATCTATATCTACTGGACTAGAAATCATAGAACTATTAAAAAAACTTTGATTATTAACAGTAGTTAAAGTAGCCGTAATAGTAAAATCATCTGTTCCCGCCGATCCATTGGAAGCAGTTACAAATTTTTGTCCTCGGCCTTTTCTAACAATTAAATACTTATCTCCATTTTCAGATTGTATAATAGGAGTAGTACCTCCTCCAGAAATAGTAGCTGTTGGAGAATTGGCAGTTAGTGCAACAGTAGCAGGCCCCTGACTATGAAAAGTAGCTGCTTCCGATAAAGGTAAAACTCTATCATCGTTTAGATATACAGAAGCTGCTCCATCAACAAGCCCATAAATAGGACCTTCTGCTATAAGATCTGTAACTGATATTGTTTGTCTATCTTTTGCATTTAATTGACTATAGTAACTATCAACTTCATATATTTCTTTCCATCTAGGCATTGGCATTACTATTTCTCCTGCGTCTGTGTCTGTGTTATATTAGTATTGTTTGCGGAATCTGTTGTAGTATTATTTATAAAATCTTGTATAGTACTGCCTGCTGCTGATCCATTTCCTCCTTGTCTTATATCGACAGAAATAGGTCTACCAGGAACTCTTAACTCTCCGTATAGTATAGGAATAGGATCTCCTTCAACAGAATTTGAGGCGCCCCCACTAAAAAGATAATTAGTAGGACTATCTTGATCAACGGCAGGATCAGGTGCCATCATTTGTTGTATTCCTGAAAGAGCTAAATTAACAGCTAGTAATGCTACCATTTGTCCTGGAATAGTTGACATTGCTGCTGCAAAGGTTAAAGCATTGCCCGACCCTCCTAGTGTTGCTAGTGTAGCGTTACTAGCATTGGCCAAAACTGCATTACCTATCATTGGAAGAACAAAAAATACAAGCACAACAGCAGCTATAATTTTTCCTATTCCACTTTTTGAGCCTGCTGGAGCAATAGCAATAGTTACATCTCCTTCCTTTAAAGGTATAAGTAACTCTTCTTGGTCTATTTGCTCTCCTGCAGTTTCTATTATAAATCCAACATCTTCATCATGGCATTTTCGTAAGTAAGGTAAAAAATCAGGACGATTTGCATTTATACATTTAAAAATATCTTTATAATTATCTGTACTTACAACGAACTTACTACCAAATTTTTCGCCAAGCTCTCCTTGTAGGTAAACACTATGTTGCATATCTATAAACTCCAGTTATATACTTTTTCCAAAAAGGGTATAAATTTTCTCGGCATGATAGCCTGTTTTCCGCATGATGATAAAATAAGTCTTCTCCAAGATATACACCACAATGGTTTCCTACTCTACCATTTATTGTAAAAATGAGTAAGTCATCTTTTTGCATATTTTCTTCAACTTTTTCAAAACCCCAAGTACTAATATACTCGTCAGTAAAATAATCTAGACCTTTTTCCCACCAATCATCTTCAAAAAGAGGGCGAGAAGGTATATCCAAACCTTTATTAATATAGTAGTCTCTTGAAGATTCAAAACAATCGTTTCTACCAAATTCGTATTCTCTGCCATATAAGTTTTTTGTTTCTTTTTCTGGCTGTAGTATATGCATGTCCATAGCAGGATAACTAAATATATAATAAGGAAGACCTGTGGCATTACAATATTTAATATCAGCTTCTGAGGGCTCATTACTTGCATCAGGATGACTATGTACTACAGCAGTTATATCTCCTTTATGGGATATATCTATATATTGCTTGGATGAGATTATAAAATCATCTTCATCTGTAGCTACATTATCACAAGGGAACCATTTTAAGTCCCCCTTTATTACTGCAAGTACTCCACAACCTTCTCGGGGGTACCACTTTTCAAAATGTTCTTGCATTTCTTCTAAAAATTCTATCATAATTAATACTTCAAAGTTCCTGGGAATGATCCAAAAGGTAAACGAGCTGCTCCGTTTGTTGATCCTTCTGGCTTTTGGTTTGCACTTGTAAGTACTGAAGGTTTAAAACCATATCGAGCTTTACAAGATTGTAGTGTTTTTCCACATACATCTTCTCGAACCCAATAAGAACTAGTGTCTGTAGGTATTTGTCCTGCAGGAGTAGGATTTCCAGTAGCTTTCCATATTGTTATTCCATTATATCTAACAAGACTGCCCAAAGTATAAGAAAGCCCTGAAACCCATTCAGTCCATTTACGAACCTCTTTCCAATGAGAAGAAGAAATTGAAGGAATGTTTCCTGTACCTGCAATAGTGCAGACCCAAAATTTACTTGCATGAGTAACGTAAGATACTGTTGTATAAGCTGTACTTGCAGAATAAGCAGCAAAAGTTTCTGACGCTACAAGAGGTCTATCATCAAAATCAAAGTAGGCTTTATGAGCTCTTACAGTTCCGTCTCCATTGTACTTTACAGCTCCATCGACATTCCATGTACATCCTCCTCCGTTTCCAGAAGCATGACCTTGATACTTCCAACTACAGTATTTGCCTACTACAACTCTTCTAGGTATTTGTATATTTTCTAAGTCAAAGGGCGTTGCTAATTCAAAAGTAATAGAAGTTCCATCTTCTGCACCTACTCTATCAATTATATATTCTTGAGTGGGAAATTCTACGGGAGGGGAGTCATCTTCAGCTTCTCCAACTAAATACTTTTTTAAAGTCTGCCTACGAACTAATCTTTGGCCTATTAAGTCCTCAAACTTAAAGTCCCCCATAGCTGATTGTAGTAAAGATCCTATATTTGCGATTGTTAATGCAGGTCTATTAGAAGCCCCATCTGCTTGTAGATTTAGTCCATCTAATATCATAGGCATTGCTGTATATGTTTTTATACTATTATCTGTTTGATTTGCAGTTCCTGTGCCGCTCCCAATACCTGTTGCTATAAAAGAAGTGCCTACGTTATTATTAGAAGCTCCAACTGAGGTAAATCCTGTGCCTGAAACAATAGTATAAGTATTTCCAACTATAAAAAATCCTGCAGATACAGGGTTAGTGGGTGCAGTTCTTTTCCTAAACTGTATGTCTGTTAAGTCAGAGCCTAATCCTGGATGAAAGTATAAAGTATCTTCTCCTGATACAAGACCCGGCAAAGTTACTTCAAATAACTCTACTAGTGCATTATCTGCCGCGGTAGTTCCTGGGTCTTGTGACCCAATTTCTAATGTTTGTAAATCTGTTGCAATTACGTTGCTCATGCCTCAAAAACTCTTTTTAGTTCTAGTGAAAGACTATAAAAATTATCATAGTCATAGGTTGTTGAATAGTTTGTTGTTACTACTTTAACATCTCTTTCGCCTGTGCGTGTAGTGTTATTTGTGTCGGGAAGAGTAAGAGTAAACTTGCTTACACCCTTTTTAGCATCTAAAAACGCTACTATATCATCTATATCTGCTTTTTCACGAGTTGCAAAAGTTAATGAATAAGTTTCATTTAAAGTATTAATTCCGTCTGCAATACGCTGCTCGTATCCGTCACCAAAAGTAGCAGTGAGCACTCGAGGAGCACTTTGCTTTGTCATTGATTTATCAGGTGTTGCTAACAGAGCATTAGAGTCGTTTTTTATACCTATAGTCATTATGCTACTCCATATGGGTTAAGTATTCCACCCGATCTTTTTTGATTCTGTAGCTCTACTTGTACAGCAGTTGCTACTGCATTTCCTAGTCTATCCATATCAGGTCCAGTGCTTCCCTGTTTAGTAGATTGCCCGTCTGTAGAAATATTTACTACAATATTATTGTTTGTTCCTCCTCCGCTTTTCATTTCCACCGGAATAGACTTTCCGTTTGGTAAAGGAACGACTGCTTCTGTGCCATGAAGTATTGCAGGATAGCCCTGAGAAGAACCTTTAGCGATACCTCCTGTTGCATATCCAGGAGCCATTCCTTTTGGGCTCATTACTCCCCCCTCTTTTGCAAAACCTAAGAAACCTGCAAGACTACTAACTCCTAAACTATCTTGTAGTATTTTCATTACAAGCATTTTTGTAATCATTTTGCTTATGTCAATTAGTATAGATCTTGCCATATCAGCAAAAGCTTCTTTCGCTGACTTAGTTCCTTGTACTAATGCATCAAATGCTGATACCATATTATTTTCTAAGCTAGTTCCAATACCTTTACCTAGTTGAACGATTTCATCTGCATTCTCTTGAGCTTGTATTAACTGTACGCCATTGAGAGCCACTATTCTTTCAAGTTGTTCTATTTTATCTTTATTTATTTTCTTTTCTGCATCACTCATCTTAGCTATAGAGAGTGCTCTTGCTGCGTTTAATTTATTTGCGTTATCTCTTAAAGTATTTGCTGCTTTTAAAGCTGCAAGATCTAATCCTTCTTGTTTTGCAAAACCTCCACTGAGTCGTCCAGAGCGTGCACTTCGTGCATCTAAACCGAACTTTTCGAGTTTTATAGCGTCTGCTTCGTCTTTTATTCCTTTTAATTTTAATGCAAAAGCATCTAAGCCTCCTGCTTTTGCAAAAGCATCGTCTAATTGTGTAGCAGCCTCTGTAGTAATACCTAAAGCCTCTGCTGTTGTTTTTGCCGCATTTTCATTGTTTTGGAGTTTTTCTACTAATAATCTTGCTCCATCTAAGGTGGTGGACGCATTAAATGTTTGTCCTAAATCTCTTAGTTCACTTTTTATTGCGGACATAGTACTAGTATATGTTAATGCTGTTCTTTGAAGCTCTTTCATTGCTTCAGGATCTTTTAAGGCTTCTTGAAAAGCAGAACCAAATTGACTTGTATCCATACTTGCTATATATTTATCGAAGGCTTCCTGCAAACCTGCTTTCGTCTCAGGATCTGTCTCTTGTGCTATCTTTCTCATAGCACCTTCTAAAGGTAGTGTACCTATTCCTGTTGCGATTTGCATACCTTTTTTAGCAGGATCTTTTTCATCTGCAATACCTTTTGCAATTATTGCCATTTCTGCGCCCAAAGCTTTATAAGACTCTTTTAGTCTTTTTACTCTATCTATTTCTTTTTGTTGGTCTGCTTCGAGTTCTTTTCTATCCGCTGTTTTTTCATCAATTGCCGCTAATTTTGTTCTATCTGTATCAAGAGCTTTTAAAGCCCTGTCTTCTAGTTGTTGTAATTTTGTATCGATATCATCTGCAAAGGTAACTTTTCCTATTATGTCTTCACCTTTTTTTGTACCAAAAATTTTTCTAGCTACAGCATTATCTAATAATCTATTTAGTCCTGCAATCATAAAATTAAGCACTCTTTGCACCATTTTAATTGTACCAGATAAAAACGCTTTAAAGCCGTCTAATACTGCAAGAGGAGTTTCTGCTAGTTTATCAATTGCTTTAATAAGTACTAATATAATAGTAATCCATCCAAAAGCGCCTCTCATTACTTTACCTGCACCCTTCAATTTTTCCCCTAACTTAACACCTTGATCCCCCATTTTTCTCATACCTGATTTTAGAGTATCTACCGAACTTCTTGTTGTATTAATTGCACCTACAACTCCTTTTGCAAATGCTTTTTTTATTCTCTGAGCTGTTGTTAAAGAGGTCTTGCCCATTTTATCAACTTGCTCTCTCATTTCTTTTATTGCTTTTACTGAAGTACCTGCAAAAGCTTTTGAACTTGTCCTTTCAGTGTCTTCTAGTTCCTTTTGTACTCTTTTTAAATCCTTTTTTAATTTACCTAAAGCTTGAGGAGTTACTTCTTTTCCAAGTGCTAACTTATTAAGAGTAGCACTTCCTGCTCCTCCTGCTACCATAGTTTTTGCACCTGCAGCTGCTTTACTTCCAGCATCTTTTGCTGCTTCTTGTAATGCTTTTTCTGCTTTTTCGAACTGTTCTATAGCTTTAGTAAGTCCTGCTTCTATACCCTTACCTGCTACAGAGCCCAGTTTTTTGAAGGGTGTAGCCATAGCGCTAGCAGTAGAAGTTGCTTGATCTTTTACTTTTGTAAAAACAGATTTAAGAGTTGGTACAAGACCAGAAATATTTGCAAGAATCATTAAACCTAAAGCTGCGAACGCAGCAGCTGCTATTTTTGCATTTGCATTTATTACATCTACAATTGAAGTAATTGAAGGAAGTACTTTAGCTGTAATATCTTGTTGTATTTTTTCAAAAGTTTTGCCCAATTGTACAAAGGGATTTCCTTGTGCTTTTACATCTCCAAAAGTATCATTTAATTGTCTCATTGTTTCTACAAAAACTGCCTGACTTCTTTCAGCGGCTGTAAGAGCTTCTCTGGACTTACCTATAGCCGTTGCGTATGCTTGCGTTGCTGTTTCCAGCCTAAGAGTAATACCTAATTCATCGAGTAATTCTGGCTCTGCTTTTGAAACACCTCTTAGAAGTCTATCAAAAGTATCTTGGAAGCCTCTACCTAAAGCTGTAGAAGCTTTTAAAGCTCCTTCTGTAAGTTGAGTTAATTGAGAAGTAGAAAATCCTTTAGCAGCACCCATTGCAGCTGCTTGAGCAGCCTCTTGAAATCCTAACATACCTTTTGAAGCTGTTTGAAGTTGTGTAGTTATTGATTTTATTGCTAAGCCTCCGGTTTGTGCAAAAGATACTTGAGATTTTCTAAGATTTTCTAAATCAGCGGCTCCTTTTAAAAAGTTAAAAGCAGCACTAAGTGCAAACATTTGAGCAGCAAAAGTAGCATAAACACCAACCAACCCACCCATGCCTTGAGACATTTTAGAAAAGTTTTTTGTACCATTTGCAGATGCTTGTGCGGCGCCTTTAATATTACGATCTGCTGTTTTTGCATTTTTAGCGACTTTATCCAAGCCGTCTCCTGCTTTTTTTGAGTTAAGAGCTACTTTTTCGAAAGAACCTTTTTTGTTCTTTACCTCTACGTCAATTTCAACTTTATTTTTTGCCATTAGCCTTTCACATTATGGGTGAAATTTTTTCCACCGCCGGCAGACCCGCGCTCGTCTGCTTTTTTCTTTCTTTCTGCTTTTTGTGCTTTATACTCTACTAAAATGTTCTCCCATAGTTTCATAATATATAATATAGTTGTTTGCTCCTGTACTTGATATAAACGAAATAAATATTCTAGATTATTCCATCTTTTACCTAAATAAGTTCCTGACATTCCTTCCCAGTTATCTTCAAGAAAGCCAAATATAAAAAATGCCACTTGGACTTCAGAGGGAAAATCTGAAGTCTCGAGCGGCATCTTATCGGGGTCGGGCTCTTGTCCTAACTGCTCACATATAGATAAATATTTATCTAAGTCAATTTGATCTGATTGTTTTGCATACTTTTCAAGTAGCTTTTTTATTTCAGCTACTTGTTCCCAGTAAAATTTTCAAGATCACTCACAGTTTCTGTGACCCAAGTGTCAAAATCGCTTGCATTTCTCATAAGCAGTTCTGAGTTTTCTTGTGTAAAAGCTAGCTCATCTTCAGGGTCAAGAGCAGAAATATCCACCAATAGAAGCTCTTCTAGGTATTTATATTTTAAGCCTTTCCATCCTTTAATTACTGCTTTACAGTATTCTACTAAGAATCTTTCTTCATCTAAATCTTCTTCTGGTTGACGAGTTTTTTTATTAAATTTTGTAGTAACACATCTTTTTCGAAGTTTTACTAACTCTTCTCTTGCTAGATAGCATAAATCTACTGACATGCCTTTGTAGCCGGGAAAGTCTATTGTTACAGTTTTGCTAGGAGTCATAAGACTCGCTAATGAAATTGGTGCATCTGTCATGTTATATCCTTTATTATTTTATTGGGTAAACAAAACAGGGGTGAAAAATCACCCCTGCTTCGATTTTCTATTTCATAGTATAGTCTAAAAGACCTCGTATGTCAAGAACTTTTTTTACGATGCTAAGTACTTCAGTGTTAATTCATCAGTTGATCCGATATCAGTTCCGAGAGCATGGAAATTCGCTTCTACAGAAATTACATCGTCAATAGAGTGAGTAGGAACTTCTAAGTGACAAGCGGGCATAGCCATTTGTAACCGAGGACCGCTCCCTCCACCAATGTTAAACTGTAAGTTAAATATATTTGTTACAGTAGAAGTATTCTCTATAAGATTTTCGAATAAATCCATACTTGAATTACTTCCTGAGTTTAAGTAGCAAGTAAAGTTTCCTGAAATAGTTCTTGTTCCAGTAACGTGACCTAGAGGTTCATTTACTACTCCAAGTGTTTCTGGAGTCAAGAAAGTCATGTTATTCGAAATTGTAATATTACCGCCTGTAAGAGTAAGTGCATATGTTGCTGACATACCAGTACTTGAAGAAGAAGCACTTAATTCTGTTAATCTATTTCGAATAAAGTTAGAAGTATCTGTAGCAAGAGTTCCTTCAGTAACTGTAGCTGTTGGAGCACTTGCTACTTCTGTAATCTTTGATCCAAATCCTGACCAATTGATTGTTGCAATTCCATCAATATCAAAGTCAGTTGAGGCTTCATTTACACAACAGTTTTCAATTTTATATACAGTATTTGTTTCTCCTGTACTTCCAATTACGAAATAAATATTTGCAGTTCCTAAAGAAGTCTTATTAGAGTTTGCAAAAGTAATAGCTAATCCATCAGTGGCAGTAGCACTATAAGTAAACCCAGTAAAGTTTGCTGCTTGACTTGAAGCTACAACCGTATGTGCTGCATCTCCAACCATCATTGCCCACAATACTTCTTCTACTGCGTGTATATCTGCTGTACTGTTTTTTGAAGCGTTTCCTGTTGTATTTGAGCCTGCTGAAACAAAAGGTCTCATATAAGTGGAAAAACTCCACTCTGCTGGAGCTAGTGAATCGTTGAACATTTTTCTTCCCCTGCGGCTATTGTTACTGCCTGAGGACATTTCATTTAAAGTTATTTCTGATGCATTTGTTGCTTGCGAAAAGGAAAAACCATCCAATACGGGCATTTCAAAAACTGCTGTTTCTGCGCCATTCGTAGGATTTTTCACTGCAACGAATACTTTGGTATCGCGACTAAAAAATAATGAGTCTGCCATAGTTAATCTCCTATGTTATCTTGAAAAGGCTAGGACGTGAATTTTTATTCGTGCCTGCATTTTCTAATATCGAACCTCGATCAGCATCTCTCCGACGCCTAAAGGTTCAAGTACACCTTCATCAGTATCAATACTAACGACTGTGATCTGTTGTGTATATTGATCTACATTATTGCGATCCTTATACTTTAATCGAGAGTTTTCTTCTACTACAGTTTCAACATCTTCTAGCAGCTCATCGAGTGCGGCGACTGCATCTTCTGCTTGAACGTAGCATCTTAGTGTAATAGATAGAAACCTATCCTTATATCCTCCGCCCTGATACTCTCTTGTCTCAGAGCCTGCATTAAGATGAATAGCAGGAAATTCCTCCACTTCATCCCAAAACTTTAAACGTGGTGAAACGTTTTCTTCTAAGTTACTGAGAAACTGCCCTGTTCCATCAATATCTTTTAACTTATTCACAAGACCCTCTACAATACCTAGACGTCGTGTTGTGTATGCTCTGCTCATCACTCTCTCCTAGTGTAGAATCTACCGATTGCAAACTGAGCTGCAATTTCTCTTATAGATCTGTCAATTACTTGTCGTGGGTCTCTTTCTGGGCTTGCCCAAGGAGTTTGACCTCTTCCCATTTCAAACACCTGATATGGATTTTTTTGATATGTATAGCCAAAACTTGGAAAACCTTTTGGTGTCTGTATAACATCTGTTATTTTTACACTTTCAGCAAATCTACCTGTGCGATTTTCTAAACCAGGAGCCCGCATATTTTTTCTTACTGTATCTGGTAATTCTTTATTTATTAAACCTATTAAATGTAACGGCTGCGATGCGATACTAGTTTTTGCCTTGCTTACTTGTCTATTTTTTTTAATACCTTTGCCACTTACACCCTTTTGTACAATATAACTACTAACAACTGTTTTTTTATACTGTTCTTTGGAAGATGCGTTACTAGATTCTTTTACTTGTCTGGCTTTTTTGCCTTTAACTTTTTTATTTTTTCTTTTTTTGCCTGCTAAGTTATATAAAATTGTTTGTCCTATTGCATCTGGAACTAACGTACTTGTTTCTTTTCCTAATAGGTTGTACTCTTTTAATGCTTCTTTGTTGGCCGCTGTTTCTTTCTTTTGATCCTTAGCATTCATATCTTTATCTTGATAGCTAAGTATAAATGCATAATCTTTTTTAAACTTACCTTTACTAGTGAAAATCTGACCATGAGAAATGTTTATAGTCATTTTTTGTTTTTCTCTATGGGAATTTGCTATTTGACGAAGTTGCGCTTCTTGTTTTACACTTAAGTCATACTCGCTAACTGCCTCTGCAATTGCTCTATCCATACTAAACTGTGAAACAGAAGCACCCCTATCTCCGTGTCCTAATTGTTGTGTACCACTAATCTCTGATGCTGTCAGTTGTTTTTTATTTTTTCTTCTCTTTAAGTTATTTACATAGTTTGCTTGTATTAAAGATACACTTTGGCCCTCCTCTGCCTTTCCTTTTCTTATTTTTTGACCTTTTGCAACTTCGAAGGAGTTTGTCAAGTATGCCATATCTCCTGATTTTGTTTCGACTGACTTAAGCAAAGCTAAAACATTTTTTACTCTCTCTCCTCCTGCAATAGCTTGTAATTTTCTTATTTGTGCTGCTTGTTTTGATTGAAGAAAAGTATGAATTAATGCCATCATTTCATTAATTTCATCTTCAGTTAAAGCAATATTAAAATGCTTATATAACATAGATGCTTGATCATTCCCATTCATAACTAGTATTTGTCCAGGATGTTTTTGAGCGTCTTGTCGTGCTTGTGATTCATTTTTTTTGGAGCTATTTCTTTCGCCTATCCTATTTACAATATATTTGGTTGCTTGTTTTAATTTATTACTACTCATTAAAAGTTCTTATATAGATCCAAGACTCTCTTAATATGGTCTGGGAACGCTACGTTGTCACGTTGACTTGAAGAACTATTATTCTGTATACTAGCTCCTGCTATAGTTTGACGAGCTTTGTGCTCATCTTTCAAGTAGTAAGTAATTAAATCAATTACTGCAAGTTGTAGATCTGCTGGACAGGTTGCATAACCTGCAGTATAAGTAATTTTTACAGAAGCCGGTCCTGTTGGCCAAGCTTTATACTGTCCTCCTGTAGTAACTCTATACACGCTATCTGTTGCTTTATCTAAGTAGTATTCAGTATTTGGTACTGTTGTGTAACTTGCAGAAAAATTATCTCTTTCTTGAACTGANACTATTGNATTTACAGGGCTTTCTGTTAGTTGTGCTATATTTGTTCCCCAACTTATGTTAAACTCTTCCGCTTTATTTGTGGAAAAGTGATCTACTATACTGTTTCCACAGTAAGTTTTTACTAATTGACTTACAGACGTTATCAAAGTATTGATACGATTATCGTCCTTCGTACTTTCTATTTTTTCCGAAGTTTTGTAAATATCTATGTCTATTAAGTTTGCCATTTATAAGTCCATTAGTAAAAACTTGGGGGAGATTAACTCCCCCTCGTTTCTATACTGTTAAGTATTATGCTACGTAATCAATCTTAACTACTGGCTCAGCACCAGTGGCTCCAGCTATCAGCTCTTCGAAACCGAGAGCCTGAGTAGCAACGATTACTCGACGCTGATTCATAACTTCGTAGTCCTGCTCAACGGTTACACCGCGGAGACGAGGTATTACATAGTTACGAGTGTTAACAGCGAATGCTGCTGGTATGCCTGCTCCAGGAGCAGCGAACTCTTCAGATACTACAACTGGAGTACCGAATACAGCACCAATAGTACCAGTTATACGAGCTGCTAGATCCGATCCTACTTCATCCAGAGTCTGGAAGTTAGCATCGTTCAATAGATCGTAGTATCCATCATTACTTACAACGTAAGCCATGTCGGTTGGGTTGATACCATACTTGCCCATTCCTTCACGAGCTGCAAGCAATANAGCTGCAGTTAGACGAGTACCNTCAGATACGTCTAGAGTAGTACCGTGAGCTGCTGCATATCCGTCAAGTCCAGTTACTGAACCTGAACCGTTAAGGATAGCATTCTCTACCGCACGTCCGTGAGCACGAGCTACTGATTCAACAAGCATAGGCATTAAGTTAATAAGAACTTGCTCGTCTACATCGTTGTCCATGAAAGAACTAGAAATTAGACGATAAGCGTTCAAGATTACTTCCTTAGGACGGTAAGTAGCATTAGATGCTCCTCTGTTTTCCAAGTTACCAGCAGTAGCGGCAGTTGCAAATACAGCAGGATCTACATCAGGCTGAATTGGTAGTACAGTAGCTGCACCATTTACTGTCAGTTCACGGAACAAACGAGCTACTTTCAACTCATTCATGATTTCTTTCTCGATGAGATTAGAAACTTCCTGATCAATGTCACCTGCGTTAGTAGTATAATCAATACCAGCTTTCTCTTGTAGGTCTTGAGCAAAAGAAGTGTTCATACCTTTTTGAGTCATAACACCTAGTAGGTGTGCGGACATAAAGTCTTTGCCCCACTTAGAGATGTCGCCTTTACCAGAACGATCAGCAAAAGTCTTCTTGCTATTCTTCATAGCTTCGATTTCTGCAGTCTTCTCTTCTAGTTCAGACTTGTACTGCTTGAGTACGTCGTCAATCTTTGCGTCTTTTGCAGCTAACTTAGCTTCAACGTCTGACATAAGAGCTTCAACTCCAGTCTGTACGCCAGTCTTAACGCGGATTTCTTCGGCTTCGAGAGCCTGTGCTTTTTGAACTTCTGCGTCGGCTACTGCCTTTGCTTCTGCTTCATCAGCTGCTTTTTGCTCGGCTTGCTTCATAGCAATCTTAGCAGCTGTATCTTCAGCTACCTTCTTTGCAAAAGCTTCCAAGTCGATGTTTTGATTGTCCATCTTGATCTCCTGATCTACGGATTTAACATCCGTGCTTTGAGGTGTGTCACTAGCTATTCCCGAAGTAATATCTTCATCCTTAGCCAGAGACTGACCTGCTAGATCTACACGATTTGTGAAAGTTTTTTTGAATTCTTCGTACTCTTCAGAAGAGTCGAAAGACTTCGCGAGCGAAAAAGTAGCTGACTGATTGCACGGTACCGATACAACTGATACCTCGAATAATTCAGCGTCCTTAATCATTAGTCCGTCGGTTTCCTTAATATAATCAGCATCCTTGACTCGGAAACCTACGGAAAAGGCTCCAAGAACACCGTCTTTAACTAGTTGAGCAACATTAGCAGGCGCTGCCTTACTAATTTTGCATTCCAGCTCCAAACCATCTGGCCCAGACTTCAGACCTGTAGCTCGACCAATTGGCTTATCATAATCGTGGTTAAATAAGATAATTGGATTTTTTTCAAAGTTCTTTAGTCCACCTTTCTGCCAAGCTTCTGCTGAGATGGAATCACCCGCGCGATCAAAGTCAGCTGTACTTGCCATTCCACGAATCATTACAGAACCATCATCTTCTGCATGAGTTTTGAAAGTAGACGTAAGATTAAAGATTTTATTCATATCTTAATCCTTTTTAACTGCTGGTTTAGTAGCAGGCTTGACCGCGGCCTTTGGAGCTGGCTTTGGTGCTTTNGGTGGAACAGGTTTAGGCGGTGGTGGAGGGTTCTCCTTTAGCTTAATTTCTGCCCACACATCTGGAAGAGTGTTTTCTAGAATGCCTAACATACGGCTCCAGCTTCCAAAATGATTTANTANNNTTCCTNTTCTTACAGGAGTTCGTGNTTCCATTTNTTNGTANTCNCGTTTATNNAGTACTCTNCCCTCTTCTAACATGANCATTCCNACTGNTTCGAGGACTNTNCCNCTTTGTCTCATNCTTCCCATTATTCCTCCGGTTNTTCGACGGGTCTTCCGCCTTCATCTGGGTTAGTTGCTGAACCTGCAATATTAGCAGGAACGCGTATTTCTTCTGTACCATCTACGAAGTCAAAGCCTAGGGCTTTACGTGCTTCGGCTGGTGTAATAATACCTCCATTTACTAGTGACGTATAGTAAGCGGAAGCATCTCTTAATTCTGGTTGCAAGGCAGGTATATCGCTAATGTCCTCACGCAGTTCAAAACCAAAAAATCTTTCAAGTCCATAATTAATTTTTCGAACAATAGGAAGTATAGTCTCAAGATAATACATGCGCATATTTGGGCGAATGTTAGCGTTATTACCAGAATCCAACATAATTGGAGGGATTCCGAGCGCCTTTAAAATAATCTTTTCATTTTCTTCTATGGAAGTTTGAAAATCTAATTCTTTAAAATTTACATTGGAAATTGAATCTACTTCAATTCCACCGTCTAAGATGAGAGGTCGTCTTCCTCCTGCATCTGGACGGTATCGAGCTTGCCAAGAAACCATCATTCGTTCTTTGATTTTCTCAGAAAGTGTATTTGGTGACTTAAGTACTAAACCTGGTACTGCTCCGTTCTTGAAAAAGTTATCTTGAAACTTTCTCATTTGCTTCATAAGAACCATAGTACGCAATGCAGGCTTTAGTCTAGGAACTCCACGATATATGGAGTGAAAAGAATTTTCTTTAATATGAATAATCTCATCGGGACTAAAAGTAACGTCATGCATTGTGAATCTTTCTATGTAAGTCTCTTTGCTAGAGTGTATTCGTACATCGCTGGCGGGTAAGTGATAGAGGTGTGCTCCATCAAAGTACATAAATATATTGCCATCGATTAAGTAATCTGTAATTAAGTTGCGTTTGAAGCTGCTAATATCCTGATAAGGNTTTGGTGATTTATTGAGNAGCTGCTCAACCTTTGAGGCTTTGACTCCGGGAACTACTCCACGAAAAGCATTNTCACGNGATACCATAGTAGGAATCTCGGCTACATCATCAACAATCATATTTACACCACGATTTACTATTTCTAGNTCTTCGTATGCAAGCTCGTAACTAAAGCTAGGCTCGCGTGATGACTCTATACCGTTATCCATATGAAATTGTGCAGGATTTAACTTCTCCTCAACTTCTTCCGGTTTGCCTCCAAATATATTGTTATACCAAGCCATGTTTTTCTCTTTGAATCTGTACCCAACGCATTTGCTTTTTTGCTGTGCCTAGTCCAGGGTCTTTACCATAAATTGAGTGAAGTTTTAAATGATGAGTATGACACAGTGTAACTGTGTGGTCATATAGCTCAGCATGGTGCTCTTCTATAAAATCATCCCGAAGTGCTTGTATATACTCAGGATCGTGTTTGTTCTTTGTCAGCCATTGGTTTAGTAATGGTGTTAAACTATAAAAATGGTGAAAGTCAAGCTGTTCTGTCTCGCCGCAAATCCCACAAGCGGTGCCTTTCTCATACTTGGACTTTGCCTTGTCTCGTACATACTTTACAACATCACGTTTTAACTTAGGCATTTTCCATTAGTTCCTCAATTTTTATCTAAAGAATTATATCGGCTTTAGGGTGACTTGTCAATAACTATTTTTGAACAGGTATCGCTAGAAGGACACCTGTGCAGTTTCAAATGAATATAGTGCATAGCGAAGACCGTCTGCCATGTGAGATGCCATGTTGTGTTTTGGTTTTTCCTTCATAAGATTGGGATTAGGGTCCCATTGATACGCGTCAAGGCAAGATAAGGCCTGTTTACATTCTTGATCCACATATAGTTTGTCGTTGTCAACAATTCCCGAGACATATCCAATTCCGTCCAATACAGACTTCTTCGCGTTAATGGTGGAGATGTCGTAATTTTGCGCGAAATCGAACCGTGTTTGTTGAGCAGCTGAATCAATATAAATGAAATCAATATCCCAGCGATTAATGAGTTTTTGGATTTCGGTAGCATGCTGCTCCGTCGTTCTCTCTGCATTTAAGTATTCGTCCACTAAGTAGTATTTATCTTGATCCCAATCATAGGCTATTACACATAATGCGGTGGGATCCTTGTAACCCACATCTAGGCCTGCGAAAACATCCATATTGCTAGTGTCTAACTGAGATAAGTCTTTTACTTGTGTCTCAAAGTCAAACTTCCATATCTGACCTTCATAAGTATTAAAGTCAGCTTCATACTCTTGTCGAAACTCAGCTTCTGACATAGACTTACGTGCTTCTGCTATATCAACTTCTGACATACGAGGGTTGTCTCTATAAGTTGCTCTTATACTACACCACTCTGGAAAATCTTCTGTGAAGCCCCGATAGAAAAACTCTGAGAACCAGTTATTACGTCCACGAGGTGTAGAAATAAAAATTGCTTTTGAGTTTTCTTTATCGAGCGTAGGACGAAGTGCGACATTGAAGGCGTCTTTACCATCTGCTAGTGCCGCTTCGTCAAAAATAATGAGATCATAAGATCGGCCAACACAAGAATCAACTTGATTGACCGAACCCATTCTTACTGTAGAACCGTTTGATATTTCAATAACTTTGTCTTTTGCGTTATCTTTTGTAACTTCTAAATCAAAATGTTTAATTAGGTTTCTTTGTAGATCAAAAGAGATCTGAGACAAAGAATAGTTTGGTGACATAATTAAGATATTAGAACCAGGCACTAAGGACACGAGCTGTCCAATAATGTTGGCAATGTAGGTTTTGCCTTGCCGACGGGAGACGGCGGCAGAGACAAAACGGTATTTTGGATTGTTAATCGCATTGATAATTGCTATCTGCGACGGCAACGGTGTGACGTTCAATAAATCCAAATATGGACCTATCGGAAGTTTCAAGAACTTTGCCTCAGACCCTAATTCAACTATTTGATCAGAGATTATATCTCTCCGACTTACTTCAACTGCCATATTAATCTTCTTTTTTCAGTAGTGTCCAGATTCCATAGCCTAATCCGACCCAGGCCATCATTTTTGCCAAACCACCGAACAGTATTACTGATCCGCAGATTCCTATTAGCACTGCACCATCCCAAGTGGTGCGTTCTTTCATGAGTAGTTTTAAATATTTCATGGTATTGCTTTCCTGTTTGCGCCCCATGCTACAAAGCCTACTGCGAATAAGGCCATCCATGCTAAGTAGTTAAGAACCTTGAAGCCATTGACTTCTATACAAATATCTCGAAATACTACATCCAACTCTTTTTGTGACATTCTTTCTGTATGAGTACCATCTTTCTTTTGTAAACATCCATGTCTATATCCATAGTCATGAATTAAACCACCCATAAGCAGTACGCCTACTGGAGATAAGAAAGTTGCAAGAAACTTAGGAACAGAGGCGCCGTCAAACTGGAAACCTGCTGGTACTTTGTACTCTTCGCCTTTCATACTATAGTGAAAGTCTTCTGTGACTATCCACTGTCGAGTGGTCATTAACCACATTAAGATACCTTTCCAGAACCCTTTACCTTTTGTTGCAATCGGTACCGGAGACATCTTTGGCATCATTGGGTACTTAAACTCTACCCTTACTTCTTCTTTTTTATCGAAGCTGTTTATTACAAATCCAATTATAACAAGTGCTCCTAGTATAGTCCACTGCCAAAAAGTCATTGCTAAATCAAGTAACATTTCCATTATTTTTTCCCTGCATATGCATTGGCTCCAAAGAATGCGGAGACCAAAGCCGCGATAGCTACAAAGTAAGTGGGAGCAATATCACCAATTATTTTTGCGGCGCTATCCAGACCAAATAATGATGTGCAAAAAATGCCGAAAGGATAAAATAGCATTCCCCATAGGGAAAACCATGTCATCTTTCTCATTGCATCACGCTGTGCATCTTGGTCCTCTAATTCTTTTCGTTTAAACTCAAGATACATTTCTGTTTCGATGTCAGATACTTGTCCGTCACCGTTTGTGTCTGCGGGGTGAAACCCTGTCTTCTCGTCTACCATTTGACTTTATCCGCCCAATATGCCGCTGACATTTTGCCTTTGGCTATATTCTTAGCGTGTCTTGCTTTGAACGACGCTCTTTTTCTTTTCATTGCTGCCGACTCACCGGCCTTCGGCTTCCCTGCCGTTGAAGCTCCCTGCTGACCGAAACGAATTGTTTTAATCTTTCCTCCAGACTTGGCTACTACAATGTGGGACTTCTTGGCGTGTCCGGGCGTACGTTTGGGTTTGTTAAACCCCGCAACGCCTGCTCTCTTTAATCTAGAGTCTTTCTTTTTACGACGCTTTACTGCCATCGGTTTTCTCCATGAAGCAATTACGCTGCCTGCCGTTCCCTAAAGCTTGTTGACACCAATCGAGTTCTTGGATGACTCTATTGTACCAAAGTGAGTCATATTCATTATTATTAGGGATTATCGCGTTCTTGAATAAGTTGATCCATACGCATTCCAATATAATCAGGTTGTTTACGTCTTGCCATTTATCCTCTCCTTCGTCGCTTCATAGTAGCTTTACGCTTCTTTTTCACGAAAGTCTTAACCATAGTAGGTTTGCCTCCAGGATTGCCAGCTTTTCTTTTTCTACTTATAGCTGATTTCTTTTGAGCCGCTGTCATACGAGCAGCTTTTCTTTTTGGTACGCACTTAGGGTACTTGCTACTTTTAGCTTTCCCTCTTCCGCACTTGGCATAACCTCCGCCCTTTTTCGGGCGGGAGATATCTACCCATTCTTCTTTAAACCATTTTGTGAGACTCATTTTCTGACCCCCATTCTGTACTTGCCACCTCGTTTTTTATATTCTTTAACTAAAAACGCATTAGCGTAGGCTGAAGGGTATACTTTAAATTTTCTTTTTACTTGAGCCTTTACTGCTGAGTACAGTCTTTTATTTGTTGGAACTGGCTTTTTCTTTGCCACTCTCCTTTTCTTTCTCGCCATTTTTTGTCTCCTCTTCACACTCACAAGGATCTTGATCGCATGATTCATCATTACAATCCTTGGTAGGATCTTTGAATCCTAATGACTCTTTAGCTTTCAACTCAGTAGAAAATTTATGCAATTTTCCTGCTTCGTCATAATAACACCAACGTCCTCTATGCTCAAAGATTTCCACGTTATCGACCTCTACGACGCTTCATA
>JGI24004J15324_10000141_pt1 | contig 26942 bp, 14 predicted proteins | sample LinPmetageLP32_FD_15324 | JGI IMG/M metagenome (IMG submission 15324)
CAGAGAGCTGTATATTATAGAATATGCAGAGAGTTTACTAATAAATCCTTAAAAGATATAGGGTATTCAATTGGCAGAGACCACGCTACAGTCCTGCATGGTATAAAAATATTTAAAAACTTTGAGCTGTGGGGAGAGGAAAGACTATTAGATTCCTATTTAAAAATTAAAAATAAGGTTCAGAAAAAGAAAGATAAAGAGTACCGCTCGGCTTTAAATCGTAAGCAGACATACAAGCTTTTACTTAACCAGTACATCAACCTCAAAGAAAAAAATTATAAATTAAAACAATCATTACAAAAAATTTCCTAACTTAGAATTAGAAGTGAGCTTAGATAATGATTATAACACCGCTCGATAAGAAACGTCTTCAGAACATTAACTTTATAATGGCTGATATTCACGACTCAGTTAATCAGATATACGAAACTTTAGTAGACCAAGAGTATGACGAGACTCGCAAAAGTATTCTCACTCTTAATAGTAAACTCAAAACTATTAATGAATCTATTAACGAAGAGCTCTAATTAACTATAACTTTATTTCACCTCATCTTCTTACTCCTCTTCTAGCTCTACGCTGAGTAAGTCTTCTACGAGTATTGGTTCTGGGGTGTAACCTGTTAGGAAGAGAATCTGGGTTAGAAGTTTCTTTCTCAAACTCCTTCGCCATCTCAGGCTTATTAGTATACATCCATCTACGCTGTGCTTTACTTTTGAATGGCATAATTAATCTATATCAAAATCTGTTTTTAAATCAAGGTCTAGGCTGGTATCAAAATCAAAATCTAATCCTTTACTTTTCTTACCAGAAGAACCAAACTTTAATTTCTTAGCTTTTTTCTGAGGCCCACTTATAGCATACTCACTAAAGTTAAATATTCTAAGCACGTCTTCTCCTGCCCCATCTGTTTCCCCATTGATAACTTTCTGTAAATTTTTAACCCACTTCTCTCCAATACTATAAGGTAAACCATTCCTATTTATAAAATCAAACATTTCTTTATACGCTTTATCATAATCAGATTGTTTACCCGTTCTGCTAGCTCTACCTACAGCATTAACAATAACCGCAAAATCTGTAGCTGTTTCAAAAAACGGAAGAGAATTTGTTTGTCTCCACCATGGTTTATCTTCATATGCATCAGCAAATTGAGTAAATACTTTACCCCAAAGGAATAAACCATTCATGTTACCTATAAAAGCTGCTCTCATTAATGAGTCTTCATCATCATCTCTTCTGTCTCTCGCAAGTCCAGGAAATCCGAGAGATGTATAAGCAAATAAAGCAGGCATAAATGCATGATAAAATGCTAACTGAGAAAATGCTTGAACAACATTAGGAGCGTTTTTATTTTTATCACCTTTAGCAAATCTTTTTGCCGCTCTTATCATTTGTCTATACGCTGTTATCTCCCTTCTTAGATATTGCTTTGGCGTTGTCAAGAACATGTTTAAACCACGAGAAAATGGGTCTCTGTTTTGATGAACATCCCTATCCTGTAAATCATAAGATTGTTGAGTAGATTTTACATCTTTTTCAAACTTTCTTATAGCATAATCTATAGCCTGCTGTTCTGTGGCGTTTGGATTTTCTTTTTGAAACTTAGCTTTATAAAAAGAATAATTAGGAAGACCTCCCATTAAAATTGCGCTTCTATCGGCTACTTTAATCATACCCATTAAAATATCTATAGCAAAGTTTTGAGTTGGTTTTGGAATAAAGCTTTGAAATCTCTCTGGGTTATATGTTTCTATGTTACGCAATATACTTGTAGCGGCTCTGTCTTTTAAATAAACTGAGTTTTCTAAAACTTCTTTGTAAACTGAAAGTTGTTGAGTTTTATTTTTAGCTGAATATTTAATCCAATTAGCAGGTCCAACCTCTGGTTCTAAAGCAAACGTAGGAATAGAAGTAAGCTGTTTAATTGCTATTGCAGGTGAAAGCATTAATCTAGAAACTTGAAAAACATTATTAAAAAAGTTAAGAATTTGTGTGCCAAATAAATTTAATTGTGACTTTCCAGCCATAGCAATATTGTTAATCATATTATCAATTAACTTATAAAATTTTTCACCATGTATGCTTTCAATTATAATTTTAGCATCTTTGTTTGTAAACAATCTTGATATAGTTTGCAGATTTTCAGCATAAGCATCAAAATATTCCATGTCCTGCGTGTATTCCGTCATCGCATCTACTAACGTACTGTTTTTAATTTTATCTGTGCTTTTAACTCTTAGTTTTGTGTAGTTAGAACCAACTGTAGCATTGTATTTACTTGCTCCTTTTAATAAATGAAACTCTTCTGTTTTTTCTCCTTCTCTTCTAATAGGCCCTGCATAGTATTTGTTATAAGGCATATCAGTGTAATAAATTCTTTTATATGTTTCATTAAACCTTTGATGCATAATAGGATAAAACTCCTTGACCTGCCACTCACCAAATGCTCTAACTCTATCATCTAATTTTTCATTCATTTCTCGCATTACTCTTTGATACTCCTCACCATACATGTTTTTAAATGTTGGGTGTAAAGCAGGGTCGTTATACTGAAAAACCATATAACCTATTTGTTCTTGAGATAATATAATTTCATTACGTGCTAGTACGTCTCTAAGATTATTTTTGTTTTCATCATTTCTATTCTTATCATATTTAGATTGAGCCGCCTCAACCTCTTGTGGGTTTTTATAAAATATATTATCAGTTTGATTTAAATTTTTTAGAGTTAATCTATAATTTTTACCATAATATTTTATTAAATTTTCTTCCAGTAATAGTGAAAAGTCAAGCATCCTGCTTTTGTATTGCCTTGTAGATTCGTTAACCTTTGCTGTAACTATTTCTTGAAGCTGACCTCCAAACACAACGCCAGGAAATTCAGCTAATTGGTCAATTAATCCAGTTAAATCTTGAGCAGCTCCAAACCCTATAACATTACTAAAATTTCTCATCAATCTTTTAACTTTTACAATTACGTTATTGCTCAATTTTTCTTTTTCTGCAATCCCTTCTCTTGTTTGCGAAAGTTTTTCTACTTCTGTTTTAAAGTCTTTGTCATCTGGATTTAATTCTTGCTTTGTTGTTTCTTTAATAAGTATAGATAGGTTTTGCATATACTGTTTATGCTTCTCTTGTAGTATACCTGCCTGTATATCTCTACCTCTTACTACTATGTTTTCCAGTTGTGCGTATGCTCTTGTTAAGTTTTCAAGTCTTGAGATATCAGTGGGGTCTTGCAGCATCGCCTCATTATAATTCAGTGCGGTTGTAATGTCAGCAATCCTCATTAAAGTTTCTGGAGTCAACTCTTGGTTTTCTGTATCATTATTGCTTTCTAATAAACTTTCAAGCTCAGCTCTTAATTTATCCTGTGTCTTCTCTATAACCTCAACATCAGTACTTGTTACCAGTAAAGATGCAATGGTTTTTAATCTTTTTTTTGTATCAACATCTATCTTAACTCCTTTAGGTTTTCCCGAAACAACAACTTCATACTTACCATTTAACAATCTTTTAATTCTGCTAAGTACGTTTTTGTTGTTAAGCTTAGTTACAATTCCCTCTATCTCATCTACAATGTTTTCTAAATTATTTCCTTTTAAATCTGCCGTACTTAGGTCTTGAATTTCTCTAACTATATCTATTACCTCTGATTTAGTAAACAAAGACTTAGGAAGATTTCTTCTTAATAAATTTATAAGTATCTGTTGTTGACTTTTAACAGTTGTAGCACCTTTCTTTTTATCTCTAAGACTTTGTCTAGCTTTTACTATTTGGGCAGTAACTGTTTGAGATGGTCTTGCTTCGAGTATACTTGTAAGGTCACTAAGCATTTGTGCTTGAACTGTTGATAAACCTTTTTTAGTTTTGGTCTCGCCTTTTACTTTATAAGTTTCAGCTAAACCTTTAAACTGTGGCCTTTCCATTAAATAATTAATAACTGAATCAGCTTCAGCCGTTTTACTTAAAGGTTTTTTCTTGTTAGCTTTTCTTTGTTTTAAAATAAAAGTTTCTAATTGTAAAAATAGTTTTGTTCCAGCAGCATCTCCAATCTTTTTAAAACTATCAGGCACTCCTCCTAATGTTAAAGACTGGATGTCTAATATATCTTTAATCTTTGTTTCAGAAAGTTTATACTGTCTTCTAAGTGTGTCAACTATAAGCTCTTCTCTTACCTTTCTATCTCTTAACTGGCTTGCAATGTCTACATAGAAGTCATCGCTTCTCTGACCTCTGCCCGTCAATTGATTTGTATCAATTTCGTATGGGTTTATAAACTTATTATTTTTAGTAACATAAAGCGAGCCACTCCTAGCTCTTGCCACTCCATATCCTAATGGCTCTGCTGCCTTTCTAAATTGAAACTCATCTACCATTGGATTAGCAAACCCTGCTGTATCTACATTATAAAGCTGTGCAACCTCTTGTATTGTTTTCTCTCTTTGCTCTCTAGGTGTAATTTTTTCTGGAATTTTACCTACAAACTGTCCACCCATTGCAGATTTCGCTGCTCGGCTTTTTGGTCTTTTACCAATAGGAACAGTCGAAGCATCTTTACCTTTACCTACTGCATCTGGAAAAACTAACCTAACATCTACCGCTTTATTAAAGACCATCAAAGGTTTACCAGATAGTGTAAACGGGTATGATGGATGATAATTTGGGTCACCCTCTCTTACCTGTACTACTTCAGAGTTCTTATCAAACTGTATAGCAGAAACAATATCACCATACTCTGTTTTTGTCAGAGTAGGGTCATTAACATAATCAAGAACACCTACATCGCTTTTAGCCGTAGGGGTTAGTGGTGGAATTCCAAAATCTTTTAATGAAGTTGCAGAAAAAAACTTTTCTGTAAATAATCTTCTTTCAGCATAAGTTAATTTCTGATTACTCCCTATAGTTTCAATGGGCATTAATGTATTAAGTTGTTCTAGGTTTGTTAATTGTAGTGGCTTTCCTTTTTTTTCTAACACATTTTTAAGTGAAGGTAAAGCAAGTTTTTCATTTACATAATTTAAAAGCTCATTAGGGTTTGCTCCTTTATTAATTGCATGGGCTATTTCAGCGTTTAAATATTGATAAAAACTTAAGCTTCCTGTTATTCCTGTATCAGCTTGCATCATTACTAATCCAATACCATCGCTTTCTTTTACTTTGTTTAAAACTTTTTGAGCACTGTCGTTATCTGTAAAAGCCCACGCATAACCAGACCCATACGGATATAAGTAGCCTCCATAAAAATTAAATTCTAAACCTGAAGGACTTTTAGTTAAACCATATGTTGATTTGTCTGCCGCATACACAAATGCAGTTGCTCCACTTAAGTCATTAATACTTCCGTATTTAATAGAACTCATATCTATACCACCCCTGTTTATCTGATAAGAAGTTTTTTGTTCTCTTCCTATTGTTCTATCAGACTCTTTAATGTTTGATGGGATTACTCCACTAGCATTTGGAACTAAAGTTCCAGGCTCTAATATTTCAATATCTGCTTCTGTTATTTCATCTCCAGTTGCAATCTTACCTGCTAAAGTATTTAATAAATCTACCACATCTGAGTCTTTCTGCGTGAACTCAGAAATGTTTATATTTAAACCAATCTTATTGGCAAGCTCTTGTAGGAATTTAATTATTTTGTTTTTCTGCGGCTTAGTAAGTGTTGCATACTCTGAAGACATAATACCCATAAGCTCAGCTAACCTTTCTTCATTCTGTAGCTCAGGATTATTATCATATTTTGCAGCAAACTCATCTATTCTTCTAGCAAGAGGACTGTTTTTTGGTAATGCTTTTCTAACTGACCTCATCATGTTCTCAGCTAGCTTAGCTGCTTCAGCATCTGTTTTAATTTTACTTAGTAAAGTTGCATGAAATATTTCGTGGGGCACTGTTGTCGCAAGAGCTTTATTTAAATCAACATGTATAACATTCTCATTAGTGTCATAAAAACCTCTGTTTCCTGCTGGAGCAAATCTTTCAAACTCAGTTGTACTTTCGTGTAATATTATTTTAGTTTCAGGAAAAAGTTTCTGTATTGCTTTTGCTCCTGTTTTTGCTATTCTTTTAACTAAGCTTCGTCTTGTTGTTTGGTCAGGCTCTAGGTTATCTGGTTGCTCATTAGTATTTATAATTAAATTTTCAGAAACCTCTTCAACATTTTCAGTTTTTTTATCACCAAAGAAAGTGTCCGTAGCGCTTTCTTTTGTTTCTTGTACGGGAGGAGCAGCTGATTCAGCTTCTTCAACTACCTCTGTTATGTCTTTAGACTCTTGCTGTGTAGCACCTTTTACCTGTGTATCTGTGGTAGGCTCGTTTATTTTGGAAAGCTTTTCATTAATCTGTTGTATCTCAAGGTTGTCTTGTTTAACTGAGCCAAGGTTCTGGTCTATTGGAGGTGCAGTTCTGTCTTCTAAAATTTTCTTTCTTATTTTTAAATCCATAGCCTCAGCAAAATTAGGATTATCAATACCCCCTGGCAATTCATTTGCTAACCCTATAGCTAATTCATAGTCTGCTTTAATCTGTTTACCCTGTTCTGTAGTTATCTCTCCACCATTAATCTCCATCTTTATAAGATTTGTTAAAGCTGATTGAGATATTTTAGGATTATTTTTTATCTCTCTAAATATTTGTATTTGTTGGTCAGTTAAGTTTGCAAATTTATTTTCACTAACAGCTGATGACACTGCTGGTATTGTTCCCAAAACAAACCCACCTACAGCTTCTTGAGCTGATGCATAAGCAACTTGACCTAATAAAGCTGCAAGACTTTCAGGGGTATCAAATAATTCCTTCCCTTTAATAAGGTTATATAGAGATTTAAATCCTATATCACTAAGCTCTTGAGCTGCACCAGTTTCTGCTTCAGCAAGTGTTGCTCCCCCTAATACTAAAGCTCCTTTGGTTGCAGAGTTTTTAACTTCTTGGTCTAAAAACTGTTTAAATGTTCTTGCTGAACCTCCTTTAGGCATTTTATTTAAGACCTTTGTTAATACATTGGCAACAAACCCACCTTTGTCAAATATATTTCTAAAACCTTTATTTTCTAATACCGCAACTGTAAGGGCAGCTGGTACTTTAAATAAAATTTTTTCATTTTCACTTATGTTTGCAAAATCAGGATTGTTACTCATCTGCTCATCGAGCTTACCAGATGTAAGCATAAATAAACTTGCTAGCCTACCAGGCCCAGCAAATAAAGATGGTATAGATTCTGCTACACCTGATAATGCTCCTAACCAAAAACCTTTTTGTTTTGTCGCTGCATATTGTTCAGTAATTGATTTACCTCCTAATCTTTTTTGCCATCCATCTCTTATATCAGTTATAATTCCGCCTTGTCTAACCCCATCTATCTCTTCACCATACTTCACATCTTTTATATACCTGTCTTGTATTTTCCCTTGGATAACATCAAACTCACTCCTATTATTTAACATAGATTTTTTACCAGAATCTTTTTTATAAAACTCTTTTAAATCATCAACACTCATGTCTTCTAATTCCTCTTCAAATGGTGTAGAGTATTCTAATAATTTAGCTGCACGCAAAATTTCTTCTTTAAATTTATCATCACCCATCTCTTTTTGTAAATCCACTGCTCCCGGAAGACCAAGCTTTAAAGTTAAAGCATAGTTTGCCACTTCAGAAATTGGAGTACTTACACCACTTGCCAAGTTGTACTTCATTAAAAGACCAAAGTTTCCTTGCTCTTTCTGCATGTCGTAATATGCTCCAACCGCTGTGTTTAATTCTGCTTTTTGTAAATCTAAATTATCTCCTTCTTCTAATAACTTTACCCCTGCCGCTTCATGTAAGTTAACTCTGCTGTTATAGTCGTCAATTTGTTCTTGATTCATTGACTCCTTATTTTCAAAATCTTTTTCTAGCCTTAGACTGTTTGCGCTATATTGTTGAATACCTTCATTAAACCTGTCTTGTCTTTTAGTTATAGAAGATAAAGTGTCATCCATCTCTTTATTATTTCTAAACTTTATTTCGTTAGCCTCATACCCAATTACACTTTGTGCAAGTGCAGAACTTTTCTCTTTGTTTTCTTCTATAAATTCTAGCAATTCTTTAGCACGTTTACCTTCGTCTTGAAAATTTCCTATGTTAATTTTTATTGTAGGACCATCATCAAATCCATTTTCTCCTCTTGCTGAAACTTTAATTTTTTGCCCAAGAATATCTGCTTCTTCAAATTTAAAACCTTGGTCTCTATACAAGTAGTTTAGTTTTGGTACAATAAAACTTTCATTTTTATTCAACAAATCCTTGACATCTTTAAACTCTTGAGATAAATCGTTTACCCTTGATAGTTCCGTATCTGTAGAAACTATTTCTCCTTCTCTTTTTTTCTGTTCTTCTATGTTTGTATTATCAAAACCTTCAACCGGTTTTATAAGAGCATCTCTTTGCTCAGTTAAAGATTCAAGCTCTATCATTGCAGGGGTTTTCTCTGCAGGTTTACCTAAAGGATACAATTTTTCTTCTTCTTCAGATAAAGGAGTTTCAGCTTCTGTTTGAATTTGTTTTTCAAGGTCAGCTATTTGAATAGAAAGAGTATCTATTTTACGCCCAGTTTGTAGCTCTGGGTCTTTTGATAAATCCGAGCCACCAGTTCCCGAAGGTGAATCCATAGGTTCGTCTTCGATTTTTTTTTTTGAAGAATACTGGTTGGTAAAAGTTTCTTTGTCTTTTGAATAGAGCTTTTTATCGGTGACCACATTATAAACTTTATCTACATATTCAGGCTCAGCAAACTGCACTTGAAAGTCTTCCAAGGATTTGGAATAAAGTTTTTTATCTATTAATACGTTATATAATTTTTCAATTTCTTCCATATTAATCTAATATAAATTCTTCTTCAACATTAACATCGCCTTCGTATGAATAATCTGGGTTACTTCTTCTAAATAAAGCATAAATCTCATCTTCACTTCCAGCTATCAATGCTGTTTTTAACAACTCCAATCTTTCTTTCGTTACTTCCTTTCCTAAGTTTAATACCGCTGTGTTACCATTATAAACTATAACATTCTTGTCATCATCTTTTTGAATATTTAAACCAAGAGGTGTAAGTATAGTTTCGATTTCAGCATCAGTATATTCATCACCTTCGGTTGGTGTTGCAAATACTCCGTTCTTTGTAAATAAATTTTTTGTTAAAAAAGTTTTTGCTTCATCTATTTTAATAGCATTTTTTAATGCTGTTTCTTCATCATAAATTCTTTTTAATTCAGCTGCTGATAATTTTTCTGGAATGTCTGTAAACATTTCTCCACCTAATTGTTGAGCTAAAGCTTCAAAGTTTATATTACCTTTTGCGTTAGCAAGAAGTATTCCTAATGTATTCTTATCTATTCTTTGACCACTTCTCTGTGCAATTAAAGTTAAATCTAATATTCTTTTAATATTATCATCAGTCGAGTCTGTTGTTACAGCCTCTACCTCTGTATAATCTGAAGCAAATTTTAAATCTTTTTTAAAATTATCAATTATTATTTCACGGTCTGCATCACTCACATGAAATTTGCCTGATAAATCTTGATAAAAAATACCTGGATTTTTTGCCTGTAATCTTTTTAACTTTTCTTCATCTAGTATACCTCCGACTAAATATCCACCTGGTAATTTTGCGTAATCGTAATTTATAACCTTATCATCTTTTGTAATTACATTAGCTGAAGCGTACCCCATCAATTGATTTATTTGAGCTAACCCAGCTTCAGCAGCGTTAGTTAATGCTGCATCTGCTTCTGGTCCAGCAAACTCACCAATAGTTTGAGAACCATCTTTAAGTGTTATGTCTTGTATACCTGCTTGTTTTAAAGCGTTACTAACTAAGCTTGTAGTATCAGTAGGTCCACTCATTTTCATGTTAACATCATTAAAGAATTGATTAATTAACATTGCTTCAGCTTCTCCGTCTTCATTAACCTTTACTAGACTCGGCTGTTTTGACTCAGGGTCTAACACCAAAGTTACATTTCCTAAATCTGCAAAAGATTGTAGCTGACTTAATCTGTACAAGTCTTGCTTACCTAAAAGTCCTGCTTCTTTTTTTTCTTCTAAATCATTTATTAAAGCTGTATAGCCAGTTAAAGAATCAACCATCATCTTTCCACCAGAATTTAAGTTTGCCATTTGAATATCATGGGTACGCTTATCTATTCTTCTATTTGCAAAGTCAGATTGTATTTTAGCTGCATCAGTACTATACAGACTAGAGGCTTCTCCTAAAAATGAATTAAACTCTGCGTTGTAGCTGCTAGGCATTGTAGCCAAAAGCTCTGCAAAATCTCTATTAGATTTAGCGACTGACTCTTTATCGTCACCTTTTTTCTTTTCATATGCTCTTAAATCAGTACCAACTTTCTTGGTTATCTCAGACATGTCTATCCCTAGCGCATCTCCTGGTCTTAATCTTTCGTATCCGTAATATGCCATATATTAATATTGTATTTGTCCACTTAAATCATATCTAAATGCTTCTGGGTCTATACGATTTGTTAACCCTGATTGAGTAGAAATTAAAGGTGTTGGCGCTGTAAACTCTATAGGTTTAAATTGTATGGTATTACTCAAAATATTATTTGCATCTAAAATATTATTAGTATTGCTTATGCCAGATTTAAAAATATTTTTTTGTTCAGCTCTTACTTGGCCAGCTTTAAATTCATCGGTCTTCATATACCTGTCTAGCTGTCTTTTAGACTTTCTATCTGCTCTATTTGCTATCCCTTCTGGTGTAGATTCAAAAAGTCCAGACGTTGCTAAACTAGTTAACCCTCCTACACCTTGTTCAATACCTTTTCCCATATTGTATTGAGCCATTAATGCTGCGTCTTGAGCAGCTGCCTGAGCTCCTGTTGCTTCACCTAAATCTACACTAGCTCTAGCTGTACCTAATCTTGCATCTTCTTGCGCTACCAATCTCTCTAGCTGTGACATTTCTTGTGACATTGATGCACGCTGTTGAGCCAGTGCGCCTTGCTGTGCTTGTAAAACTCTACCCGCTGTAGCTGCTGCACCTCTTTGGTCTCCCTCCACCCCAGCTTGTATTGCTGATGCAGCTGCTTGATTCAATGCTTCTCTTTCTAATTCGTAAGGTTCTTTAGCTATTGACAGTCCTTCCATGTAGTTAACCTCAAGTTCTTGTTTAGCTTGTGCCAGCGCACGTGCTGCTTGTCGTTGAGCTTCTTTCTCCCTATCTCTTGCTTTACCTGCTTGTATAAAACTAAATACTGAACCCCCAATCTGAGCACCTGCTGCTACTAAGGGAATAATTAAAGGTACTGCCATAATAATTTTTTATACTTACAAAGATACTAATTTTACGGATAGCTTTTCATTACTTCGCTTTCTACAGCAAAGAGTTCCGTAGCCTGTGTATTAAAGTTAGTAATAGTAAATACACAATAATGCCCCAGTAAACCATGAGACTCTGCCTCTGAGCTTTTGATAAACATAATGTAAGGATTGTCCAGCGGAAACACTACAGTGTCAGCAGAGGTTGTGCTTACTATCAATTGATTAATACCATTTTGTAAATCTATATTTATTTGTGTTACTATTCCTCCAAAAACAACATCAGTATATTGAGGAACTGCGTGATACACATAGTCACCTACACTTATAAAGTTTCCTATAGACACTAATGGGTCAGTAGAAAAACTAAGGGTGGTTGTTCCTTGAGTTATAGCTACACTTGATGTCTTACCTATACCATTAGCAGACCTCATAGCGTATTGCCCTTTTAAAGCGGGGACTTCACCTCTTTGTCTTAGGTATGCAAACCATGCACCTTCTTTTTTCTCAAACCATCCATCCTGCATAAACCCGTTTATTTGTATGTCAGTTTCAAGGTATGACTGCCACGCATCGTTTGACTCTAAATTTAAAGTTTTAAATATTTTATTCTCTAAAGGGTTTTGATTAAACACACTTGTAATCTGTGAATGAAATTGTTGTCCGTAATAATTGTTTCTTAAAGGGTTGGTGTTGTGTTGAAATAAATTACCACCTTTAAATGTGTAAAAGAAATTATTCATTCCTATCATATACTCTGGTATATAAGAGTAAAAGGATGGCCATCCCTGTGAGTTTTGACTATAACTAACTGTCCACTCTGTATCTACCGGTGACGGTATTGGAGGTACAACACTAGGAGGTGTTACAGGTGTAGGTGTGGGGGTTGGTGTAGGTGGACTGGAAGGATTACAATCTGTTGAAAATCTTAGGTTATTTTGTCCTAAAAAATATGCTCCATTAGTAGATAAAGGGTAGAGTGTTTGATAACTTATAGCTCCAAAATCATTATTGACATTTAATGTTATAGTGCCAGAATAAAATTTGTAAACATTCCCGTCTAAAGCTGTTGCCTCTCTCTCAACCTCAGTATTTCCAGTATATGAAATTAAATTTTCTTTTCCATTGTTTAAAAAAGCAATTGGCCACTCTGCTGGTACGCCTGTTATTTGATATACCCCAGTGTTAACTTCATATATTCCAAACTCACCATTAATTACATAGAAATTTGCAGTAATATCTTGAAAAGTTAATTCATTAACCGTAAGTATATTGGTAAAACTCAAACAATATTGTGCTGTTCCAGGAGGAACTGGAGGAACTGGAGGTGGAGCTGGTGGTGGAGCTATAGCTGCTAAACAAGTTGCGCAATCAGCAAACACTTGTTGTATATCTTGAATATCTAAAGACGAGGTACTACTTGTACTAACACCATTACTCCAACATATAGATTGATAAGCCATAGTGTTGGGCCACGCAGTAAATCCGGCTGGAGCTCTAAATATTTGTTTCTGACTTGCCGCATTACAATTCTCATACTCATAATAAATATAACCCGCAATAGGAGTAGGGTCGGCAGTCCCACAATTCGTATCACATACTAACCCTTTAGTAGTCCACTCTCCACCAGTTCCATTAGGTATTATAGTATCCTTTGAAGGATTATCCAAACAATATGTAGCAAAAGTGTTAACAGGTACGTCAATTTGTATTTCTTTCCCGTCACAACAAGTAACTATCCATGAACAAATTGCGGTATTGCTCCCCACTGTATCAATAGGACACGAAAAACGTACTGACAGACAAGCCATATAAATATTATTTGATTACAAATTTACGAATTTATAAATTAAGGTTTACAAATCACCTCCCCAGTTCCCAGTGCCATAATGATACGTTTGAATAAAATCAAAATTAAATTTCCCAACTGGATTGAATTGAGCATAAGGCAATACTTTATGCGGTATATTATTGTCTTTTACAAAATTAGACAATGCAATAGGACCAACTATTTCTCTAACAAAACTACCTTGCGGTCTTCCTTCTATTTCTTTTCTATTTAAAATATCAGGTAAATTGTTTTTAATATTTACTTTTAAACTTTCTAGAAAAATATTCCATAATCCAGATGGAGGAGAAACTATAAAACCATTTTGATAATCTTCATCTCCTGCAGATGACTCTAATAGATAGATAGAGTGACTGTCTAATTGTTTGGTAAAATCATTATGCACCTCAAAATCCATATCACAAATAACACCTCCTATATCTCTTGCTATAAGATATCTAACAAAATCTATCTTATAAATAACAGGGCATTGGTTTAGTATCTCATAAAAATCTTTATCGTAATTCATTAAGTAAATGTTTATACCCTCTCTGTCACACCACTTATTTCTTTTATATCCTTTAATGGTATCCCAACTGTAGTCACATCTAAACCATTCTTTACTCCATCTGTTTTTATCTTGAGGGGCTACTTGATGTATTATGTTAGGCCTATACTCTGTGCCATATGTTTTATTAAATTGTTGAATTGTTTTTTTATCATTTTTTAAACCTACTAATCTGGGTTGACCTTGATTGGGATGGTATGTTTGTCTTTGATTGGTTTTATCATATAGATGATACACACCAGGGAAAGGAATATTAGTTATATCATACCCAGCTAAAAAAGTATTAAAGGTTGCGTATGTTTCTTCAAAATACATATCACCTTTTTGTACGTATATGTCAATGTCCAATACACCTATATCGCTAAAGAAATATCCAGCTGCAATTGTACTTGGTCCTAAGTATTTTTTTTCATCTACGCCTTGAGCTCCAGGCCAAAACCTTCCTTTTTCATCAATTTTATCTATCTTATTTATATAACAAGCATCCCAACTTTTTTTATCTGGCAGGTAATACATAGAAGGAAACCCACTAAATACTACTTTACCCGTATACTCGTCTAAATGAGTCATAAGTTTTTTGTCAAAGTCTTTATCAAATCTCATGTGAGCATCAATCTGTAAATAATATTTATGATGCGGTTGCACATGATTTCGTATTTGCTCTCTAGCCCACACAACACCATTAGTTTTTTTATAACTACTATATACCTCCGTTACATTTGGATAATTTATATTCTCTGGATATTCACTTTGATTAAACACAACAATCTCCAAGTTGTTTTTATTGGCAGAGTTGTCAAGAATACTATCAATAGTTTTACTTAATTCATTATCACAAAAAGATGCTATTGATATAAGAAGCTCAGGATTATTCAATTTATATTATTTTATAATGAACATAAAAATTTCTAAAGAATGCTCCTCCAAACGGCTCGCTTCTTCCATGTTCACAGATAGCTGACTCATATAGTATCATGTCTCCTGGTTGAGCATATACTTTATACCACTCGCCATCGTGTCCTTGAATATCTAAAGGCCAATCATCTGCATATTTTTTATTTTGACATCCACATCTTAGGTCTTTGTCTATTATGATAATAGATGATATATGATGTGTTTCCACCCTATCAACATGTTTTTCTAAGGTTGCTCCTTTTTTGTATGACCTTATGCCGTAGATAAACGAAGGCTCAATGTTCTCATTGTTAATCCAATTTTGATGAGTTGGCAATAATTGTTTATGTATAAGACTTCTTATAGAAGGCAATGCATCAAAAGAAAGCAGTTCAGTTTCTCCACCTTTTATTACGTTTTCTTTTCCTTCAAACACCTCATCCACAGCTTTATCTTTTAAAATATTATATGAGTCATTTATTATATTCCAAACATCTTCTGGACATTTTAATATTTCAAAACCATTCTCAGTAAACTTAGGAATCTGTTCCTTTGATGTAAATATCTTAGGTGTGTTTGTTATTACAGGGTTTGTTTCTTGTTTTATTAAATCAGAAGCTTTAACAACATAAGATTTTTTTTCAGGATTTGGCTCTATAGTTTTTTTTTCAACGACAGCTTCTTTAGAATCATAATACATTTTTTCATCTCCAGCTCCATCCCAACTTTTTTCTCTCCACCAAGAAGTAACAACATACTTTTTACCCTCATCCACAGTAACCCCTTCATGTAAATATTGTTCTTGAACTTTTCCGTCTTTTAAATTATGCCACCACAAAGCTTTGCCTGTTTCGGGTTCTATTGTTTTTTGTAGTGTTGGAAAGTATGTGCCACCCCCTTTATAATCTTCATTAAGATATATCATTAAAGTGTGGGTTCTATTGCCAGATGCTTTACAGTGCATGTCATAGGCAGGGCCACTAAAGAAATCATTATGTGGTTTAAAGTATTGACCGGGTTCGTATAGTTGTCCTTGAAGTGCTTCACCTTTAACAAGTTCCAATCCCAATGTTTCGGATATTTGTTTTTTTATTTTAGACATTACAGGGGTATTCATGTCTAGATTAGATGTGCTTGATGTTCTATGATTAGTAACATCAGTTCGGTCTGTACCCCCTACCACTACTGATGAGCGTGAATGGTTAGCGTCAATCATTTTAATTAATTCTTGACACTCCTGTGGCGTAATATAATTGTGTATTTCCTCCATTTGATTTGATTTAATTTCAAATAAAGTTAATCATAATTATTTAAAATGAAAAACTATGGACAACTTGTAGATGTACATGAAAGTGTAAATGATGAACCATTCCAATATCTATAGAAAATACCAGTGTTATAGTATCCTGCTAAAGCCCCTCTTGTTCCTGCGCTATCCCTGTATAAGTTTGTAGCTGTACAGAAATCGGATGTGTTCATGTAAAAAGTAGTGTATCCACTACAAGTAAAACTTGGAACAGGCGAAGGACCACTCTGGACTATATACTCTAAACTAATAGACGGGTTACTAGGCGTTGGTGTAGGAGCTGGAGTCGGAGCTGGCGTAGGCGTAGGACTCGGTGTTGGCACTGGTGACGGTGATGGTGACGGTGTTGGAGTTGATGCTAAACAAGTAGTACAATTATTATATATAGCTACTGGACTGTTAGAGTTTATTGTACCTACGCTCCCACCATACTCATAACAATGGCCATCAGCCATTTTTACTGATTGTCCTTCTGATAATATAGAAGTTGTAGCCACATTACTGAATGTTCCTGCGCTTCCATCACACCTGTCAATGTTATAATAATACACAGATTGTACGGGAGCTGGGCTTGGACTCGGACTTGGAGTTGGACTCGGACTAGGCGTTGGGCTCGGAGTTGGCGTAGGACTAGGCGTTGGGCTTGGGCTTGGAGCAGTTGGCGTACATGCACCACAACTATTTTGTACTGAAATTGTTGTTACGCTACAATCTGAAACCGTATTTACTGCTATAATTTCCCAACATTTTGTTCCATTAAATCCTGAACCACATGAGCCCCCTCCACCTCCGCTAATTTTAAGAGAAACTCCAATTGCATTAGAAGCGTAAGTTCCTGTTACAGTTACAAATGCCGTTGAACTAGAATTATTACAATCTCTAATTTGAATATTAGTTGTTGGCGTTGGCGTAGGAGCTGGAATCGGACTTGGCGTAGGAGCAACACACGTAGTGATAGCCTGAACAACTCCTGTAGAAAGAATTAAATATTTACTATCAGTCGATTGTGGCAAATAGCCTAATGTATTAGAAATACTAAACCATTCTAATCCTCCATTAAAGACAGTAGTTTTAGATGAATTTGCATATAGTATATCTCCAACTATAATCTGACCTACAGTTGCTCTATCAGAAAATACAAAATAATCTGTTCTAGCATTACACGCATTAGCTTCAGTATAACCTTGTTGTGGTAAACCATTAATATACATTGATGGATTTTCACAACCCAGACAACCTCCAAAACTTGTAAGAGACTCAACACTTATATTTGAACTTGCAGTAGTGGTTTGTGTAAAGCTAAAACATAAATCACTTCCACTTACATTATATCTAACCACACTTGGGAAACTAGCAGTTGTAGTAAGTTTTCTAAATACCTCAGTTGTTGATGTCTGACATTCAGTATATATAGCATAATCATATTGCGGTGTTGCTCCACAAGCTGAACAGCTACTAAATGTAGAATTAAGAACGGCTGAAGAATCAAAAGATGTTGCAGCGTTGTCAATAATTTCCCAACAAGTAGAACCAGTAAACTCTGGGTTTGGTGCGCTAGCTGCGCCCGTTATTTGTATTACAATACCATTAGCTAAAGTTGGCGCTGTTAAACCTGTTACTCTTACTTTGTAAGTTGGAGTCGTAGTGAAACATTCTCTTATTTCCACATCTTGGAAAGTTGCTGCTGTTGGCGTTGGCGTTGGAGCTGGTGTAGGTGTACAATTCACAATTGCGTCTACAACTCCTAGTGCACTAATTAATAAAGCATAGCCACTATCTAAGTTTGGATAATGACCATTTACGTTTGTTACACCATAAAAATTTGTTCCACCATTCCACACATTTGTTAATCCTGAATTAGTGTATATAATATCTCCAGTTTGAATCGAAGCTACATTAGCTCTTGAGGTATACATACTATTAGTTGCTTGCGCAACACACGCAGTAGCTGAGTTTCCTACTCCGTTTCCTACTGTATATGTAGAAAATATTTGTGTACCACTTACAGCAGGCACAGGACTTGGTGTAGGTGTTGGGCTTGGCGATGGACTTGGACTTGGCGTTGTAGCCTCACAAGTAGCACAATCTCCATAAAAATCAGTTATATCATTTGTACTTGTTAATGTGGTTGTTTGTGGGCTTTCATAACAACAAACACCATCTTTTACAACAGCAGGGAACGTACTCCCTGTAACCTTTCTAAATACTTTTGTGCTAGCTCCTCCACACGTTGAAGTACTACAAAGAGTATATTCTCTAAAATCATAAGTAACCGTTGGAACAGGTGTTGGTATTGGACTTGGTGTAGGGCTTGGACTTGGGCCAGGAGCAGGTGTTGTACCACAAGCGGCACAGTCAGCATAACTCACTAAACCATTAACATTTATAGTAGATGTTGAACCAGTGGCTTGAGGGTTGTGATAACAAATACTATTATAAGATACAGATGCTGGAAAAGTTCCTCCTTGAACTATTCTAAATATTTCATTACTACTTACTCCATCACAAGCTGTATACACTCTGTAATCATAAACTACTGGGACTGGTGTTGGAGTAGGCGTTCCACAGTTAGGACAATCATCTTCAGCAAATAATACTCCTGAAGCTTGTTGCCTTACTATTGATTGGTCTGAATACCACCCATCAGGAGCAAAACTAGATAGCGCTGCATCTAAATATAATGCAGTAGCAGTTGAAAAACTTGCTGAGCTATAATAATATGTTCCTGTTGTTGCCATTTACAATTTTACAAAGTTAACCATTTATACTGAACATCTTGAATCTCCACATCCTGATACTTGAACTATTACTTCTCCGTTTTGCCCAGTTCCTCCAACATCATATAAAGACGCACATCCAATTGTTGTTCCAAATTGATATTGAACTTCATCGCCCACAACTATATTTAAAGTTTGATTTGCTTTTAAATATACCGCTTGTAAGCTTACACAATCTATTCCCAAGAAGTAATCATACACTGGTGCTGGTGCTGGCGTTGGCGCTGGTGTAGGGCTTGGCGTTGGCACTGGTGTAAATGTACAATTACAACATGCATCAAATAAACTTGTTGATGAATAACAAAGTTGTTGACCTACTGAATTTCTTAAATCATATATCAAATAAAGTTTGTTTCCATTTGCAGGCAAACCAAATTGAGCGCTATATAATGTTGGCGCTCCACTTGAATTAATAGGGGTAGCTTGAACAGAAGCAGCTAATAAAATATTAATATCCGTAGAATTATTTCCAAACAAAGCATCCGTCCTCAAATATCTAAATTCATTTTCTGTAGGGTCAAATTGGAAATTATCAAAATTTATTTTATTACTTCTCATTGTTATAACAGCACCATTTGGTGGTATAATTCCTGAACCTTGTGGACCTTCTAACTCTCTATATTGAGAAACGATAGGGTCGCTTGGACTAGCTAAAAATGTAACTAAATCAGATTGAGTTGGAGAAACTATCGATGAGTCAGACCAACTAAATTCTGTGTGTGAAAATTGTCCAGAGTTTGCATTTGTTGTAAGCGTTACACTATAAACACTAAACAATTCTTCTTCTGGACATTTTACCGTTACTTGAATTGTATCGTTTACTATTGCATCAGACGAAACAATCATAACAACTTCAGTAGGCGTGGGATTTGGTTTTGGAAATACTAAAGTACCACTTTGATAAACAACACCTGTTGTGTATGTAACACCATCATAGATAGCTTGAATGGTATAACCAGTACCCGAAACCTGTCCTTCAGTTTCAATATCTACTCCTGCTTCCGTAACAACTTGCTGTTCTGTTCCCTCGGTAACTATTAAATCTGTATTCTCAAAAGGAATTACATAATCTATTTCTACATAATACAACTTAGTAGGAGGCCCGATGTCTTCACCTATATCGACACAATACACAAATTCTTGACCAGCAACAATTGTAATGTTTTTTGTTACACCACATGCTGTACATAACTCTGTTTCTGGTTTAACAATTGTGTTTGTTGTAAAAACATATTCTTGCATATAGGGGTCATACCCACCTAATTTTTGTGTAGCCGAAGCTTCAGCAAATAAATCTCTAAACCAGCTTCTCATTCCCTCATTAGAAATCACAGTTAAAACTTCATTCTGAGCTGAACTACCTGTAAGTTTTATAACAACATTTCTTTTTGCATCTGTAAAGTATTTATTCTCACCAAACGTAGCAAAACTTTCAGGGTGATTACTAATACCAAACTCTTCTATTCTTGCAATTTGTGTGCCCAATACTTCTGGAACTGATGTTACCACTCCTCCTCCTGTAGAATCAGATAATAAATTTTTACCTGCAAGAACGTAGGATATTTTATCTTCCTGTAGAGTAAGTACGTCCGTCTCTCTGGCAAATAATATTTCAACATCACCATACGTTTCTTCTAATGGTTTAAAATTAGCTAAACCTAAATTAAACTCATTAAGCCTGTTTACATTTGATTCATCATTAAAAACTCCACTATAAGTTATGTCAGCAAATCTATGCGCAGCTTTGTATTCCTCATTAGATGTTGTAAAAACTCTATTTCCTAAATTAAAAGATTTACCTTTTATTGAATCTCTAATCCTATAACTTTCTACACCATTTCCAAAAGCATAACAATTTGTAAAACCAGGGTTTATTTTAGCAGGCAAAGTAACCGTTTGATTTTGAACATTACCTAAATGAAAACCATTGCTTATATCAAAAGATTCACTGTTTTCATACCAAACGTCAGGCAAAGCATCTGCTGGTTCTGTTTCAAAAACATAAGTAGCTCCATCTCCCCTATACACTGTGAATGAAATTTCAAGCATAGACTCAGTTGCATCCGTGTCACCATAAGAAATAGGACCTGAAGCTAAAAGATATATTAAGTTGTTTCCATTAGAGTCTTGTGTGCTGTCATCCTCATATAATCTGTAGTAAAAATTTTCATTAAAATCTAATGTTGAAGGACTCCCCCCTCCAAAATAAGTAGTAGCGTTCAATTCACCAATGTTTTTACAACCAAGATTTACATTAGGAGTTGTAAAAGGTGGGGCGCTATTGGTTACTTGAGGGCCTACAAAAGTATTATTAATAACTATCTTTTCACCTGGATTTTTAATTCCACTATTTAAAGTGCTAGCAACGTTATCGCCAATAAACCAATTAGCCATATTGGTGTAATTGGTTGATGCAGTAAGCGTTTGCTCTAAGGTGTAATTTTGTCTTCCCCCAGCATTACTTGAGCCCGTTCCGTTTCTTCTTGTTTCAATCCTCATTACAATTCTACTTCCTACAGGCACATCGTATACGTCATAAGTNGNNGTTANNGGAGNGCTTCTATTTACTGTNGTAAAAAANGGNAANGCTANNGTAGGTATNTNACNACTANTAGTACANGTTTTTTTAATTGGGTCAACNGCAATTACAGCATTAGGGTCTTGTATAGATGAAAAATTAGAAGCGTTTATTTTCATGTACACCCCTCCTATAACATCTACTGCAGTTCCTGCAGCATCAAAAATTGTAATAAATCCGCTTGCTTGAGCTTCTTTTTCTAATACGGTTGCTCTAATACATCTAGTTGTTGGTCCAGTATTGTCAGCCTTTACAATCAATGTATCACCCGCCTCTACTTTAGTAGCATTTTCACCATCTAATAAAAAATAACTTGAACTAGAAACAGTATCTCTATAAGCTATATTACTATATATAGTTTCATAAGTATCTTTTGTAGGCTTTATAACAAACTTATATTTTGTTGCCCAAGCAGGCGCAGGAGAATTTTGAGGTATTTCTACTTGTATAAAGTTTTTACTAGTAGACTGGCTGCATGGTATGTTAATTGAAGCACCTTCTTGAGCAGTACTAACTAAAGCTGTAGATGCACGATTAAAGTCATCCATGTAAACAATTCCAACTTCGTAACCTCTATTACTATGTAAACTCTCAGCATTTCCAGTGTCATTAAATGTAGCACTCTCATTGACAATTCTCCAATAAGCATACCCTGACTGTGAAACATTGTCTCCGTAAAGTCCAGCTAAATTTTGTATGTTTAAAAGAGTTGATGATGTTCCGTTTATTGTTGCTGCTATAGACTCTCCTGCATTAGGCAATACAGCCGTTCCCGAAGTTCTTCCTGTTTGCTGCAAGCTATAAGTAGAATCTAAATTTTCAGGTATTGTTCTGTTAAAAACATCTGTTAAAGTATTTCCAAGACCAGCTTGAGCATTAGCAACAGTTTGTATTGTTCCGTTTACCCCATCAGTTCCTATCTTTTCTTGAAAATCTGTACTTGTAACAAAATTATATACATTTGCATAATCTTCAATTAAAGTATAAGACCACGACATGTCAAATACAGCTGTCGTAGGCGTTGGGTCAACAGCAACACTACCTATTTTTTTAAACTCTATAAATGTAATACCAAAATTAAAATTTAAACGTGTTCCTTTTTTTAATTTAGATTCTCCTTGCACTAATGGACTTAAATCAATATTTAAAATTGAATCAGAAATAGTTGAACTTGAAGATGTGGGTGTGTACGTAAACTGACCAGCACTTGTGTGAGCTTCAGTAGTTATAACTGATATTAATTGTGATTTATAACTAGCTGTAAAATTTAAAGCAAGAGAAGTGCCGTCAGATGTTTTTAAATCATATCCTTCAAAATAATTACCATACATCAATCTGTTACCCATCAACGTTTGAGCTTTAGCTATTTGAGGAACATTGTCATACAATCTTAAAATTTCTGAACTTGGTAATACAGTAAATATTTCTCGATTAGTAAACTCATACTGTAAGTCAGTGTTATTTAAGTTTCCTAAATCTTTTCTTTTATTTAAAGTTTTAATAACCTTTATAGATGAATTATCTGCTTCTTTAAATAATAATTGAATATCTGTAACACTTGAACTACCTGTATTATAAGTAATAGATACAGCGTTATTTTGATTTACCATACCTTCATTCAGATAACTATTAGTAGTAAAGTCAAAATTACCCGGACTAAATGCTGGCTCAGTAAATTGTGATATAGCAGAAAACTCATTGTTAGCATACTTATATCTGTAAGCAAAACATAAAAACTTATCTTCTAAATATGCATCAGTTATACTTGCAACATAATAAGGCACGATTTTAGGAGAGCTTGTTGGAGGTTTCTTAATTACCAATATATCATCTTGGTTAAACACATCCACATTTACTCCCAACAAAGGGTCACCGTAGTTTTGATTAATATTAACTACTCTAGGAGGGTTTGTGTTATCTGTAAAAAATAAAAGATTATCAATTTTATCTACACCTGTAATTAGAAAATTTGGATTAAAATTTAATGTTGTATTAATACCGTTGCCGTCATTTATACTTATTACATGATAAATAAGTTGTCCGGTTTCAACATCAAAAGAAACAATTAAATCTAGTTTACCAGTTGCTCCTTGTGTAAATGCTGGGTCATGAACAAACCAGTACAATGCTAAATTAGCTCCATCTTCAAAAGCACCAATACATCTAGCTTGCGAACTTAATGCTGTGCCATCAATATACTGAAGGGTTGTTAGCGGCAAATTACCTTTAGAATTTTCAACAGCTCCAATCTCAGAATCTTCTGTAGAACCAAGCCTTACATTTACAGCATTTATATACTCTCCATTAGGGACAAGCCTTTCGTCAAGGCTTTTGTTCATTCGGCCCGCTATAAAATTTCTTTGAATGTTTGCCATTTTACTTTATCCACTTATCTTCACCTCTCATATTCATCATTAATCTACTTGGGTGAATGTTACTTAATCTGATTTTAGCATTTCTTAACAAAGCTTGTTTGTTTTTTCTAACCCTGTTAACTATATACTCTTGAACTCCAAATTTACTATTTAATAAAGCATACTGTATATAAGCATAAATATAATCTTCAAATAATTTATTTACACTCATTTTAGAATCATCACCATTTTCCATTCCATCAGATATATATTGTAAAACACATTGTCTATTAGCCATGGTTGAATCAAAATTAATAACACCAGCTTTTTTATCAATTGTAAACGTTGGGTTTATATTAGCTGTTTCCGTGTTTAAACCATATCTAGCTCCAATACGAGAATTGTATATGTCGCCCTCACAATCAACACAATTACCGTTCTCATCAGCTTCATTGTTTTGATTCAAATAAATACTATTTAAAGAACCATCTTTTCTAGCGGCATCTAAAGTTGAACTTACTATAGTTGCGCTATTGTTTGCATCGTATGTAAAAGTAGATGAAGAAGATTGAATAAAAGAAACCGCAGATTGTACTTGTATATTCTCAGTAAGCTCTCTTAAAGTATTTCCTTGAAATAAATAAAGCTTAACCCAATTGACATAATCTGAAGGTAAAACAAATCTTAAGTCATCATAGACAGTAAGCTCTAAATTTTTAATTTCTTTAAAAGCGTCATAGTTTAATTCCTGTATTCCTCGTTTTGCGTGAAATAAAATTTTAAACCTATTAACATTGTTTACTAAACCATGATTCCCAGCATACATTAATTGAAAGTTCTTAACGACATCTTCTAAGCTCACATATTGATACGAGCCCCAATTTTCATCCGTTGGATTAACACCATCATTAGTATAATATTTTCTTTGATTTATATATGCCATAATTATAAATTAGTTTGATTTTGTTGTTGGTCTTCTAATTGTCCAAATTGAAACACATCAGATTCTCTAATTGATATACCAGCGTATTGTAATATTTTAGCCACTAAATTATTAGAGTCATCAATAGGTAATTCAAAGTCTTGATAATCACTTTGCGTTTGGTCAAACAAAGGTTCACCTCCATACAATGTAACATACGTCCATTTTGGGTCTAAAGGGTATCTTATATATTGAGCCTGTATGTCGTTTACATTACTAAATGTATTTGGAAATACGGTTAGCTCACTGGCTTCTTGAACATAAGCTGGAAATGTTGTTGATGGAGAAGTTAAAAGCGAACTGTTTAACATAGTAATTTTACTGTGCGAGACTTTTTCTGCCTCACCTTTTAATGTTCCTCCAGAAAAACAAAGAACTTTATTAAGTAAATAATAATCAGAACCTGTTGTGGATTGAGAAGGTAAAAAATAAACGTTTTGAGTTTTTTGTGTAAGAAACGCAGTTATTGAAAACATATCTATAACTTCTTCATACCCTTTTTTAATATCAGCATATCCTGTTCCTGAAACTCTTGCGTTCTCTTCATTAATTTGCTGATTGTATCTTATAAAATATTCGTCAAAAATATCTAACTGAGCTTGTTTTGCAAATAAATTAAAATCACCTGGAGATATATATCCATAGTTATTCTTGTTGATAATTGCAAGCACAGTATTTCTTACTGAATTTATCATTTGAAAATCTTTTTACAAAGATACATAAAATAAAAAAGCACCCTGATTTGGGTGCTTCTTCTTAATTTAGTACAATACTTAAACTAGTTAAGCATTTACAATACTTGTTACAGCTTTAGGTAAAGCTACAGAATACATAGGGTTTGTCCAACTTGTAACTAAAGCACCTTCAGTGGCATTTAGTATAGTTGTGTAAACATCATGACCAACTTGTGCTGCAGTTGTTACTGTAGTTGCTGTTCCGTCTGCATACTTAATAACAACAGTTGTTGCAGTTGCAGTTGCAGTACCTATTGACTTTATTCCGTTAACACTAATAAGTGCATTAGTAATAGGAGCGTTTGTAATTTTGATAAATTTTTCCATTTTATAAAAAGTTTTTAATGGGTTAAACAAGTTGTAAAGTTACGCATTTTTAGCTAATGCTTTTAAGTGTTTAAATACCTCTAATCCATCATCACTTTGAAAGTAAGATGTCATAATATACATAGGGTCTTCTCCGAATGGTATATTACACATTTTCTTTTTATTAGACGGAGTATTAAACCACACTTCCTTTTTNCTATTTCGTAATTGAATTAAACTTTTATCTAAAAAATCTTGTACCGTAGCATTAAGCTTTAACATAGGGTCGTTTAATAATTGCATAAAACCTCCTGGGTTTTGTTTAGCAAATATTAATATATCACGTCTAAGCTCTGCCGTAGTTACTTTAGTAACATCTTGTTGAAATAAAACTCTAGCAACGTTCTCTACTTGAGCAACATCAAGCTGTCTAGCTTCTATCAGAGCATCTACTTCTAAGTTTAAATCCTCTACAATATCAGCAGCTTCTTTAGCTTTGTTAACCTCAACAAATATTCTTCCATTGCCTGGGTGATAGTGTAAAAACTTTTGCAGTACTTGATTATTTTTAGCAACAAACAAAAATCCATCTTCAAATATTACTGGCTCTAGTATAGCGTTATCATCTTGCTCGTCTTGAAACGGACTGTTCTGATTTCTCGCATATCTTAAAGGTCTGTTAGTACCTGTCTCATCATCAAAATGCAATAAGGGAAACCTATTAGTGTGCCTTGAGGCTAAGATTAAAGATAAAGGTGCAACATCTCTTGTAAGCTTATAAGATTTGTCAACAAATTTTGGTGATTGTTTTTTTGGTTTTGGTTGAGCCACTGGTTTCATCTCAGTTTTCTCAACTACTTCTGGGGTAGTATTTTCTTTTTTCATTTGATTTAATTTAATTTGATTTTAAAAAAGGGGCGCATTGCTACGCCCCTAATATTTAATTACTAGTCTTGAAATAAGAAGAAGTTGTTTGCACCTAAAGTACATACAGCTCTCTCAGACAAGAAGTTTACTTGCATGTTATCGATATCTGANGTTNNNGCNCCACCGGCAGAACCAGTAATCCAAGTNTTATATCTTCTGTCTTCAGTTTCTGAAGCTCTATATCTAACATGTAAGAAAGGTCTCTTAGCATTCTTACCTAAGATTTGATCGTATACAGTAGTTGAACCAGCTGGTACTAATAGACCATTGATTGCTCCACCAACAACGTCACCTCTCATAGTAGGATCGTTAAGGTATTTCCAGTCAGACTTGTAAAAATCATAACCTCTTCTAAATCCTGTA